>Ga0315282_10000826_pt1 | contig 60751 bp, 42 predicted proteins | sample YL17G07_20_MG_FD_203693 | JGI IMG/M metagenome (GOLD analysis project Ga0315282, IMG submission 203693) | Sediment microbial communities from Yellowstone Lake, YNP, Wyoming, USA - YL17G07_20 | ecosystem: Environmental > Aquatic > Freshwater > Lake > Sediment | place: USA: Wyoming | collected...
CATTTTTTGGCTGACTCGCTGAGGAGCTGCGAGTCTTCTTTGGATAACATGGATCGTAGTTCAATACTGTAGAAAAAGATTTGATGGTTTCGGTCAATTTGTCGCAAAACTTTCAGGGAGGGCTATATATTGCTTTGGCTATCGGTCTCACGTCTTGCTTTGAAGATTGTGGCAAGAAGGACGGTGTCACTTCTGGTTTTACCGGCAATTACACATGTAGATTCACAAAGACAAACCGCCCAGTGAAAAAGGAGTTCAGTCTCTCCGCATGCATGGTGGAAGGTAGGTTTTATCCTTACCTCTCAGTTAAGGTTGATGGGGATAAAATGAACTCCAGTATCGTAAATAGTACAAGTTTCAAATTCTGGAACACCAACTCTGTCGGCACTTTCAATGCGGATGCATTGCTTGTGAACGATAAGGGGTTGAATGTCACCGCAGATCAAATCACTGGCCCTGATGGCATCACGGACGGGGCGCAGTATCATGACGAGATCAGCTGTACAAGGACTGGAGGATGCGGGGAACCAGTGAGCCAGTCTGCGAAGCGTACGAGAACATTCACGAGGAGCGTCTTCATACGCCCATGTCAGCAGCAACTATATCTCTCGTTTGTTGATGTCAAGAATCCGTCAACTACTGTCGGTGGGGGTACTGTTAGCACGGTTTGTGCAGATTTGCGAGATAGTGGGGTGACGGACATCTTCATTCCATTTAAGGCCGACGATGAGTTGAGTGCGCCTGCATGCGGGAGTCAGGGTGTCCAACTTTATCCTAGTGGCATCAAACTGCCGCAATTCAAAGGGCTTAGCATAACAGAGCCATATGGGTTCAAAAAAGCGTGGGAAACGGAGTTCGATCCGATTAAATATGTCATAACCACTTGCACGAGTGAATACGATAAAACCAGCCAAAAGATTAGATTCCATGCATGGTTTCCTGTATTTGCAGATCGAAAGGCGGCTTCGATTGCACCAGTGGTCGGTATTTCTGGTTTGATTGACAAAAAAGAAAATCCCGGTTGCAAAAGCAAGAAATACGCAAATCCTGCTAATGGTGATGTCAGAAGATACGAATTGGATATTTTGGAAGAAATAACAAAAAAGTATCCTATCGCAGGAATCAATCTCGATTATATACGGTATCCGGACCTGGAAGACTTAAGAAAAGAAACTGGTTGCTCTAACATATCCATAAACGTCAATTCCGGAGTGATAGAGGCGTTCGTACGAGAAGTGAAGGCGAGATTTCCAAGTATGACTTTGTCAGCAGATGTAAAAAGCAGTGCTTTGGATAGACTAGATGTCGGGCAGGGTAATATCATTCAATATCTTGATGTTGTAATGCCGATGCTCTATACAGGGTGGATAACCCCCGCCGCAATTCCCGTCTTCCTGGGCGAAATGAGGCTATTGTACCCAGATGCAGTGGTGGTTCCTGATCTTAGGGGGTGGGATTACCCAAAAGGCAGCGGCCATCTCATAGCAGATTTGACGCGTGACATATCTCTAGCAAAAGAAGGAGGATCGGATGGATATGCCATTTTCACTTACGAACAGATGCTCAAGGATACGAAATCGAAAAATCTAAAATCCATTAAGGGAAGATTGGGGTATTGATTTTCATGAAAAAGACTGTCGTTTTGCTCATCGTAGTGCTTCTTTCAGGTTGCCTGGAACAAGGCAACTATCCAGACGAGGCAGTCCGGCTGAAATACTCTCCGCAGGGAGACATCGCGATCGCGTTTCATGATAATATTTCGGTCTTCGACAGCAACCTGCGGTTGAAGGAAGTGGTGTCGCCCCCGCCTTTCTACCAATACGATTCGTTCGTATGGACAAAAGAAGGGGGACTCGTTGCGCTGCTGCAAGGGGATACCCGTTATAATGCAATCCCATACCTCCTGGTGGATCTCAAGAGAAACCTCACCTTGGCGATATCCTCGACGTTTTTGGAGACCATCCCCTACAATGATGAACTGTCCATATCGCCAGATGGAAAGTTCATCGCACTAAGTTCTGATATCAACAAACAAGTCGTGTACATCATCGATACGCAAAAATGGGCGATAATCCGTCAAATCAAGGTAGAAGATATTTCGGCAGCAAGATTCTCTTTTGACGAACTTATCGTTGAAGACGGGGAGTACGGTACTCTGAAAAAATACCATTATTACTCTCTCCCGGAGTTTTCTTTCATGAAGACGGTATCCAACCGGACCGACTCTCTGGCAGGTTTGTCCGGAACAGGTGTCGAGGCCTCTGCGGATTTGGACAGCAACTCGATTTATGACTATACGATATTCTTCCGCAACAACCGCTCCGATAACTTCACAATCCCGTGCTGGGACCTGTTCCAGAAATCCTGCTCTTATTTCACGGCTTCGTTTTCCAGGGATGGCAGGTATCTTGCAACCGCAAGTTCTCCAGAAGTGGTTGCATGCCATAGGGAGATGCCGGTGTGCGGCTGGGGAGGTATCGTGCTGTTCGACACCAAGACAAGGAAAATCATATTTAGCAGTGCTAACTATACGCAAGGGATCGGATTCGACTGGTCTCCGAACGGGAAGAAGCTAGCCTACACGTTCGACGGGAACGACATCGAGGTTCTGGATGTAGAGACGATGAATGTGACAGGCAAGAGAATTTCGGCTGGACCTTCTTTGTTCGGCTGATAAAAGGTAACTATACCTCCATCTCGATTTTCTTGTCTTTCTTGTCCACCTTACCGCCCTTCTTCTCTATCTCGTCGAATCTTCCCGAAGCGGCGAGGTCGATGGCCTCCTTCACCTTGTCGTAATTCGCGTAGATGTGATCGCCCGTAGCGCGGTATCGCTTCTCCTCCTCGCTAAGCTCGACCATGCGCTCCTTCTGCTTCTCCAGCCGCTCCTGCAGCTTCTCCAGCTTCGGGTTCGGCTGCTCCACGTCCGCATAGTACGCGTCGGCGAGCTCGCTGAGGGTTTTGGGTTCCGTGGTCTCGAGTCCTTTGTATCTCGAGAGCCTCGCGAGCGCGAAGTCCACGATCTTCCCGTCCTTGACGAATCCCATCGGCCTGGCTTGGGATCGTATCTCAGTTATCTTCTGCTCGAGCAGCATTATCTGGTTCCCGCTGAGCGTACTCCCGACCGTCTTCTCATCGATGCCAGCCCTTGCCAGCGCTTCGATGCAATAGTCCTTCCCGAGCGGGAGTTTCGTCAGCGACACTATGATGTACCTGTCCGAGACCTCGAGGCTGGAGGACGGGACTGTCTTGGGCGGCTTGTAAGGAGCACCCGCCTTTATCTCGCGGTCAGACCATGCTTCGTACCTGTGCGCGCAGACCGTGTTATTGTCGCGTACTAGTATGGCATTGCCTTCCCCGAACATCTCCAGGATGAAGCTAGCCTTGTCGAAGACGAATGCGATGATGCGGTCGTTGTTCACCTGCTCGATTTTCACCAGCCTCGCGTTGTCCAGTTCCTTCTCGACTTTTTCAGTGAATTTATCCCCGCCCTCCACCTTCTCGATGCGCATGGTCTCGTGAAGCCTTACGCCTAACTCGAACAAAATCTCGCTGTTGCCGATCTTCATCCTGTACGTCCTTTCGCTAAGCTTCCTGATCCTGGAGAAGTGCTTGCCGGAAAGCTGGCCGGACAGCTCGCTGGCCATGAATGAGTATTCCAGGTTCGACATGATCCGCATGGAAATAAGCTCCAGATTCATTGGATATCTGATACCTCTTTTATATTGAATCGTCAGGTCCTTCATCTTTCGCTCAGGGTTCAGATTGCTATTATTATTTTCGCGTCCTCGAGAAACTCCTTTGCCCATCCGACGGCTGCCTTGGCCGAGCTTTCGGAGTAAACTAGTCCATAATCCGCATCTTCCCTGAGGTTCATGCAATCCCTGAACCTGTTGTGATGTTTCGCTTCGAGAATGCCGCCATCCACAAAAAGCGCTTTGAGAGCTATCGACAGGCAGGCATGGCTTTTCTCTCGATACCCCCTGCTCATTACCAGCGCCTTGACAGTATGGAACATCGTGTAATACGCCTGGATCGTAGCCCATTTGAAATTGCCTTCTGTTGCCGAATCCTCTGCGGTTTCCAAATCGGATTCTGCAGCTTTCAGCTCTTTGTCAACCAAATCCGGCTGCGATCCAATCCTGGCAAGCTTTCCATCCCTTAGGCAGCGTTCGAATCTTTCATCCATATCCCTCACCGTACAGTTCAATGCCGCGCTGTATGCGGTCATAAAGAGGCTTGTCTTTCTGTTGGAGGTCTGCGTATTCCATCGAGTCAAGGACCAGCGCCTGGATCTTTGGATAAATGTCCAGTATCCGCCTTATCGCGTCTTTCTCGCGTGAAAGGATGAACAAGTCAACATCACTCATCTCTCCATCGCGTCCTTCCGCGCAGCTCCCGAAAAGAATGATGTGCTTGCAAAGCGGGGCAATTTTTTCGATAACCGGCATCAGATTATTCACCGTTATGAACACTTTGAATTGCCGCAAAAGCGGGCTCTCGCCATTCCTGCTGTAGAACAGCATCCTGCCTTTCCTGGTTTTTTTAACGAGGCAGAGCCTATCAAACTCCTTCATCATCATGTTTACAGCACCGACACTGACTCTCGCTTCCGTAGCTATCTGCCGCTCGTATAGCTCTCCATCTTTTGCCGATATGAATATGAGGAGCTTTATCCCAGTTTGTGAAAACAAGTTCAATTTTTTGAACATAAGTTCATTATTATGAATGGGGTTTAAATAGGTTTCCCCAGACGGCATTTCATCATACAATAAAAAATCAACTGCGCATGTCTGTTTCATGGACCTGGAATCCGAGCTTTTGAAAAACACCTCAAAAGAGGAGATCGAGGCATCCATCGATGAAAAAATCAAATCCTTTCACGGCCTGCTCACGCGCGAGGTCGCGATCCGCCTCATCGCAAAGGAGAAAGGGCTGCTCAAGGAAGAGGAGAGGGAATACAAGCTCGCTGACATCCCGAAAAACCAGAAGAAGCTCGCATTCCGCGCAGAGGTCAGGCGCATCTGGCCCGTGGCTTCATATTCATCAGGCAAGCGCTCGCGCGTTGTCGAGATCGGGGAAGGAAGCATTATGATGCCCCTCATCCTGTGGAACGATGACGTCGAGCTGGCGCGGGGCCTTCGGCTCAAGGACGAGATAATGGTGAAGGGCGCGTACGAGAGCGGGGGCGAGCTGCACCTTGGGTACAGCGGAAGCATCGAGGTTTCAAAGCGCGCTGATTTCTCATCCCTGGGAGCGCTTCCGGAATCCGGCCGGGTGCATGTGCGCGGTTTTGTCACTGCGGTTCTGGGAACAGATGATGCCCCTGCAGACGGGAAAGGAGCGATCCGGCGCGCATTCGTCTTCTCCATAAGCGACGGCACTAATGAGACAAAATGCGCTGCATGGGAAGGCTCGGACCGGGCAGCCACGCTCAGGGCAGGGGACGAAGTGATGCTGGAAGGAGCTGAAGCCTCCGGCGGGATGCTGCTTATAGATTCATCCACCCGCTTCAGGGTGAGGCGCAAAGAGATGCTTGTCGGCGAGGTGAAGAGGCTCGAGTGCGAGGGCGACGTGCTTGTGGCTGACATCGGTGGCAAGGAGCTGCGCCTGGAGCGGGAAAAAGCGCTCCGCCTTCTGGGTGCGCAGGTGGCTCCGGACATCTCGCTCTCGACTGTCGTGGAACTCAAGAAGGATGCGATGATGAACAAACGGGTGGCGCTCAGGATTGATTAGTTTGCTGGAAAATTGGTACGATGTGTGGTTGCATTATTATCCAGTATAATGAAACATTTTGATGGTTATTGTTCAATATACCGGACACCATTCCAAAAGAGCACTTACGTACCGTCGTAAATGAACTGCCGTGCAAGCTGATGTGCTACAACGTTACCGTGCTGATAATGGAGTTGAAGACGCTTGGGATAAGACCTACATTCTCTTAATGTATCGGTCATTTGCATCTTTTTTCTAAGTAATCTTTTAATTTCTCAAGCTCTTTTGAGTAGTCCTTGCTCACCAATATCTTAGTTACTAATCGGTATCTCAAATGACGATAGTCCTGATTATCTAAAAGAAGATGTAACGCCAGAGCTAGGTAAATGGCGATGAGAATAAGGATACCAAATACTGCAATACTATTGTTAGAAGCAAACACAATTCCCCCCATAAATGCTATAACAAGGAGGGCAAGAGAAGCAAATTGAATACCGCCATTAAAATAAGTATTTGAAGTCAAATCCCCCTGCTCTATCAGCAATCTAACGTCCTCTTTCATTTTTATCGTCATAATGTGATATGAACAAAAAGGATTAAAGATGAACATCAAGTGCCCACTTTCAGATAGTTATTGTGCAAAGCTGCATCCACCCCAACTCATAAATATATCTAAGATTCTAAGGTAATGGAGTAATGAGATAAGATAAGGGATTACGGGTCATGCTTATGGCTGCGATAACGCTCAAGGTCGCTGAAGGCTTCCAGAACGACATCGGGAGAGGGGTTGCCAGGATAGACTCCAAGGCCAAGAGCGAGCTCGGGGTCTCCACAGGCGACATAATCAAGCTCGTGGGCAAGAAATCCGCCCTCGCCATCGTCTGGCAGGCGCACCCTGACGACGAGGGGCTGGACATGATACGCATGGACGGCATCCTGCGCCAGAACGTCGGGGTCGGCCTGGGCGAGAAGGTCAAGCTCGAGCCTGCCGCAGTCAAGGTCGCGAAGAAGGTCGTGCTCGCCCCGCAGGAGCAGGTCCGCTATTCGGTCGGGTTCGACCAGTACGTGAAGAAAAGGCTTATCGGCAAGCCTGTCCTAAAAGGCAATCTCCTGCCAGTAGGCATCTTCGGCACCTCGATACCGCTCATCGTCGCGCAGGTGTTCCCCCAGGGGCCTGTGATGATAAGCGAGGAGACGGACATCAAGATAAACCGCGAGCCCATGAAGGACATGAAGAACATCCCGAACATCACATACGACGATGTCGGCGGCCTGAAAGACACGATACAGAAGGTGCGCGAGATGATCGAGCTTCCGCTGCGCCACCCCGAGATATTCGAGCGCCTGGGCATCGACCCGCCAAAGGGCATCCTCCTCTACGGCGCGCCCGGAACGGGGAAGACGCTGCTCGCCAAGGCGGTCGCCAACGAGAGCGATGCGAACTTCTATTATGTGGGCGGGCCGGAGATAATCAGCAAGTTCGTGGGCGAGAGCGAGGAGAGGCTCAGGAAGCTCTTCGCAGAGGCGCAGGAGAACGCGCCCTCGATAATATTCCTCGACGAGATAGACGCCATCGCGCCCAAGCGCGAGGAGGTCGTGGGCGAGGTCGAGAAGCGCATGGTGTCGCAGCTCCTCACGATAATGGACGGCCTCAAGGCAAGGGGCGAGGTCATAGTCATCGGAGCGACGAACCGGCCTGACACCATAGACCCTGCGCTCAGGAGACCGGGAAGGTTCGACCGCGAAATCGAGATCGGTGTGCCTGACCGGAAAGACCGGGAGGAGATAATGAACATCCACGTCAGGAACATGCCTCTTGGCAAGGACGTGAATGTCGCTGAGCTCGCTGCCGTGACCCATGGTTATACTGGCGCTGACCTCTCGCTGCTCTGCAAGGAGGCTGCGATCAAGGCGCTGCGCAGGGTGCTTCCGGCAATCAACATCCAGGAGGAGACCATACCCTCGGACGTCCTCGAGAACCTCTCTGTCACCAAGGATGATTTCTTCAATGCCATGCACGAGATACAGCCCTCTGCGCTCCGTGAATTCTATGTGGAGCGGCCATCTGTGAAATGGGACGACATAGGCGGCCTTGCGCAGGTGAAGAGCGAGCTGCAGGAAGCAGTGGAGCTTCCCCTGAAGAAGCCCGAGATATTCGAGAAGATGGGTATCCGCCCGATAAAAGGCATCCTGCTCTACGGTCCGCCAGGCACAGGCAAGACGCTGCTCGCCAAAGCTGTCGCGAACGAGAGCGAGGTCAATTTCATCGCGACCAAGGGCTCTGACCTGATGCACCAGCACATAGGCGAATCAGCCAAGCGGACGCGGGAGCTTTTCAGGAAAGCCAGGATGGCGGCTCCGAGCATCATATTCATAGACGAGATAGACACCATCGCGAGATCGCGGTCGTCCTTCAATCCGTCGGTGATACACGAGGACATCGTGAACGGCATCCTGGTGGAGATGGACGGCCTGCGCAGCCTGAAGAACGTCATCGTCATCGCAGCCACGAACAGGCCTGACATGCTGGACGCTGCGCTGGTGCGCTCAGGCAGGTTCGACAGGCTCGTGGAGATCCCGCCGCCTGACGAACCGGCCAGGCTCGAGATATTCAGGATATGCACATCCAAGATGCCTCTCGACAAGGATGTCAGCCTTAAGGACCTTTCCAAGATGACCGAGGGCTACACCGGAGCAGACATCGACAACCTCGTCCGCGAGGCTGGTATGGCAGCGATACGGGACGGCGCGAAAAAGGTCACCTCGCGGCATTTCGAGGTCTCGTTCAAATCCATCGTGCCGGGCATAAAGAAGGAAGACCTGGAGAGCGTGCAGAAATTCAAGATGACCGCGGCCACGATGTACCGGTGAAAAAATGCGACTTGTGCTCTTTTGCAAGCTTTTGCTCCTGTCAGTCTGCGTCCCCCTGCTCTACTTCGGGCTCGTCCCGGGGGTCGGGGTGCTGGAGACTGTGAAGTTGATGGCCCTGGGAAGCGTCGCATCCGTGGCGTTCACCGCTGCCTATCCCGAGATACGCGGCATAAGGAACGGAGACGCGGTGTCAGTGGTGACAGCTGCCGGCATAGCCAGCCTCATAGGAAGGCCAGGCACCGCGGCTGCGGATGCGAGGAAAAACCAGAAGATAAAAATACTCCTGGACAATGGTTCAGAGGTGCTCGGCGTGGTGGAAAGCTACACCGGGCTCATCAGCCCTCCCAAAGTAAGGCTCATATACGAAGAGAAACTAGTGGAATAACTGGTGGAATGATTGTACGGCATATATCTCGAGAAGGATGAAATCATACAGATAACGATCAGCGTTATCGCCATCTCGTTCGCGTTCGCGCTCGTGTTCGCCACGCCTTCAGGCCTGCTCAGCCGGCCGCTCGAATTCGCGGTGTTCGTAGTGCCCCTTCTAATCACCGTCGGCAGCGGGTTCATCCTCCATGAGATGGCGCACAAGCTCGTGGCGATGTACTACGGAGCGCAGGCCCGCTTCAGGATGTGGATACAGGGCCTCGTGGTGATGCTGCTCGGCTCGGTTTTCGGCGTGCTCTTCGCAGCTCCAGGCGCGGTCTACATCTACTCGAACAAGATCAACGTCCGGCAGAACGGCATAATCTCCATCGCCGGCCCGGCGCTCAACATCGTCATAGCGTTTTTCTTCGTAGGCCTCGAGCTCTTCGCACCCATAAGGCAGTTCTACAGCTTCCTGTCAGGGACCGGGCTGGAGCTGGCAGGCTACGGCATCATCGGCGGAGTGCTGCACGTGTGGCGCTTCGGCGCTGCGATGAACATCCTGCTCGCGCTTTTCAACATGATCCCTGCGTTCCCGCTGGACGGCAGCAAGGTGTTCAGGTGGAACAAGCTCGTCTGGGCAGGTTTCATCGTGTTCCTGCTGGCCATCGGAAGCATCCTGATAAACCCAGGTATCGTTATCGGATGGGGCATAATGCTGCTGCTCTTCGGACTCCTCTCCAAGTTCATCTTCGGGTGATGCCATGCGGGGCGCTGAAGCGATATTGAGCGAAACGAAGATAATCGGCCTCTTGGCGCTCGTGAAAAGCAGGATGCCCAAGGGCTACCGCGTCCAGGAGCTCGACCAAAGGTTGCGCATGGAGCGCACGCGGCTGGAAGCGCGATTGCTGCACAAGGCCAAGCTCGCAGGCGTCCGGTGCCCGACTGTCCTCGAAGTAGGCGAGTTCGAGATAACGATGACGAAGATAGACGGCAAGAGGCCGGACATGTCTCCTTCCGAGTGCAGGGAAGCAGGGCAGATGCTCGCGTCGCTCCATGGAAGCGATGTGATACACGGGGATTACACGCCTGCCAACCTCATCAAGTCAAAGGACGGATTGCAGGTGATAGATTTCGGCCTCGGCTTCATATCGAACGATATCGAGGACAAGGCAGTGGATGTCTTCACCATGCTCCAGGCCTGCGCGAAAGGAAAGGAAGCGTTCATCGATGGATACAGGGATTATGCGAAAGCGGAAAGCGTGCTCAAGCGCGTGAAAGTCGTGGAGAAAAGAGTGAGGTATGCACTCTGATTGTTACTCTATGAAAATGACGTTTTCCTTTCCTTTGAAATGTGGGTCCCCGGTCAAAATCTTGGCGTTTAGCTTTAGGGAAGCCGCATAGACGAATGAATCTATGGCAGGCAGTTTTTCCCTTATATGGACCTTGGACGCTGCCAGTGCCAGGTCTGAATCAATATCCATGACCGTAGCCCTGTTCTTTACGGATTCGATGAACTCTGCCGCCTGCTCTTCGCCGTATCCATCCCTGACCCGGTAATAGATTTCATATAGGTTCAGGACAGTAGTGAAGATTCCATTGTTTTTATCGTTCAGGTACTTCAGGCATCTATCCGCTATCCTGCCTTCCTCGCCGCTCGCGAGCCAGGCCCAGCTATCCACGATAAGGATCATTCCAATCCTCCTCGTGCTCTTTCTGGAACTTCTTCAGTATGCCTTTGAATCTGCCTTTCCAGTGGGTAATATCCCGTACCGGGACCAGGTGGACGTCCTTGTTCTTCTGGTCGTAGATGAACACCACGTCATTCGTCTGGAGCTTGTCCCTTATGGTCTTGGGTACGACTACCCGTCCGTATCCATCTATAGTGGATATATTCTCATTTGCCATATCCTTGTTATAATTGGCAAAAAATATAAATATTGGCAATAGTGGGGAAATTGTTCAAAACCCGAAACTGGAAACCCGGAACCGATAAGTCATGCTTATAAATATCGGATGAGGATACATAACGGGCTAGAGGGGGTCCAGGGGTCCCCGCACCGCACATCCCCTTAGGCGGCTCGAATGCCTGGGGCGTTTTGTCTTTTATGCATGCCCTTGCTCTAAAGCGTTGACGTCCTGCCTTATATGGCGGCGCAACATGCGAATCGGGTCAGGCCGGAAGGAGCAGCCCTAAACGTTTTGTACCGTGCTTGTAAGATACAGGGCCGAGTGTAGGGGCGAGGCTCCTTGCATATCTGCCAAGGCCAACCAGGAAGCCCACCCATTACTTTTTGACTCCCGCCTTTCTTCGGGCAAAAAGTAAAGGGGTTGATCAAAAAACCCTGAGGTAAAACCCGCAACGCTGAAATAAACTGGACAAAACCCGCTCATCTCATTCTCGCAACCAAGAGCATCGAAAGAATAATTATTCCCGCTCCCGCGCATCCGTTCGCCGGCCAATCGGGTGGTGGTGTATTCGTCTGATCAGTATTATTCGCATTCGGGGCCGGAGGCGGGATTTGCACGCACGCCTTGTTAGTACAAACCGATTCGTTTCCGCAATCAGAATCATTGCAGCATCCGAACCTCACCCATGTATGGTTCTCAGGATAGCCGCACTCTCCGCTTACGTTCTCGCATTTCCCGCCCTGGCAGAACTTATTCGATGTGCACCCCTCATCCATCAAACATTCCGGTGGCGGAGCGCAGCTTATCTCCTTCGAAATATCTTTTTTGTCATATCCCTTCTTCTCCGCATGTATGGCGACAAGCCCTTCCACAAGCGGGAAAACCGCCTCGCCGCTGCTTCCGGTCAATGAAGACCAGTTCCCGCTGCTGATGAAAACGCCTTCGAGCGGCGTGCTGTTCTCAAGCGCGTCTATCCTCATCACGCTCGCGTTGCAGTCCCCTTCCACAATAATCTCCATCTGTTTCGGCGGCGGTGGAGGGCACATCACTGTATAGTTGAGCTCAGTGTACTTGTCATACTGATAAAGGTTGGAAACAGGATAGACCTGGTATGTCCCAGGAAGCTTGAGCTGGAAATAGGCGCTTCCGTCCGCATCCGTGTGGTTCAGGGCGCGCAGGCCATAATACGGTTCCCACAACACAAGGCGCAGCTCCAGGTCCGGCACCGGAGTGCCATTCTGATCAAAGGCAAAAGCCCGGAGCCAGTCGTTCGGGCATCCTGCGGAAAGCGAGAGGTTGAGGAAAGGCAGGTGCGCTGCTGACGCGAGCGAAACGAGAAGCAAGAGTATGCAGGCGGTCCTCATCAGCCAGAACTGTCGCTGAAGGATTTTAAGGGCTCTTGACCCGTGCGTGCGGGCGATAGAGCGCCTACCTGTGCTTTGCCTCTTCTTCCTTCACATTATTGATGATGTCCAGGCATTGCTCGCGGTAATCGTCACGCTTTATCATCGGGCAGACCGAGGCATCACGCTTGGTGATCGCATAACCCTGCAGGCAGATGTCGATTTGGTCATCAAGTGAGAAATACAGGCAGCTGCTGTCGCAAACCAGTCTCGTGCACTCGCTCGTATCATTGAGTAGGCGCGCGCGGCAGTTTCCGCGGTCTGTCAGCCGGTAAAGCTCGCTGCAATATTCCATGTTGCCTGTCAGGTCCGCAAGGCTGCTTACGCAGCTGTCCGAGACCCACAGACCCGTGCCGTTGGAGAAGTACGGGTTCAGCGCCTTGCAGACCCCAAGGTCGTCCCTGGCAGCCGCAAGGCGGGCGGCGCAATCCTGAAGCGCCTGCGCTCCTGGCTCGTCCCGGTTGGAATAATTGTTCTTGGGAAGGGATGCCGAGCAATTCAGTCTCAGTTCCTGCGCGGATTCGGCGGCTTCCGCGGATGGTGAAAACACCGTGATGTTAGCTCGTGCGACTATGGTTCCGTGCCCGCCCTGCAGCACGACCAATTCCACAATGTACTCGCCTGGCGGGAAGCCGTGGTATTGCTGGACGCCTATCTCGGACGTTTTTTCCCTGCCTGGCGCTTCGGCAGTGAAGTTCTCGTTCACAGGCACCGCCACCCTGCCTTTCGGGTCAAGCAGCCTGAAGCCGTAATGCGTGCCTTCGGGCAGCCCCCTTTCCACAGGATAGAACCATACGTCATCCGCTATTTTGGCTACCTGGTTAGCGTTCTTGTCCACTACGTAGAGCTTGACGGAAGGATCAAGCGACTCGGATATGGTGATGTTGTAGGGCGGCGGCGGGGTTTCAGGCCCGAGATGGAGCCCGCAGCATCCGAATAAGAGAATGGGCAGCGCAAGGAAAAGCAGGCGCATGTTCAGGCTAATCATCATGCGATCATATCCCTATTGTCTTCGCTCTCGCGTCGAGGAACGCCGCGCCTCCCAGCACCGCGAGCAGGATCGCGGAAGCCCCGCAGCATCCTCCGCTCGTACCCGCCTGTCCGGGTGCGGTTGCGGTGCTGTAAATACAATGCCCTCCCTGGCACGTGTCGCCCGTGTTCCACGCGAGGCACTGTCCGTCCGAGCTGCACGCCCCGTTTGAGGCAGCCAGTCCCGGCTCGTAGTTACCTATGGGGCTTGAGGGGTTTATCTTCTGATAAAGCTCTGAATTGGTTATGGAGAATGTTTTTGTCGAAGCGGTTCCAGTGCTGCCGTCCACTGCCTTCAGTGTTATGGTGCTGTTGTACCCTGGCGGCACTGTCGGAAGATATACCTTGCCATCCACGATTGGAGTCCGGTAAGTATAAGACAAGTAGCTCATGGGACCGTCCACTGCTACATTGACATCTGCCAGGAGGCCATTCCCTCCGCTCACAGCCACCTGCGTCCCTTCTTCAGGCCTTACGTCCGGCCTCATGTCTGAAGCAGTGCTTCCCTCGCCGGAATATCCAATGGCTTCGCCCTGATCCCATTTACCATTCTTGTTCTCATCCTGGTACGCGCCATGGTTTATGAATATGGCATCTATGCCTGGCTGCAGGTTCGCGCTGCCAGCCTCGTCGCTTATAGCAACGTAGAAATCATGGAGCGTGAGCGGCTTCCTGCTCTTGCCATCGCCGAAATCCCTGGCAGTTGAAATCGCGGCCCACACTGTGGTTAGCGGCAGCGATACAGAATCATCGTCCTTTCCATAAGAGTAATCCGAGGCGGAATCCGTCAGGTCCAGTATGATGCCGGCTATGGCAAACTCCTCGTCCGATGCCAGCGGATCCCGTATCTTATAGTCGAATTCCAGGTTCTGCACGACATTCTCGGTCACGTATTTCACGTCCTGGACGTTGTTTATGTGCCTGACCATCTCCATGGCGCAGAACTCTGCCCAGCCCTCGGAGTATCCCCAGCCTGTGGACTGCTTGTTGGTCGGGTATCCTTTGTGGTCTCTGCCAGGGGGTATTATCAGGCTGTCCTGGCCCCATGTTTCGTCCTGGATGTGATGGCAGTATTCATGATACTCGCGGTTCACCGGAGCCTCTGCCCGATAATATTTGGAATCAGAGCTTTGGATGAACATCCCCTGATTGGAGGGAGTCGAGTCCAGCTCGGTGGTATGGGACGTTCCTGTAGCACTGAATATGGTGGCCCTTTCCTTTTTCGTGGACGTGGTTCCCAGCACGTTCTCCTTGAATTCGACCGCCCTGAGCAGATTGGCGTATATCTGGGCAGATACCGCCTGATAAGGTCCCAGCTCCTTGAAATCTATCTCCATGTCGCCCAGCACCTGATCCCCAGGAGACAGGTCCTTCGCAATCGGGAAGCCCCACGTCTCGTCGGTAGCGCCATGCAGCTGGTCAGTGGATTCATAAATCTTGCCGTTCTTGTCCTCCATCTTCGCGTCGACCTCTATCTTGTTGCCGGCTGTGAAGAACTCCGCCGGTGCGTCCCAGGCGAACTTCCCCTCGGAATCAGTGTATGCCACGAAATTCTTGTCGTCCTTGTGCTGCGTGTTGTCTTGGCCTGCATAGCTGAATACGACTTTCAGGTTCCTCAGCGGGACCAGCGTCCCCTGTTCGCTCATCACGCCGTTCGGTCGGTTGTATTCCGTATAATAGAGCTTCCCGGCGATTCTGCCGCCAGTCGCCTCGTTGCATGAAAGCGAGGATGAGTTGCATCCTGTCTGGCATGGCGTTTCGGTATAAGCGCACTTGCCAGTGTCCTCCTCGCAGTTACCATCTGTCAGGAGTGTGTTTCCCTGGCACTTGTCATCGCACTGCACATCGGCGCATTTGTCCTGCGGCTGCGCAGCGTGCATTCTGGAAGGTGCAGAGCCTGTGCAGTCTATCTGTGAGTATGATGGATAATTATCGCCGCACATGCACGTGCAGCTGTAGAGCACGCCTGGCGTTTCCGATGACGCGCCGGTCACCGAGCAGTCATCGGGCGTCTTGGACTGGCAGTACGCTTTGCAGTAGGTGAACATGGCGTCCGTGCTGATCGTGCACCCCTTCTCGCTCGGCTTGACTGGTTCCGGGGCCTCGGCGCAGAAGTCTCCGTCGCACCCGTACTGGCACGGGTTCTTGGTCGCGTAGTCGCACTGCCCCGTATTGCTGTCGCAGGCTCCGCTCCTGTATTCCTGAGAGTTCTCGCACTTGTCATAGCAATATTTGTTAGCGCAGAGGTTCTTGTGGGCAGCTTCGTAGGCCGTTCTGAGCGAATAAGGGCAATAGCATATGCACGGGCTGCTTCCGCCGATCCACGCCACGGGTCCCCAGGCAGGCTCATCGGGATAGACCTGGCCAGGACAGATGTTCGGATCAATGCCGTTCATGCAAGGCGTGCCGCTGCACATGATGCAGCTGTCGTCCGTCACCCCGATGCTGGTGCACTGGTCCGCCGGGTTTACGAAAGAGAACCCGAGGCCTGCAAGGATCACGATCACCACCGGAACCAGAATCGTAAAGCGCATAAGTCAGACTCGCGCGTGAGGTTTATTAACCGGTTTCCAACCTCCGTCAACCTATCCTCGCTATATAATCTTTCAGCCCCTCTCCTCCTCTGGACTCGATTCGCGTTTCCCGCCTCGCCATAAGTAGAACATGTTCACGCCGGGCGCGTTTCGTGTGAGCGAAGCGAACTAACGAAACAAAAGCGAGGCCAGTGAACAAAAATGCTCCGTCTGGGATTTGAACCCAGGTCGATGGAGATCTTCTGGCGGTTTGACCTCAGGGTTTTCCCCAGGGGCTTCCTTATGGAACGATGTTTCGTTCCATGAGGCACAAAGAACGCATCGGCGTTCTTTGTGTTCCCTCCTAAGGATCCGAGTCAAAAGGGCCTTGAAAGTCCATAATCCTTGACCGGTCTGCCTAGCCAATCTGGCTTGTGTGAGCCAAAAAGGCCACTAGACGAACGGAGCTAAGAGATAGATGATTCTCTCGAACCGGTTTAAAATATATTAGCTCGCAGCGCTCAGTTCGAAATCGCCTTCATCACGTCCTTGTGCACTGCCTCGACCGTTTTGGACGCGTCTATGCTGTGCCAGTCGCTGCACAGGAACCTCTCATCATACAGTCTCAGGTAATTGTCCCGCACCTTGCGCAGGAACTCGCGGTCCTCTTCGTACCGGTCGAGCTGCTTCTGCTTGCTTTTCCGCTCCTGCGAGACCTCCACGCTTATGTCGAGCATGAGCACCTTGTCAGGCTTCAGGAATCCGATGCCCTCCACTATCTTCTTGGCCTGGGGGAAGTGTATCTCGTTGAGCTCGTACGCTATGGTGGAGAACACGTAGCGGTCGAGCACAACGGTTTTGCCTTCATCGAGGGCCGCCTTCACCTTCTTCTGCTCGTTAGCTATGTCCGAAAGGAAAAGCAGGAATAGCGCCCTCGGGGCGAGCTCGATCTTCTTCTCCAGGTAGTCGTTGAGCATCGGGAAGCTCCGGGTCGGGTATTTGAACACCACGACGTCACCGAGTTTCTCCTTGAGCATCCGTATCTGCGTCTCTTTGCCGCAACCGTCTATGCCTTCGAAAACAATGAGCATCAAAAACACCCGCCATCCTAAAAGGCATGGTGAATGTTAAAAAGGATTGACCTGACATCACATGCAGAAGTGGGTTCTATGGATCTTGTCTCAATACGCGATCTCGATAAAAAAGCCATCGATGGGATACTGGCCCGCGCAGCGGTCATCGCATCCAAAGGAGCGGGGAAAGCCCAGAAAGGGAAGATCCTCGCCACGCTTTTCTTCGAGCCATCCACGCGCACCAAGCTCTCGTTCCAGTCAGCCGCGCTGCGCTCGGGCATGTCATACATAGATTTCGACCCGGAATCGAGCTCGCTCAGGAAAGGGGAGGGTTTCGAGGACACGATACGCGTGGTGTCAGGCTATGCCGACGTGCTCGCCATCCGGCATCCGAAGGAGGGTTCCGCTGCTATCGCCGCAGACCTGAGCGACAAGCCTGTGATAAACGCAGGAGACGGCGCGAACCAGCACCCCACACAGACGCTGATCGACCTGTTCACCATAAAGAAGAGCAAGGGCAGGATAAGCGGTCTCGATGTCACGCTGCTCGGAGACCTCAAGTACGCGCGCGCCATGCGCTCGCTCATCTACGCGCTCGCCATGTACGGCGCGAAGGTGACCCTCGTCTCGCCAAAAGGGCTTGAGATGGATCCTGTCTATGTCAAGGAGCTCAAGGACAAATTCGGTTTCGATGTCTCGATCCGGGACGTGCCCGATTATGCCAAGGCTGATGTGCTTTATGTCTGCAGGATACAGCAGGAGCGGTTCGCAGACCCGGCAGAAGCCAAGGCGATAACCGAGCGGTTCATGCTGAAGCGGTCCGACCTCAAGGACGCGAAGGACGATCTCGTCATCCTCCACCCATTGCCCAAGGCAGGCGAGATCGAGCCTGCCATAGATTCGATGAAGCAGGCGAAATATTTCGAGCAGGCGCACAATGGCATTCCCGTCCGGCAGGCGGTGCTGGATTACGTGCTGAAGAGATAGGCGGTCCGTCCCCCCTCACCCGCCTCTGTAACGCAGCACCACGAAAAGATGGTCCTTGTCGAAGGGCTCGAGCTTTATCTTCTCGAGGACCTCGAATCCTGTCTCCAGCTTCCTGAGGACCATCTCGAAGACCGCCTCGGGCTTCTTGGTGACGTCGATGCTCTGGCTCTTTATGGCGATCATCGCCACCCCACCTTTTTTCAAGAACATCCTGGCGTTCCTGAGCAGGATGTCGTCCTGGTCCGGCTGCGCGACGTCCTGGTATATCACGTCGACCTTCCCGACCTCCTCGTACTGCTGCGGCTGCCTCGCGTCCGCGTGTATCGGGATGATGTTCTGCCTGCGCTCGGAGAGGGCTATCAGCGGCTTCATGCATTGCGGAGCGATCTCGACCGCGTATATCTCGCCCTTCGCGCTCAATATGTCCGAGAGGTGGGATATGGTCGTGCCGGTCGATGCGCCCAGGTAAAGCACCACCGCGCCTTCCTGGAAAGGGAAGTTCATGAGCCCTTTCTTCATCGCAGCGCACAGCTTGCTCCTGAAGGGATCCCAGACTCGGTACTCCTTCCCGTCTCTCTTCACGACCCGTTCCTTGTACACGAGCTTGCCTGGGTCCGCGTTCAGCGTGGCGAAAGAATTGTCGATGTTGTACACTCCGCTATAGCTCATGGCCTGTACCTGTTGCGCGAAGTTTTTAAGCAAATGCAAAACGAAAAATCATTTCTTCCTGCCCAGGAACCATAACAGGACGGCAGCGCCCACTATGAGAACAAACACTACGACGCCTCCGGACACGACGGTCTTCATGAAACTGTTCTCCTCGACGGCGACAATCTCTATGCTCTCCTTCTTATCATAGAGGTCAAGCAGATCATAGGTGACCGACATGCCGTCCGTGCTTATCTTCCCGTCGGTCGCGTTCGTTATCTTGGCTGGCATGTGAACAGTATATGTCAGTTTCATCATCTGCTTAAGCACTGCAGGCGAGTAGCTGCCTCCAAGACCGTCCTCGAACTTATTGGATGTGGTGTTGGGGAGCGAATAGGAATCCATGGACTCGCCCTCGCCCATCGCAGATTCATCAAGGGCCTGCGGAATGCCGGTGATTTTTACGTCATAGACGGTCTCGAAGAGCCCGACATCCTTCCTGAAAATATAGCGGTCGCCATCGGGTGCGGTGTTTTTCGAAAGCACGAACTTGCCGTCCGCGTAGTTGCATGTCACTGCCGGATCATTCTCAGTGACATTCGTGCATATCTCTTGATATGTGTCTTCCAGGTTCACCGGCTCTTCAGATTCCGCGGCTTTCACCACGAAGCTTATCTTTTCGGCAACCGTGACGTTGTTCTTGGTCGGCGTGTCGTATTGGGCGATTATGGTCGCGTAATACGTCCCGGGCGTCACGTTCGCCACTGTCGGATAGAATGTCACTGTGGTGATGTCCCTTTTTTCCAGGTCGCCCACGTACTCCTCATCGCCGTAATAGGAAGATGCGATGACCAGGGCGCCGCTTTTGAACTGGACACTTATGTCCTGCAGTCTTTCCTCCCCATTGTTCTTTATCTCGAACGTGAGATACGGGGACTTGCCAGGGCTCAGGTTCTGAAGTGGATCATCTCCGTAGTATGAGTTCTGCAACCCTATGGAGATTGAATTCGATTCGAATGAAGGCAGAGCCTCATAGTTCTTTGGCTCATATGTACTATCGGGATACGGAGCAGCGGTATTGAGGCTATTGGAGTTAGCTGACAGGTTGTCCATGTAGCTGGTCAACGCGGATATATCCGCCGTGTCTGTCAGCACCGAAGAGCCATCCTTGCCAATCTTCTGGTCATAATCAACGCTTATGCAGCCGGCGAAAAGAACAACCAACGCGATAATCGCTCCACCAAGAATTTTTCGCATAGTTCCACCCCGATTAGATATGTGTTTTGTGTAAAAGATATATTTTAATAGGATTGGGTATAATTTCAACCTGCGTAGTATCCGATTTTCTAGTTTGCGCGATTGAGTTGCAGCTTCGCGCAAAATCGAGGTGTATAGATGGTCACAGCGAACGATGTTGAAGCGAACAAGCTCATAGGGAAAGCAGCGGAAAAACTGAAGGACATGCCGCTTCCTAAGCCGGCTTTCGTGGGACTGGTCAAGACCGGTTCCCACAGTGTGCGGCCTCCGGCGAGCAGCGACTTCTGGTATTTCAGATGCGCTTCGATCCTCAGGCAGGCGTACGTCAACAGCAATGTCGGCGTGAACCGGCTGAGGAGGCACTACGGCGGCAGGAAGAAGAAGGGCGTACGCCCGGAATCCCACAGGCCGGCAGGCGGCTCCACTGTGCGCAAGGCGATGCAGGCCCTGGAGAAAGCAGGGCTGCTCATGAAGCAGAAAGCCGGCAGGACGCTCACCCCGAAAGGGAGGAAGCTCCTCGACCAGGCAGCCAAGGAGTGCTGAGCGATGGAAGACGAGGAAGCCGAGGGCGTCGAGCAGTTGAGGAGGAAAAGGCTCGAAGCCAGGAAGATGGAGGAGCAGCTCAAGTCCGCCCTCCGCTCGGTCCTGGACGAGGCTGCGTATAATCGGCTGATGAATGTCTCGGTCGCCAACAAAGAGCTTTATATCATGGCGGCCAAGAATCTCCTTGCCGCGGCCAAGCAGGCCCGGAGGAAGATAACCGACGAAGAATTGCTTTCGTTCCTGCGCGCCATAAAGGAGCAGACCGAGACGAAAACATCCATAACGTTCCATAAGAAATGAATGCAGGGGAAACGAGGAAAAGGAGGTTATGATTATATGGGAAAACGGGAACTGGGCAAGAAGCTGAAGCTGGCGAAGGCTAACAGGGAGATCAAGAGGATACCTGCATTCGTTATAGCGAGGACGAAAGGCAGGGTCACGCACAACCGGAGACGGAGGTCCTGGAGGACCGATAAGCTCAGGATAGAGGACTGATAGTAAGGGCTGATCACTATGGCTAAACTTGAAAGGATATACACGGTTCCATTCGGGGATGCGTATGCGGCATCGCGCAACGTACGCGTGCCCAAGGCGATCAAGATCCTCAGGACTTTCGCGACCAGGCACATGAAGGCCAAGGGCCTGCGGGTCGTGATAAGCGAGGCGCTCAACATGCACCTGTGGGAGCACAGCATACAGAGGCCTCCGCGCAGGGTGAAGGTCAGGCTCGTGAAGGAAGAGGATTCGGTGATGGCTTACCTGGCTGACGAGAAGGTCGAGGCCAAGGACAAGAAAGAGGAGAAGAAGGTCGAGGCGAAGAAATCCGAAAGCGGGAAAGAAGCGCCGAAACCCGTCCAAAACACGAAACCCGCAACCCAAAACCAGCCCGCTCCGAAACCCGGAACCCAAAACGCGAAACCCGTTCAAAACCAACCAAACCCGACACCCGACACCAGACACGGTGCCGGTCCATCGCAAGAGACCAGGAAGAAATGATGCGCCAGACATCGTATTTCGGCAACCCCTGGCTCGGGATGTTCATCGCGACCAACGACAGGTTCACGCTCTTGCCGCTCGACAGCATGAAGAAGCTCGAGGACGCGGTCGTGGGGGCGCTCGGCACGGAAACGATCAGGGTATCGGCAGGGGATTCCAATCTCCTGGGCATCTACGTCGCCATGAATTCGAACGGCATCATTCTGCCGAATATCATGCGCGAGAGCGAGATCGACCGGATAAAGGAGACTGGCATCAACGTGTACGTCTCGCAGGAGAAATACAACGCACATGGCAACAACATCGCGGTCAATGACAAGGGCGGCGTGATAAACCCCAACGTGGATCCAGGGGAGAAGAGGCGGATCGAGGACGCGCTCGGGGTGGAGCTCGTAGCGATGAGGATCGCTGACTATTCCACGGTCGGAAGCGCATGCCTGGCAGCGAACACCGGATTCCTCGCGCATTTCAAGGCGAGCGATGACGAGATGGCCGAACTGAAGGGCGTTCTCAAGGTGTCGGGGAGCAAAGGCACGGTGAACACAGGCATGGGATTCGTCGCCTTCGGGGCTGTGGTGAACCGGAGAGGGTATGTCGTCGGAGAGCAGACGACGGCGTTCGAGATGGGGCGCATCGAAGAGGCGCTCGGCTTAATAAGATAATGTTCAAAGGTGATATCATGGAATTCAAGGTCAGCGGGAAGATAACGCTCGGGAAGAGCCAAAGGACGTTCGAGAAGGTCGTGGAAGCGCCTAGCGAGGCTGCAGCGCAGCACAAGGTATACGCGCTCTTCGGGTCCACGAACGGAGTCGCGAGGAACAAGGTCAGTATAGAGAAGGTAGAGAAGCAGTGATACCATGCCGACACCAGAAGAAACCCAGATGGCGTTGAATTACGAGCTTGCGGTCTACCGCGAGCAGATAGCGATGATAAGGCGCGAGACCGAACGCGTCAGCCTCACCACGCTCGATCTGGCGAACGCGCTCAAGACCGTCGAGAACATGGGCTCTGAAAGCATTCTGATCCCCATAGGCGGCGGCGCGCTCGTGAAAGGGGCGATCTCCGAGACAAAGATACTCATGCCCGTGGGCGCCGAGTACTTAGTGGAGATGGACAAGCAGCAGACGGTCGAGGAGATAAGGAAGCGCATAGATGCGACGAGGAAGGCCGTGGAGCGCCTGAACGAGGAGTTCACCAAGGTGACCGCCAGGGTGCAGGAGCTCTCGACGCAGCTACAGCGCATGCAGGTCCAGAACCGGCTCAATGAGCAGGTCGACAGCAACATCAGGGAAGACTACGTTTGAGCTATGTTCGACTTTTTGAAGAAAAAAATCGGAGGCTTCATAGAAAGCCTGACGAAGAAGGAGGAAGCCAAGCCCCTGGCAAAAGAAGAGGTGGAGGAAACCCCTGTTCTTCGATCGGAAATCCCTGAAGCGGAAGAAATCCCCCGGCCGCCAGAGCGGATAGAGAAAAAACCCGCCGGACCAAAAATCGAAGTCGAAAAACAAGTGCTTGAATCTACCGAATACAAAAAACCCGAGCCCAAGCAATCAGAGGCCAGGCAACCAGAACCCAAACAATCAAAATCCAAAACCCCCGAATCCGAAAAAACCAGGCCGCTCCTGAAACATGAGAAAGAACAAAAGACCGAATTGAAAAAAACCGGCATTCCCCGGAAACTCGAAGCGAAACCAGAAGCGCAAAAGCCACGGCAAGAACCGAAACCAGAGCCAAAACCAGAGCCAAAACCAGAACAAAAATCAGAACCAATTCCAAACGCGAAACGCGAAACCCCTAAACACGAAACCCAAAACCATGGGGCTGCTGCCCCAAGTCCCCAAAGTCCTATCGGACTTCAGGGCCCGGAACCAGCCAAGGAACGGATAAAACTCGGCATCGTGAGCGCGGTCAAGAGCCTGATAACGAACGAGGTCGAGATAACCGGAAAGGACATCGGCGAGATGCTCGACTCGCTGGAGATAGAGCTGCTCGAATCCGACGTGGACCTCTCGGTCGCAGAGTCGATAAAGGAGGAGCTATCCTCCCGCCTCGTCGGCGCGAAAGTGAAGAAGGGAGAACTGCACCCGTTCGTCAGCAACTCGATAACGCAGACCCTCACGGACGTGCTCGACAACGGAAAAAGTTTCGACCTGCTCGAGAGGATGGATTCGCTCGACAAGCCGGTCAAGATAATGTTCATAGGCATAAACGGCGCTGGCAAGACGACCACGATAGCCAAGGTCGCCAAGCTCCTCATGGATAACAAGCGCAAGGTGGTGTTCGCTGCTGCAGACACATTCAGGGCTGCTGCCATAGAGCAGATGGAGGTCCATGCAGCCAGGCTCGGCGTGAAGACCATAAAGCGCGATTACGGCAGCGATCCGACCTCGGTTGCGTTCGATGCCGTGAATTACGCCAAGGCGCATGCCATAGACGCGGTATTGATAGACACCGCAGGCAGGCAGGACACCAACATCAGCCTGATCAACGAGATAAAGAAGATGTCGCGCGTCATACAGCCTGACCTCAAGATATACATAGGCGAAAGCATCGCGGGCAATGCGATCCTGGAGCAGGTCTCGTCCTTCAACCGCGAGGTAGGCATAGACGGCGTGATTTTGACAAAACTCGACTGCGATCCAAAGGGCGGCACCATGCTCTCCATAAGCAAGGCCACAGGCATCCCTATCATATATATAGGAACGGGCCAGGGATACGATGCGCTAGAGCGGTTCGATCCTGCTGCTATCGCCAGGCGCATAGTCGGATGAGGGCTGATCTATCGTCGTTGTTCCCAGCCCGCCCCGAATCTGCTCCCAATCTCTCTCCGCTGCTGACGTTCGCTAATCACTTGCATATACTTTTATAAACAGTTAGATACACATAAATCTACTAAATACAATAGGTATTATGTGAGTGGTGGGATTACATGGCTGATACTACAGGTATGGGACAAGCGCAGAATAAGGATCCGGGTGTTGCTAGGACAGGCAGGGCAAAGGCTGCTGCGAAATGGGCTGGCGCAAGAGCAAAAGGTGCATGGGCTCATGTTCCTGGTACGGATGCCAGGGCAAGACATCTCGCATCTATAAATGCCGCTGCGCAGGCAAAGGCCAATGAGCCGCTGGTCAATGCGATCGCCGCGGTTGCGAAAACCAATGCCACGGATAAGGATGCAGACACGCAAGCCGGTGAAGAAGCGAAGCGGGTGACTGGGGAAGGCGGGGATCAGGTCAACCAGTTCAAGGTTGCGCTCAGGAACGCGATACTTTACGGGCGCAGGAGAAGCCCGGATCCTCACGCTCCGCCCGGCATACCCATCGCCGAGGTCGTTTGCCAGCCGCAGTTCATCGCAGCGATACGTGAAAAAAGATTCCCTACTTCCACTGAGCACAGCGATCAAAAGTACGAGGCGCAGATGGCGGATCGCAGGAGAAGGCTTGCTGAGAAACTTGCGACAGCTCCGGGTTCTGACATGGGTGATATAGATTCCCACGACCTGGAGATAATAGTCGCCACGCTTTGTTCCCATCCAGAGGCATGGACGAATAGCGCTGAGTGGCTTCCACAGCTTCCTGATCCTACTGATGCGCCAAGGATGGTTCCAGACCCGAAGGATGCTACGAGGCAGATCCAGGATCCTGCATGGCAACCCCGGCGCTGCGAGCCATGGCCTGGCAATGTCCAGATGCCGCAGGATGCGTTCATGATGTTCGTGGTGGACCTTGCCATGAGAAACGCTCCTGGCAGCGAGGGCGAATTCATCGGAAACCTGCTCAAGGGCCTTTATACGAGGAAAATGCTCGCTCCCACAGAGCTCACGAGGATGACCGACCTGATCAGCGGCGCGTATGTGGTCCAGCATCTCGGCTCGCGCGCGAACGCGGCGATCGAGCGGACGGTTTCGGATTTCAGGGACCGCGTCTGGAGGATACTCACCACGCCGCAGACCGAATTCGAGCCTGAAAGCCGCATGCCTGGCCTGGGGACCACGGAGTCGGCCAATCTGGCGAGGGCGGAGACGAACGAAGCCAGGGCGCAGGCAGCCGCGCGATGCGCACGCGATGTCGATGCTGCTGCCAAAGCGGTTGTTGCCGCAATGGCGGAATTCCGTGATATTGTCAGGACGCTTGGGTCAGATGCAACCGCGATATCCGAAGCCGGCGGTCGCGTGCTCGCGGCTGAACTCGGGTATGCACGCGCTGTTACGCTCGAACTCGCTAATGCCATACAAACGCTCGTTCAAAGGCAGCGGAGAGGGGAGACTGATGGGGAAACGGTCAAGCGGATCACAGAAGCCATGAGGACCAATGATGTCGCGGTCTTGGACGCAGAGCCGCTTGCACAGGACATCAGGAAGGCGATGGCGAAGGCAGGTCAGGATGAAGATGTCAGGGCAGCAGTGGTCGCTCTCGCCGAGATAATCGCGGTATCGCAGATAACCGGGACACCACGGCCTCAAGATGTGGCGATGGCTCAACTTCATACAGCCGTGTTGGGCGCAACCACAGCATCCCTAAACGATGTCGAAGCTTCATCGCTTCAGGCGAGCAGCGTCGCTAGTGAAGCAGAAATATCAAGAAGCAGGGCTGAAGCGTCAGCGCGTGATGCTCACACTGAACACATCAGGGTCGCCGCGCAGGTGGCGAGATCCACTGCCAGCCATATCGACAGGAATACTGATCCAGAAGTGAACCGGGTGGTCGGTGCGTTCAGGCTCGGGCTCACCAGTGCGAGAAACCGGCAAGCGCTCGAGGCAATCCCCGCAAGCATCACCACGCTCGAGAACCGCGAGCTCGGAGCGCTGCTCGAGGATGCCAGAACACTCAAGACTGCCATAGATGCGCACAACGAGAGCGAGACCAAAACAAAATCGGAGTTCGAGGGAAGGATGTATGCGCTCGCCAGCCAGATCGGCGGCGCGGGCATATCCGACAATGTGAAAGGCAGGCTCGCGAATCTTTGCCTCGAATTGGCCCAAAATCCTGATGCTGTTCCTGCCAGGATAAGGCCTGAAGTGGCTGAGGTAAGGAGGGTAGATGCAGAAGAATCCGCAGAAGTGGCCCGCCTGCTCACCCAATTGCAAGCAACAGGAACTCAAGCGCCTGGCGTCTTAAAGATGGGTCTCCCGGCGCGCAGGGAAGAGATAGCGAGAGCGCATATATCGAGCGCGATGCGTTTCGAGCTTGAGCAACTATGCGATGCTTTAGAGGCGAAGAAGTATGATGCAGACGCGCTCAGGGTAAGGGTGGCTGCGCTCGGGCAGCAAGCCAATACAGAACATCTCTCGCTCGCAGGAATCCTGACGCAGCTCGAGCAGGTCGCAGCTGAAAACGCAGGCTCCTCCCCAGACCCGAGGGCAAGGCATGACATGGAGCGGAAAGCCGCTACGCTCAGGGAAAGGCTCGCACACGTCGAGATGCCTGGAGAAGTGCGTTCGAGTTTCGATACCATAGCCGGCTGTCCGAGGCCGGATGTCGCCGCAAGGCTCATAGAAGAGCTCGAACCCTATGTCCACCCTGTGCGGAAAGCGGCCGAGCTCGCCATAGCTGGCTTGAACCGGATGGAGCCGATCGACGATTCCGGGCTTGTGCCTGTGCAATGGATCTTCGCGAGACTGGCCTGGGAATCGAAAGAAGAGCCTGCAGACCTTCCTGGCAAAAAAGAGAGCCCATGGGCAAGATTCAAACAGAAGTTCGCGTGGCACGCAACATCTGTTTCAGCGAGCCACAAGTGGCACAAATATGGAAAGCCGCTTGCGGAACTGGTGATATTAGACGACTGGAGGGATGCGACTGCATGGAGAGGTGAAGAAGCTCCAGATGGCACCAGGAGGCTCCAGAGGAAGATCTCTTCAAGGACACCTGCTCTTGATCCTGAGGTCGCGGAGTTGTTCCAGGACGATCCGAGATACAGGACCAACGCGCCATTGTACGTTCCAAGGCCTATCTCAGGTGCGTTCTGGGTTGCAGTCAAGGGTTTCGTAGGAGGCAGCATGATTGTCGGAGCGATTGCGAGCAACAATACGCACTGGTACAATCCGCTTACCTACCCCGCATATTTAACGCGTGCCAACGACCCGGCCTGGTATAATCCGCTCAGCTACCCTGCATATCTTACGGGTGGCAAGCCACTGACGCATGAAGGATGGGAGCTGGTACAGCCGTGGACATGGACGATGAAGAACACGAGCGACGTTGTCAGGACTATAAAGGACACGTATGATGATGCGGAAAAGCTCACCGAGCGCGGGGCAAAATATTACGCGTCCGCTTACGGGCTTACAGGCAAGGACAGACTCGACTGGGTCGAAGATCAGCCTGAGGTGCTCCGATTCATGCAGGCGCATCTCGTCACTCCATTGCGCCCGCAGCCCATGCATGTCGTCAAGGTCGCTCCTGCCAAAGGGCTTGAGGCAGACCGCTGCGGCATGCCGGTGCGTGATTTTGATCCTAGTGTACGGCAGGCAGAAGAAGAGAAGAAAGAAAGCGGAAGCCATTGGTACGGCTATCTGTGGCCTGGGAACTGGTTTGGCAGTAAGGATGAGAAAAGCGCAGCACCAGCCGGCAGCGCAACCCCTGCATCGAGCGCAGCCGCGCCTGCAAGCAGCGCCATGCCTGCGAATAGCGCAGCACCGGCATCAAGTGCCGCCCCCCTCGGCAGTGCATCTCCTGCAAGCAGCGCAGCACCAGCATCTGTATCAAGCGCAGTGCCTGCCCACGCTGCACCTGCAGCGGATTCAAGCGCATCTGCCACGCACGAGCCTCCTGTAGGCAGATGGACACTGCCCCTTGTTGGCAAGGAGTTTGGATGGGAAGGCGAAAGCCTGAAGGCAGGTGGAAATAACCACATCGTGGTGAAGTTCGATGGCTGGGAGCAGTACGCTTCCTACCAGCCTGTTGAGGACAATGGCTGGGTGCCAGGCAACAGGGTGTGCGTCAACATCCAGGTGCATTATGCATCCATACCTGACGGACGCGTCCTCAACACCACGCCACACTCCGCTGACAACCTCGTGGATGGCGTGACGGGAGACCTTTATACGACCACAGATGGGAAGCGCCATCTCACTGCGATCGGCCGGCTTTATGTGGACAAGGAAGGCCACGTCACGGCCGGTTATTTCAGGGATCCCAGAGTCCTTGGCCGCATGATGTCCGGGGGTCAGCTAATAACCCAGGACGAGCATCACCTGATGGATAAATATCGCTTCGACAAAATCGAGGATGCGCGTTTTGTCATCATGCAGGGGCTTGATGCCCTTCCTCCAGACGAGTTCGTCCCTCCTTCTGATGCTGCCAAGACACCTGAGAAAGAAGGTGCCGCCGAAACTCCGTCTGATGCGGCCAAGACAACCCAGACCAAGACAGATCCGAAAGAGAGCTTCGCCGCCTTATGCACAGAGGGCAGGGCACCGCAGTTCATACCTAAGGACAAGCGCGACGCTTTCGTCGGCCTTTGGGTTTCTAAGCTCGGAGGGAAGAATCCGGCAATGGAAAAGATAGACCAACCGACCTTAGACAGGACGCTGAAGGAAACCGTGAGAGATGGCAAAGGCCAGGGCCTTGTGGTTGATTCGACAGATGCGTTCAACCGCCACCAGATGCAGGTGAGATTCAAGAGGCTGGACCTGGGCGCAGAGGCGGTCAGGATACTGCTCGAGAATCAGGACATCGTCGCTATCCTTGATAAATATGAAGCGAGGAGAGACGCACCGATGGTCAACCCTGTGCTGGCAAACGTGCTGGTCGCAGAGATGTCCAGACAGAAAGCCGTAGAACCTAAGTTAGATGCGGCCAAAGCCTTTGATCCCAAGGTTGGTTCGAGGGTGGCATGGGCGCAGTCGCAGGGTTATCTGACAAGCGCTGCCACGACGATCCAATCCGAAGTAGGGGAAGTCCTCGGCCTCCAGTACACCGAGAATGTCAGCGGGTTCTATGAAAAGAATCCTGCAATGAGGGCCATGGTGGATAACCTGGCCAAAGCGATGCTCGGAGACAAGGGGCCTGAAGGCAAGCTGATGGCGAAGGTGTTCCCTAATCCGGATGCCGAGAAAGCCAAGAAAGGGGAAGCCGACCAGGAGAAAGCCACCGAGATGGTCAGGACCGGAGTCTACCTGGTGCTCAGCGACGACAGGTTCGCTGATTGGCGCCAGCGCCAGGGCGTGCCGAAGCTCGACCCTACCTCGAACGCGCCGTTCGACGTCACCAAGATGAAGCTTGTGCACTCGGCGCTGCTGGGATTGGTCAAGGACAGAGCGAAGGCGAAGTGATTTTTCATTCTTTCAATATTATTTCATTTAAATTGCCAACGACGTTTGATTTATAAATGGCCTCGGATATATTTCCGAAAGGGGGATTAAGGAAGGAACCATAGGTTCTCTCCCAGTGAAGGGAGAGTAGAAAGAACTGCAGGTTCCTTTTCATCCGGTGTGTCCATATGGTGATCAAGAAGGCTTGGCCGAAAGGCAAGGTGGCTGGCTCCAGGGTACCTAAGAAGACAGACATATCCTCGGTCGAAGAAGCGACCATAGAACGGGTGAACCGCACTCTCACTTCCATAGAAGGCTTTCTGGCCAAATGGGACGCGTCCAGCATAAAGCCCGACGACATGTTCCCCCAGATCGTGAAGGTCAGGCAATTCCGGGACGCCCTGCACAACTGGCAGCGCGAGGCGCTCAAGGCGCGGGGCGGATGGAACGAGCAGTCCAGCATGAGGCGGCTGCGCGAATTCGTGCTACTGTGCAGAACATATTCCTAAGGTGTTATGATGGCCGGCCCTGCTGAAAGACGGAAAGAACCCGAACAAGAGGAGGCGTTGATACCGATACGCATCGTGCCGACAAGAGTCGTGCTTTCCGAGGATCAGATAAAGGCGCTCCGCGCGGGTCTGCTGCGCGTGAATCTGGAGATCACCTCCCTGAAAACGTACTCCGAAAGCCTCGAGGTGCGCGAGGGCAGGACGCCTGCGAAGGAAGTCATCTACGCCGAGTGCGACCGCACCAAACAGACCGCCATCCGCATGTCATTGACATCGATCCCTGTCCTGGGCGTCAGGTACCAGGACGAGGTGGACCTCATACTCAGGGGCGTTGATGAAGCGCGCCGGCTCGCGGACGAGGGGAAGCTCGGCCAGGCAGTCATAGCTATCGATCGGGCGAAGCGAAGGCTCACGCACATGAGCATCGTGTACGAGCGCCAGATGGAGATACAGCTCGCAGGCATGCCCCAGTCCAATATCGCAGGGATGAGGCCAGCGCAGGCGAACGAGGCAGTGCTGGATGCGCTCGAAGCGGGATTGCGCGACATCGGCACGTCGAGCGAGAAAAGGGGCCTGGCGATATTCGAAGCCGCCCGCCTTTATGCGATCAGTCTCAGGCAGGGCAACGCCGGCCGCGGGTCTGTCGAGGACCAGGGCAGGCTGGTCTCGTGGATCGATCAAAGGGCTAAACAATCCATGAGAAATGAGGCGTATGCCAAAACAGATGAAGATGCTGACAAGAAAGCGCTCGCCTCTTTCGCGCAGAATCTCGAATCCATGAAAGCGCAGGTCGCTGCCCACAACACCAAGGTGCTCCAGTCATGGTCAGCGGACCTCGTGCTCAGGATGCGCGATGAGACCGACACCGAGCTCAGGAAACGGATGCAGGCGCTCAGGGACGAGATAAGCGCGCTCCTCGGGAAGAAGCAGGAGGTCCCCGAGGCGCAGATGACTAGCGTCATGGCGAGATATTTCGCGCTCACAGGAAGGCAACAGCCGCGATCCCGCGAGGAGGAGACCGAAGCGCTCACTGCAGTGGCGCAGGATCTGCGGGGAAACGCCGCGACCGTGAAAGAACGCACCGCTGAATGGTTCGGCGCACAGGCGCTCGCAGCGCTCGAGCGCGGCCAGACGCAGGCTGCATCGCTCGCGATATCAGTGGGCCTGCTCGAGCGGCAGTCGAAAGGACGTGCGAGTGCGATCCTTCAGTCCTATCTGGAGATCATAAGCATCCTGGACAATAAGATGGATGCGCCCCAGGGTCTGCTGGCCAGGCTCTCGGCAGAGCTCGCTGCGGCTACAGTATCTGTGCAGGCCGGCAACATCGAAGCCGAGTTCGAGAAGAAAGGCACGCCTGATAAAAGGGAGAGGGTGGTCGCAGCAGCCAGGCAGGTGAAACAAAGGCTCGCCCAAGGCGATCTGGATGGAGCCAAGGAACTGCTCATCATGGTCGCGACCTATGCGGATCTGCTCGAGCGCCACAAATGGGGGGACTGGGCAGGCTCGAAGAAGGTGGAAGCTGCGATCGACGCCGAGCTGGCGGGCAGGCATGGCGCGCAGATGTTCGGCGAAGGCGTGACGCAGAACGATTTCTCCGCATCGGCATCGCAGCTCCGTACGCTCGCGCGGGAATGGGGCACCGGCCTCGCACCGCAGAAGAAGATGGTGCTTGAAGCGGCGGACCGCGTGGACGAGCTTGTCGGCAAGGGCAGGTTGAAAGAAGCTGAGGAAGCGCTCTCCATGCTCGCCATGTATGCTGATTGCGTCCAGAAGATGCGCGCGGGCGGTTCTCTCGCTCCGGGTTTCAGCGCAGAAGCGATGGAAAGCTCGCTGCGCAGCGTGATAAAGGGAAAGCCGCGCTCTGAAGTGGATGGGGCGTTCATGGCATCATACAACGCGAACCAGAAAGCAGCAGTCGAACTCGAGGCAGCGCGTTTCGAGAAGCTGCTCGCGTCCAGGCCCGAAGGCAGGGAACGGGTGGAGGAGGCGCTGCAGGTCGCGAGGAGACGGGCGGCAGAAGGCGACAGCGCAGGCGCGTTCCTGCTCCTGAATCATGTGTCGGAATACTACGGCCAGGCAGGCAGGGGAAAGAGCGAGGGCTGGAGATACAAGATGGCAGGCCATGCAGGCAAAGGCTTTGAAGAGGGCCGGAGCATGGTGCTCGATGCCATGACAATGGAGACGCTCGCGGACTCGCCGGATGCGCATGTGCGCGCAGCGCGCGCGTTCGAGGCAGCCACGATGAGGCTGGCGGATGCCGATTCCCTCAGGGTGAACGCATCGCTGCTGAAGCAGCGCTACATGGGCGAGATCCCGTTCATGCCAGGCAAGCCTGAGACGAAAGGAAGGATCCCGATCGGAGAGGAGCAATACATCGACCTCGATGCGATCAGGAGGCAGGACAGGCTCGCTGGTTCCGCGCTGCCAGGCCAGACCCTGGCGCAGCTTCTCTCCAGGCTCGAAGGCGCTGCCAAAAGCGGCGATGTGCGGCAGTATCAGCTCACCTCGGACGAGTTCATGAAACGCTTCGGGCTTGTAGCTGCGGCAGCCACGCGCAGGCAGGCCATAGACAGATTGAGGGAAGACCTCGGGAAGATGGAAGCGGTCATCAGTTCCATGCCGGGCGATTACGAATACACGAGGGATGATAAGGCAGTGCTCGAAAGGCAGAGGATCGCGCTTCTCGCTCGCCTCAAGAGGATCGAGAGTACGACCGAGCCGCTTTCCGGGCCGGTGAAGGGGGAGGGCAGGAGCGTCCTCGACGAATACGCTTCGTTCGTCCATGTCCTGGATTCCGTGCGCAGGAAATCATCCGCAGCGCTCCTTATCAGCGACCAGCTCAGGCTCAACGAGCAATATGTCAAGGCAGTCAGCCCGTCCTTCGGGATCATGCGGGATGCGGCTGTGGATGCGCTCGGCACTGCGAACGACCATCTGAAGCAGGCGAAGGCCGCGGTGACGAGGGGAGACCTCGAGCTGGCGGCCAGGGAATATGACCAGGCGATGTATTACAGGACGAACGCGCTCATCTCATGCAGCGCTGAGAGCACCGCGAACCTGCGCGACGCGATGGAGGCGCACAGGGTGCGCCCTGGCATGGACCTCAGGATGTTCCCTGGATACGCGGCATCGCAGCTCATGAGGGAATTCGAGCCTTACCAGCAGATGCAGCAGGCAGCTTTCCGTAGCATAATCACAGGCAGAGAGAGCGGAGAGAATATCCAGCAGATGGTCCGCGGCGCTGCCATGATAGAGGCCTCGATATTCGCTGTGCCATCAGATTCTCCGGCAGCAGTGTTCGCGGCATTCAGGCGGCCGCAGCAGATGGTCCGCGACATGGTTTTCAGGGGAGGAGACCTGGAACAGGCGCAGAGGATCGTGGAGAACATGCAGACCACTGCCGAGAACAACCAGTGGAAGGTCAATGTCGCGCTCATGGGCACAGGCATGGCAGCGATGTTCCTGCAGCCCGAGGCAGCTCCGTGGATCGGGCCTCTTGTGGGCACTGCCATGTTCACAGGGCTCGGTCTCGAGCGGGTGATAACCGAATACCGTGCTGATGGCCATGTATCAGCAGGCGCATGGGTGATGCTCGGCCTTCCGATAGCCACTTTCGGCATAGGACAGTATGCAGGCATGCTCCGTCTGGCTGCAGCCAGCACAGCCAATACCATGAGAGCCGCAACACTTCTTAGAGGCTCATACCTGCTTACAGGCACGAACGTGGCCATAGGCGCAGGCATGTTCTCCTACATGGGTTATGAGTCATACCAGCTTTTCAGGCAGGCAGGGGAAGCCGAGAGATCAGGCGATGCCGCGCTTGCCAGCAGGATGAGGAGGGATGCCTGGCTGAACGCAGGCATGGCGCTCTTCCCGCTCGCTCATATGGGCGGTTCCATCGCATTCAGGGGTTTCAGGGGAGCCACGCCAAGGGTTCGCGTGGGCATGGAGACCGAGGCCGCGGCAGAAGCGCTCTCGCCAGCGAGGCTGGGAGCTGAAGTGGAGATTCGGCCAACGGAGACTCCGCAGACAGCAAGGCTCCACGAACTCCACACACCCAGAGGGCTTCTCGCGTTCTTAAGGGAATTCTCAGCAGCAGATGCAGCGGCCAGGGCGGCGATGCTCGAGCGTCTTCCTGAGTCATTAAGCGGCCGCGTGCAATCATTGCTCGACAACCCGCATGTAAGGAGAGCGCTCACGAGCGGCAGAGATGACGAGCTCGCGCTTGCATCCCTCAGGCGGGCCATAAGGGACATGGGGCCTGAAGGCCCGGGTCCGGGAGGGCCAGGCGGCATAAGGCCGGAAACATGGCGCGCAGCGCATGACCTCACCACGCTCGAAGGCCTGCGCGGATTCCTTTGGGATCTTTTCAATCCGGATCCGTCTACTGCCCCATCCAATGCAAGGGCTGCGGCGCTCGCCATGCTTAGGGCGCTGCGCGAGAGCGCGGACCCGAACCAGAGGCAGATCGCCCAGAACATCGACGCGCTGCTCAATGACAACTCTGTGATGAGCGATGTCAGGACCGGACCGCACGGGAACGGCACGACATCCATCTCAGCAGGAAAGCTCTATCGCGCAGCGAATGCGATCAGCGATCTCCTGCCAAAGCCGGTCACCGAAGCAGCAGAAGCGCAGGCGCAGGTATATTATCAGCAGGCGGTCGGAGCTGAGCACACGGGCGTGATCGGAGGTCCTGGCGAAGCAGGGCCTGAAGCCGTCCGCGCGAGCGGAGGTGGCGCAGGTGCCGGAGGCGGAGAACCGCCAAGGGTCGTTCCTGGAAGGACAGAAGGCGCAGGAACCGCCGGCGCTGCGGAAGCAGGCGCTGCTGCAGGAGCAAGCAGGCCAGGGGCACCTGGTGCTGCAGGAAACTGGTGGGACGCGCCGGGATGGCAGAAGAGGCCGACAGAAACTGCCCGTCAATATCAGAAACGCCTGAAAGCAGAAGAGAACAGGCTGGCAAAACTGGCGAAGAAAAAACCTGCTCCTGCGGAACTGCCAAAAGACAGCAACGAGGTTCTCAGGGGAAAGCTGAAGGACACCGCAGATGCTCTTGGCCCGCAACCCAGAACGCAAGCGGTCCAAAACGCGGATGCCGCTAACTTCGCGCGTTCTGCCCCGGAACGTGTCAGGGACATTGTGCTCGCGCTCCATGACCGCGCATACGGGCGTGGGGCGAGCACTGCACTCCTGGAGAGTTGCAATGACACGCTTCTGAATCTCTATTCTGACCCGCGGCTGCGGTCAGCCTTGGAGCGCGTTGCAATTGAGAACAGCAGGGCTGGAGACAACCGGCTTGCAACGGTTTTGGGCAAGCTGGATGCGCTGGTGAGGGATCGCAGCAAGATGGGACAGATGCAACCAGACACATTCCTCGAGGCCCGGTTCGACCGATTTTCAAGGACTGGCCTTAGCGACAACGACATCAGGCTGATATCCGATTCATTGGAAACGCAGGCAGTAAGACGCGGTGCTGGATACCGAGGGCCGCTTGCCGCTACAGAAGCTGCATTCGGCACGACGATAAGCGGTGCTGCGAGGGCTGAGATGATACTCAGGCTGCAGGCAGAAAGCGAACGCGCGAAGCCGGATGAGCGTCTCATACAGCCGGACACGTTCCTGCGCGTCTTCAATGATTCCAACAGGCGCATCGCGAGTAATCTCGCTGGCTTCGACCCGGCAGGCGATCCGGTCGCCGCGGCATTGAAGGCAGGGATTGAAAAGCGAGGAGCGTCGTTCGATGCGACATTCCTGTCCACGCTCAAGAGCGACGAGGTCGCGAGGGCTGTCGACAGTGCATACGGGGATGCTCAAGGCAAGGCTTTCAGGGCGGCCATGGGACGGGCGAATGGCGTGGACGAAGCTCTCATCGTGCTGGGGCAGCCGATCGAAGTTGAAGGCGCACGGCCAGCCACGCTCGATGCGCGTCTTCAGAGATTTGTATCTTCAGTCTCTACGTGGGGAAGAGCGACTCTTGATGACGATTTCATACTGGCAGACAGGCTCGGACCGAAAGCCGGAGAGCTCGCGCAAGGCGGCGGAGCGCTGGGAGCGAGAAACCTGAGCTGGGGAGAATACCTAGATCCATTTGTCAGGGCTGCCGAAGCCACGAAGGATGCCGCGGTGAGCGCCGGGAAATGGTATGCCTGGGGGCTTGGCGAACGCGGGATGGCGGAGTTCGGTACAGGATATGCGCCCAGACGGGTTCGCGGTGCCATAAGGGTCGGTGTCCAGGTCGGTGTCTGGTCGCTGCCTGTCACCGCGCCGCTTGCCAGCTACCTCATATGGAAACGCCTCAGTGACTCGCGTAATACCGCGGAAGGCGTTGCCTATATCAACTACTCATTCAGCGGTTACAAGATAGTGAAACCGCCTAGCAAGGAGGATGACATCTGGGCCAATTCACCCCCTGGCAGGGCGTTCATCGCTTCCATACCGCTTCTTTTCCCGAGGTTCGATAATCTCGGGAGCGAAGAAGGCGTCAGGGGAGAGCTGGGACGCACGACCGTTATCGTGGATCCTTCGCGCGTGGCTGATGTGCTCGCAGACGGCCGGCAGATGGCAGAGGCGCTTCCCAATATAAACGAGCTTCTCGCGAACAGGGCAAAAGCCCGGCAGGCAGGCGATCGCGCTGCGCTCCAGGAAGCGGAATCCGACCTCCGCAAAGCGCTCGAACCGCTGAAGCTGGAGCTATCCGCTGTCCTCGCGCTTCTCGAGCGTAAGGGGCGCTCGGAGCTCGACGCAAGCGACCTGCCGCAGTTGCGCCTGAACGATTGGGTCAGTGCCAGCCGCGGCATCGCGATACCGTTCAACAGGTATGCAGCAGAGACCTTCCTGGAGCAGTGCGGCGTCACATTCACGCGGGGCGATGCGCAGATCGAATTCCTCGCAAGCCACCCGAACGCCTTTGTCTTCATGTTCAAGTCGTTCCAATCCGGAAACCTTCCGAAGGTGTATGTGGGTGATGCGATAACAACCTTGCTTTCCACACCTGACAATACGGCCGAAGCGGCCATGGCACAAACGCTCCGCGCAAAAGGCGTCTATCTCGTGCCTGGGATCGCCGCGGACTCGTTCCTGGACAGGCTTGAGGCAAAGATGTCGGAACAGGACCCCGGCCTCAGGCCGCGTATCGAGCAGATACTTGAGCGCGATAAGAACAATGCAGGCGTGATGGCAGGCTTCAGCTCGTTCGTCATCGGCCAGGTGAAATATGACAAGAAAGGCGCGGTGATCGGCGGCGAAGAGCTCTACGGAGACCCGAATAACCTCGCAGGGATCATAGCAGCGAACCAAAAGGATCCTGACGCAGCGCTAAGGGTCGCAAGGGAAAGCGGATTCGTAGGCCCGGCGATCCTGGGAGCGACGGACTCCTCTCTTCTCCAGTGGCGCAGCGGAGACAACCAGCTCCTCGTGGCATTCGTGAACCAGCATTCCACGCAGGGAGAGAACAAGGCAGGCGTCCTTCCCTGGATAGAGAAGCACGAAGGGGAGATGAAACCCGGCGCATTGCATCTCGTGCTTGCGGATCTGCGCGCCAAATGCGATCCAAAATTCAATCCCGGCGCTCCGACCACGCCCCAGGAGATCGAAGCGTACGCCGGCCGGCAGCTCGAACGCTATGTCAAAGCTGGCTGGCTGGGCGGAAAGACTCCGTTTGAAGCATCCAGAAAAGAGACTGAAGCCAAAAAAGGAGCGCCTGAATCCGTCAGGCTCGAATCCGTTCCAAGGAAAACAGCGACCGGTATCGTGGCCCTGAGGCGTGGCGCAGGAGGGACCGAGCAACAGGCTGAAGAGGTCGAGCAGGTGCAGCAGCCCCAGCTCGTATACACGGCTGAAGCCAGGAGCTTCTTCGACGCTAATGCGTCCGCAAGGGCCATGGTGGATGGCCTGGTCAGGAAATTGTTCGAAGGCACCGCACAAAGGAAGCCAAGCCCAGAAAGCCAGCTTATGAAGAGCGCGTTCGAGACCCCGGAAAAGGCGTTCGAGCCTGTAAGGACCGGAATCTTCGACCTGCTCACCAGCGACAAATTCGATGAGCGGCGCACGCGTCAAAAAATACCGAAAATCGATCAAACCTCGACTGCGCCGTTGGATGTGGCCCTGCTACCGGTATTGCGTTCGTATGTTCTGGAATTAGCCAAAGCGCAGCCGAAATCAGCGGATAAGGGGGCGAAATGATGGCCAAGGTGGTTCTGAACTCCAAAGGTAACGCGGTGGTGATAGTTTTCAAGGATGGCAAGACCGCTGCTTCTGTACCAATAAGCCCGAACGAAGATGCGAATGCCATCGCCTCGAAGATTACGGTCGCCTTGTCCGCTGCATCAGTCACTTATATGGACGCTCCTAACAAGCTGGCAGAACTGCAGGCGGTGATAAACTCAGCCTCTTCATCAGCTGCCGGGATAAGGAAGCAGTTGGATGATCGAGCTGCGAAAGCTGCCGAGCAGAAGGAAGCGGCACCTGCGGCCAAACCCGAGCCAGAGGTCAAGCCGGTACCTGTGAGAGCAGAGCCGAAGAAGGCTGAAGCGAAAAAACCGGAACCTGTCAGGGAAGCGCCGGAACCCGTTCGAAACCCGGAACCCGAAACCCCAAAACAACGGTCAGAAGCGCCGAAAAAACCCGAGAAACCGAAAGAGGTCGTGATAACGCCGGTGTCCAAGCTCAGCATCAAGCCCAGGCAGGCCATATCATCCGATTGGATACAGACCCAGGTCAGCACAGCATGGAAGGATGACAAGAAGGCGCAGGCAGCAGCATCAGCGCTCCATTCCAACAGCCAGTTCGTGGACGCGTTCCTCTCAACCGGAAGGCGGGAGCACGGAAGGACCGAGAACGAGAGGGCTGCGAGCGCCGTCGCCTTCAATTCCATCTCAGCGATCGGCGATTTCCAGCGCTTCCTCGTCTCCCAGAACCCGCCGGAGTACGTGAGGCTGCGCGATTATACCGCCGCGCATCCGGAAGGGCTCAGCGCTGAATCCCCTGCCGACGTGCTCAGGGCTGCAGACATATGCGTACGCGAGTTCCTCCTGAGCGTCATGATAGATAATCCTGCGATGAAGAATTACAGGGAGGAGGCCGAGCCGCTCAAGGATGTCAAGACCATGCTGAGGAATTTCGAAGGCCTACGCTCTTACAAGCCGGAACGCGGGCCGCCTCCGAGCGAGGCTGACAAGCGCGCGGTCCTGGTCTTCTATCTCGGAGACGCGCTTCAGGCCGGCACGCTCACGGCGCTATCTCTTTTCATAAGGAGATGGAGCCAGCAGCATCCTGAGCGAGGGAAAGGGAAAACGCAGGATGGCATCCCTTCGTGGGAAGCCCCGCAGGTCATAGAAGCGGAAAAGCCGCACGATCCTGTGCTGGACTCCAAGCGCATAGGCGTGATAGGCGATTCCATCACAGCTGACGGCGCGTATGCAGGCGCGCTCCAAGGCATCCTCAGGCGCAATTCGCCCTCGCTCGTCGCCGAGGCGCATGGCAAGGAAGGGGAGACGACCAGGCTCATGGCAGCGCGCTTCAGCTCTGCCATCCTGGCGAAGGACCCTCCGTATGACGCGGTGATAATACAGGGCGGGGTCAATGACCTGGCGAGCGGCGCGAGCGCCGAGGCGATAAGGAACAACATCGCCAGCATGGTCGACGCGGCCCGCAAGAAAGGCATGGAAGTCATAGTCCTGACCATCACGCCATGGGCGGCATACTACACATCATCCCCGCAAGCGCAGCGAAGGACCGCCGAGCTCAACAGCTGGATACTCGGCCTGGGCGGGGAAGGGATACACGCGGTCGATCTCTCCAGCCTCGGGACCGGGGACCCGCCGGCCCTCAAGCCAGCATATGACAGGGACAAGCTCCATCCCTCGGAAGCGGGCAAGGCCGAGATCGCCAGGCTCATCGCAGAGCAGGTGTTCCAAGTCGAAGGGGCAGAGGTCCAGGCAGCAGCTCCGCCCCGCGAGAAGACCGCGCTCGAGAGGTACGCGGATGCGAACTGGACGAATCTCGCCGCAGACCTGTACGGGGCTATCAAGAACGGTAAGACGTCCAAGGTGGTCGAGATCATGCGCAAGGAGCTGCCGGACCGCAGCACCATAGGGGATGCGATCACCAGGCTCGGGCGGCCCGACCTGTGGGATGCTTCTTATAAGGTATTCATGGACCTGCGCAGCGATCCTGTTTTCAAGGGATTCTGCGAAGGCAAAAAAGGCTACGGGTACGTCCCCAAGCTGGAGCTCGGGCCAGATACCCCAGTGCAGGTGAGGCGGTTCGTGATCCGCACGATGCAGGAATTCCTGAATTCGATGGCCTCGAGCACGGGCGAGGACTGGCACAAGAAGCTTGGCGAGGACCTCAAGATGCTTTATGGCGATGTCCTGCGTACGAAGGCCACCAGCATCGCCGTGACCAGCACTCCGGACATGCAGCTCCTGGCAGCGCTTTCAGTCTATAACTGGAGAAATACCCACCGCACGGATGCCGTAGGCGGCTGGGGTTCCGGCATCGCGGGGTTCAAGGTGCCTGAAGGGGCGAAGACAGAGCCTGCGAAGACCGAAGAGAAAAAGATAAAGTGGACCTTCTAGCCAGTCATTCTGATTATTTTTTCTTCGGTTCCTCGAATTTCAGCTGAGGCAGCACTATCGGCGGCACCAGGTTGAACACCCGTGCGAGCATCACTGAGTTCAATGAGCAGTGGTAGTTGAGCGAATTCAATATCATCTCGCCGTTGGCTCCGCCTATGCTCTTCTTCGTCGTGAATTCCGCGACCAGCTTCTCAGCGTGCGGGAACATGAATTTCGCCGTGCCCCCGAGCAGGAGCCTGCTCTCGTCCGGGGAATATGTGGCTGTGTACCTGAACTGGAGCGTGAGCGTGTCGTCCTTCCCGCTCGCGGAGAGGATCTCGATGTTATTGTTGAAGCCCGCCGGAGCCGCAGTGCCATTCCTTCTCGCTTCCCCGTACTCGAAATCAACGGAATAGAGTTTCATGGAAAGGAATCAGAGGCATTGTTTTTATTCTTTGTTGTACCGGAATCTCGGGCGTATGCCATGAAATCTGCTGTCATTACTGCACCGTGAGGCTCACGAATGCCCGAAGGACCTTCGTACTATGTTCAAAAGCAAAGCTTTTGGACAGCTGGGAACGCGTAGCGTTCCCGGACCAAGAAACTGTCATTGGGGCCTATAACCTTGTCCTGGATAAACAGTCTGCGGTCCGGTTACCTGTGCAGGACCCTGGAGCACGCCCGGGAGCCTCTCTTTCGCGCCAAATGTGAATGTCACGATCCCCATCCATTCGCCCTGCCCTGTGCGGTCGATCTGACCGAAGATCGGCATGGCATAGTCAGGCACCGTGGGGCCTGTGTACGCTCCTGTGAATCCTAGCTCAGCAGCCATGCCAGCGGTCTCGCCTAATCGGTATGCCACTGAAGCTGCAGCGCCTGCGCCTCTCCCAGCGACTCCGGCCAAAACACCTGCGCGCACCCTCCCTGACTTGGCCTCGATGCCTGCGAACACCGCAGGTTCTTCCCTTTTCGCGTAGATGAGGTATCCCTTGAAGCTATCCACCATCTCCACGAACGCGGCGATATCATAGTATACCTTATCGCCGAAATCATAGCGGCTCGCGCCCGTGAACGCCCTCAGGTGGCCGTTGAATTCCTTGTTGATGACCGCTTTCTTGTCATAGAACCAGCCCTCCTTCATGACATTGTGGACGCTTGCCAGGTCATTCGGGTCGATGCTTTTGGCATCCAGGTCAGTGCCTGTCCTGAGCGCCTGGACAATGGCTGTGGGGAACGTGTTCGGGTTCGCACGGGCGGCCAATCTCAGGCGTACTTCATCCGGTATCTCTGACATCTTCCCTGCTTGGAGATTTGCGATGTATTCCGCGTATTTGGCATCGGTTTTCTTCCTGGTAAGCTTATCCTGATCCATCTTCTCCTCTTCGGCCAGGACCTTGAGTACCTTCCCCAGGACCTCCTTCTCGGTCGCTGGTATCCCGGTGCCTTTGCCTTCCATGACCGTCTTGACGCTGTCCGAGGTTATCATATTCTCGGCCATCTGCGAGCGGACCTGGGCTGGAAGCTTGGAGAATTTCGCCTTCTCGATGTAATCCGTGTATCGCTCGAAATCCGCGCTGAGCGTCCTGTATGCCTTCGAGTCCCCGATGAAACTCGAGAACACCCTCGCAGCGCCCTGGACGAACCAGCCGCTCTTGTTCCATTGCTGGTAGGTCGTATACACTTGGTTCGGATCGGTGTTCTCGACCTCTGCCCTGGCGAATATCATGCCTACATCCGCAGCCGCGCGCTGCATGAAGAAACTGTCGAGCACGTCTGTTCCCGTTCCAATCCCTATCACGCCCACGTTATTGCTTTCCTGCGCGCCGAACGGAGCGATGGTGGGGACAGATGCGAACGCTCTCGCGAATCCGGTATCCCACGTGTACAATGCGCGCGCGTACGCGTTGTCCGGCATCCTCTCGAACTGGCTCGCCCATCCCTTCGCGTCCTCTGTCGAGAGTATCGAAGCCTCGAGAGAGAAGTCGTTGTTGACCTGGATGCCCAAGTAGTATTCATTGAATATCTGATCTATCTGCTGGGCATACTTCTGGCCGAATGCCGTCATCGCGTCCCTGGCCCTGGACGGGTCGTCGCCCACCTGCGCTGCCATGGCTTCATAATCCTGCATCATCCGGTCGTAGCCCGAGTATCTCGCAACGTCGAGCCTCGCTCCGGATTCCAGGCCTTTGAGGAAACCCACGAACCTGTATAATGTGGTGTCGTATTTCAGCTTGGCATCCTTCTTCTCCGCTTCTGTCTGCGCGGCATCGATATTCTGCTTCTGCGCCGCGATCGTCTGCCTGAACTGGGGCACCACGTTGGCGAGCGCGCCCATCACGAACTTGTCCTCGCCCGCCTTGCTGCCATAGAGCGTGAAGCCTATCCTGTGGAGGCTCTTCACGTAATCTGCTGCATTTTGATTCAGCGCTCTGGTCATTTTTGCTGCCTCATCCGGGGTCGGCTGCAGATCAGTTCCATTGCGCAGGGCCTCCATCACCTGCGGAGAAACGTTTCCATCACCCAGTCCGGAGATTATCTTCTGGCGCGCGTCTGCAGAGATTTGGGAGAACTGTCCTGCAGCTATCTGCTTATCATAATCGTAAGTCCTTGACTGTATGACCGCGAGCGCTGCGAGGTCGGTTGCCGAGGCCTCGTAATAGATCCCGCCGCCAGCGCTCGATTGCGGATGCTGGGTCTTGAGGAAGAACCCGCCTCGATACGCCGCGCCTTCCGGCGTCTGTCCCCTTCCTGCGCCGACGCTGAGTTCCCACGCGTCCTCGTTTTTGACGCGCCTGAAGCGGTATTCCACATCCTTGACGTCGAAATCCTGGTCTTTGTCCCCAGGCGTGTCAGGCTTCTGGTAGATGGTGAGCATCTGACCGTAGAACGCGCCTGAGTGGATATTCACGCCAGGGCCCCCACTGTCTTTCACAGTGGTCGCTGCGGATGTGGTCCATTGCAGGAGCTTGGGCATCTGTTCGGTCTCAGGCACGAAGAGCGGCATGTCCTGGAAATGCGTGAGTATCGGCGTCTTCCCGAGATCGATGGCAAGCGCATAGCCGCCTTTCTTCACCTTGGGCTCTAAGTTCCAGGCGTAGGTGGTCGGCGTCATGAACTGCTGGTTGCCATAGCCTGCTGCGAAATTGAGTATCCTGACAAGGTCGTTCTGGCCTCCCTTGAGCTCGAAGACAGTGCCTTCCTTGTCCACGTAGAAATATCGTGCTGTCATGAACGCTTTCTTGGCCTTGAGCGCGCTGTTCATCTTGGCTGCCTCGTCCGGAGTCGGAGCGCCCGCGTCCGTTCCCTGGCGCAGGGCTGCCATCAACTGCGGGGACACGTCCCCTTCGCTCAGGCCCGATAATATCTTCTGGCGCGCGTCTGAGCTGAGTTGCGAGAACTGTCCTGCCGCCACCTGGCTGTCATAACCGTAAGAATCGCCGGGCAGCTCTTCCCTATTGAGGACTATGAGCTGCTGGCTCGGGTTCTTCGCGGTCCACGTGGTCTGGACCGCGCGTGCGAGCAGCTTCTTCTCACCGCCGTCAAGCACCTCATAGCCCGCTACCGCGGTATCCGTGCCTATCACCCTGTCTTTCTTGCGGCGCGTCCCCCAAGCTATTCCGGCAAGGGGTATGTCCTCGTTAACAGGAACGAATCCTATCGGCACCGCGACCATGGTACCTCCCACGAAGGTCCTGACATCAGTCTTCATGCCGCCTATGGCAGCGCCTCCTGTGGGAGTTATCACTGCGCCCATGCCGCCGCCGGTCGTCTGCCAACTGTCTCCGCTCTTCAGTCCGCCGGCGCCGATGCCGCCCCCTCCTGCGATTATGTCTCCGCTGTATTCAGGCCGATCGGTCGGTATGAACGCCTTGTTTATCTCCATCATCAGCCTGGTGATGCTCAGGCGCTTTATCGTGACTCCTGGCAGGAACGAGGATATGGCGATCACCGGGTGCTGGGGGTCGAGGTAGTTGTCCATGGCCATCTGCACCGCACCGACCGGAGGGTATATCTGCTGGAGCCTGACCTCCGGAAGCATGACGCTGCCGCCATACGACTGCGGGTTCGTGTACACGCCTCCGCCTGCGAACGACATCCTTGGTGTGATCGTCGGCATGTAAGGAGGAAGGAAATAGGGCGACATGAATCCAGGGACCGTGTTCTTGGGAACAAGCAGGTCCGGCTTCCAGAGCGCGGGTTTCTGCACGATCTCATGCGGCGGCCGCTGCTGTATGGTGACACGGTCGTCCAGCATGTCGAGCCTGTCGTACTGGGCGAGCGAGGATTTCTCGATCCCTATTATCTCACCGAACGCGCTGTCGAGTCCCTCGACGATTTTCCTTATGTTGCTGAACGGGATCGTCTGGTTGGGTGTTACCGGAGAAAGCACCGGGCTTGCCGCGATGTCTATGCGCGTCTGGAGCTCTGTGAGCGCCTGCCTGAATGCCTCGGGCTCGTTCTCGCACACCTCAGCGAGCTTGGTTATCGCGGAGAAATATTTCACGATGAGCAAGGGGTTGAGCGCATTGAGCTGCACAACGCTGTTCACTATCGCTCTCCTTTCTATCCCGCCCTTCATGCTGCCTACTCCGCTGCGGCTGCTGACTTCAAGATAATGGAAAAACGAGGCTGCTGCCAGGGGTGTCAAGTTCTCGAGCGCATTGTACGCGTAGATGATCGGATTCCTCTGGTTGATGTCTGCCTGGGATGGCATATTGGGTATATAATAATCAGTCACCCACTGCGCAGCGCCTCTCTTGACATTGCTCTGCATGGTGTAAGACGATATCTTCTTCGATACGAGGTCGATGTAATTGGGCGATGCGGGTTTGACATCAGTGAAAACCCTCGCGGACACGGCATCCACAGCCGAGAGGTGTCTCTTGAACATGATGAAGAACATCCCGTTCCTCGCTTCCAGCTCCTTCATGTGCGTTATGAGATCCGGTACCTGGGGCGGCCTTCTCTCCGATGCGACGAACATGTAGGCGCTCTCTATGAGGACGAATTCATCCTGGATCGCCTTGATCGCCTTGCCCATGGCCTCGTACGATACCTTGTCGCCTTCCTTCACCAGCCCGAGCCTGCCCAGCCATGCGTAGAGCTTGTCTATCTCCTTGTCTATCGCGGCTATCTTCTTGTCTGCCTTGGCTGCATCTTCCTCAGTGGCATCGACCTTTGTCTTCACGAGGAACTCCCGCCATAGGACGAGGTATTCGAAGCGCGCCGTGAGGTCGCCGAGCGCGACCCCCGTGGCCTTGGCCTCTATCCTGGCAGCGAGGTCTTCCGAGGACGTCTCCTTTATATGGGGCGGGAACGCATCCACCCTGCCTTTCAGGTCAGCCAGCTTCTCTGCTTCAGCTTCCTTGGCGGCCTTCCATGTCATGAAGAACTGCTTGACATATTCGTACGAGAGCGTGGTGTTGCGGGTGCCGCCAAGCTGGGTGAGCTGGGTGACGAACGAATCCCCTGAAAGCGCGCTCGTCTCGAAGAGCCACTTGGGGAAGAGTTTCCTGTCTGACCTGTCAAGGAGCTCATATCCGTACATCAGCGCTTTCGCGACCACGTCCGCGCTCGCCAGGTCCTTTATCCTGAAGCGGTCCCGCACGGCGATCGTTATCTGCTCGAGGCGGCGCTCCCTCGTTGCGCTCTTGTCCACCTTTGTTATCCCGAGCATGTCCATGAAGTCGCTTATCGTGTTGTCCCTGATGTCGGCGCCGCGGATTATGATCCTTGTCGGGATGCTTTTCGTCAGCACGAATATCTCTATGGTCTCTACGAACGTCGCGCCGTATTCGTCGATGAGCTTGTCTCTCTCCTTCTTCTTGTCCGCTGCCTGGCTGCGGAGCGCAGTGTGGCAGTTTCCTATGCCTGCGAGCAGGTCGTTGATATTCAGCGTTTCGCCCTTATTCTCCCTGTAGGCCTCGATGACCTTCAGTACGAGGATGTTCCTCTTGCTCTCCTTGTCGAACTGCTCGAAGAATTTGTCGGGTGCATCCTTGTTTTTCTGCACAATATCGTGTATCTGCTGCCTGTATTTATCGTCTCCGGTGCGGATGAACGCCTCGAGCGCGGTCACAGCCTCCTGGGCCTGGGATTCAAGGCTTTTCTCCTCCTTCTTCACAGCAGGGGATGGGGCGGTTGTGGGTGCCTGTGGCGCGGCAGGTTGTGGAACAACGGGTTGCGTCTTGGGTATGAACGGTTCTATGGCTCCAACGAAGCCTTCACCGTAATCAGTCACCAGATTTTTCCTATCCCTCTCGAATGTCTGGTCTTTCAGCACCTTATGGACGTCCTCGATCGCGGCCACGAGCTCCACAGGCCCTGGCCTCTCGTTTTTCACCGCGACATACGAGTTGATCATGCTCGCGAGCATCTTGTTCCCCATCACTCCAGTGACGAGCGTCTCTACGAATTTGGTGCGGTCCTTGTTATCCGTCACGAGCTTGAGGAATTCTTCCTTGTACTGGGCGTCCCCCGTACGGGCGAACGCTTCAAGTATGATGACTGCCTTGTTGGCGAGTGCCACATCATTGATCTCGGTCTGCTGGGCCAGAATGGATGGTCGTGGAGCCATATCTTGTCCCCCGCTATTCGGAGTTCATATTATAGTATTAGAGATGATTTGTCAGAATGTTGTTTAAATTACTTCCCTTGCACTTTTTCTTTCTCTGCCAGAAAGAAAACCTGCACTAAAAGAAAGGGCTGTTCTGTTTCAGCCCAGAACCCAGTAGATTTCCACTGCAATCCCCTTGACTTGTCCAATTTGACGCTACCGATTGGCTTTACTGCCCTGCCTTTGGAGTTTCCACAATCTTCTTTCCCCGCTCGCTCGGCTCTATGCTTATCTTTCCCCCGAAATCCATGCCCGAGAGCTCCTTCCCCTCCATAATCCTATCGAGCGCGATGGCGAGCGCGGCGACCTCGCTGTGGGGCTGGCTCGTCACCGCTATGTTGAGGTCGGCGAGCTCGTATATCTCGCGCGGCACCTGCTCCGAGCCAACCACGATAAGCACTTTCCCCGCGCTTTTTATCCGCTCGATCCTCTCCATGAAAGGAATACCATACATCGTCAGATGGACGACCGTGAATCCATCCCGTTTCCTGGCCTTGATGAACGGCACCGCGCTTTTCTCGTAGGAAACAGAGAACTGGCTGCCGGAAACAGTCCTGCCGCCCCAGTTCGCGCAAATCCTCGAAACGCTCAACTCGAGGCCCGCATCATGCTGGCCGGTGTATGCTATGGCGGATGCGCCGAACGCCCGCGCCACCAAGGCCACGTGGGTGGAGATGCGCTCGTCGCGCGGTAATCTGTGTCCGAGTCTTAGAATAATAATCTCCATACAAATCACCTGGAAGCGGAAGCCGGCCCTATTGTCCGGCGTTCCGGACAATGGGGCCCCGCGTTCGGGGCACCGAACGCGAGGTGGCCGAGGCGGAGTATCTCGATTTGCATATGTTCAGCCCTGAGCATGTCACCAGGCATCCTCAGTTGATGATTACGATCACTGGCGGTGGCTTCGGGTCGCAATCTCCTGCCGCTGCCTGGCCATGGTCTATCGCATCGCATATGCCGTTATTGTCCGTGTCTGTATAAGTGCATTTGCCCGTCGTCGAATCCTTGATGCACCAGTCCGTTCCTGCAGGAGCATCCACTATGCAGTCCTTGTCCATATCGCATCGCGCGTCTATGCTCGGGCACTTCGAGATGGTGTCGTCGGTTGTCGGGGTCTCATCTATCGGATTCGCGTTCTTGGGGTGGCACGTGATCGTGTAATCGTTTATCGGCAGCTGGAGGCCGCAGAAGCTTTGGACATCCCGTATCGTGGATATCGAGGCGATGCCGCAGTCCAGGTTGGGGTCTGCCCTTGTCGAGAACGCGATGGGCGTGCTTGTCTGCGTCGTCTGCCTTGTCTGGGTGTAGCTGTAATTCCCGCTCGCCGTCCTGATGCAGCATTTGTACGGCGCCTGCAGACCCGCCATGACTTCGGCGTATGCATCGCTTCCCATCTCCGCGGATGTCACATCGAACGTGAAGACCGTGCCATTCGCGTATTTGCGCGTGCACGTGTATGTGTACCCGGTCTCAGTGCATGGGCTGCAGCTCTCAGGTATCCTTCCATCCGGGCATTTCCATCTGCCGGTCGTTGCCGGAGGCTGGCATTCCACGCCGTCGGCGCATATCTTGCTGCACTGGCCGAGCGTGGTGTCGAGCGAGTCGCATGGCTCGCAGGTCTTGTTCTTGGATGTGAGGACCTTGTTGAAGACGGATATGCTCGAGGCCGTGGTCACCCAGCTCGACTGGTTGCCCAGGGCGCAGAAGCGCTTCGAGAACCCCTCGTCCGCGTTTATCAGGCCGCTGCTGCCGCTCGTGTACATGTCGCTGAATATGATGCCGATCAGGCCGCTGCGCACGAACTGGTCCTGGCTCGTGAAAAGCGCCTTGAACACCGCGTTGAAATCAGCCTCAGTCCAGTCGGGATCCTCGATGATCGAGAAGTTGGTGATGAGCGACGGCTTGGCGTACTTCTTGAGGCCCATGAGGCTGTAGTTCTGCATGCTGCTGATGAGCAGCTTCGATTTGTTCTCCGGTTCCGAAGGGAACGGGGAATATGACGCGAACTCGGTGTTCGGGGAATAGTCGAACGCGATGATGTCTATGCCGCTGTACGGGTTCTCCGTGAGTCCCGCATCGCAGCCGCCGGTGAACACGCCCGAGGTATAGCATGATTCCCCTCCGAACAGCCTCTCCAGTATCATGCGGTGCGTGTCCAGGTCGTTCGGGCCCGTGATCTTGATGGCCGCGAGGCAGTTCGGGCATATCTCGGTCTTGAGCGCGCGGTTCCTCTGCTTTATGGTTTTGGCGATGTCCAGCATCGACGCATCTGATTCGCCAAGGAGCGAGGCATCGACCTTCCCGGTTATCACCACTATCGCGCCCATGTCGTCGACCGTGTAGCTCGAATCGTACTTGAGGAATCCGGTCATCCCCTCTCCGGTCGCGCTTCCGCCACCGCCTCCGAATATGCCACCGCCTCCGCCACCGATGCCTCCGAACCCTCCTCCGAACCAGCCGAAATCCGGTGGGGTTGCACCTGCATTCGCGTAGTTCGTCTTATCCCAGTTGGAAGCCTGGGACATGTCCAGGACAGGCATCACGCCAGCCTTGAGGTAGTCTCCCATCCTCTCCTTCACGTAGCTCGCTTCCGGGTAGGTGCTGGGGCTCCCGTTCTCCGTTATCGCGTATCCCTTCGTGTTGTAGATTGCTATGTCGCTGATGTACGGGTTGAAGCAGGTCGGGACGGTCGGCGGGTTGCCCGACGCATCGGATATGCCCTGGCAGATGCCCGACGTGACCTCGCCATTCTCGGGTTCGGGATAATATGGTACGTTGTCGGACTCGGTCGGGGTTCCAAGCGTGTCGGTCTTTATCTCGCTGATCGGCGCGTACGGCTTCGTGGTCCTGGAGATCGTCTGCTGCGCCATCATGGCCGTGCTGCAGCTCTGGCACCACCCGTATATCCTGGTCGTGGGCACATATCTCGTTATGTCAGGGTTCTGGGTGTCCTTCTGCGCGGTCACGTTGCACCTGCCGAGGCTCTTTATGGCGATCACTTCCTGCGGCACGAGGATCGTGTAGTTCACGAGCTTGTTCCCGGAATCGGTGTTCATTATCTTCTTGAGCGCGCAGCTCGTGGCCTCGGTGGGGCTGCCGCTGCCTTTCGTCTGCCCGAAGAAGTTCTTGCGGACAAGGTCGCGTATGAACGGGTTTCCGTAATATGTGCCTGATGAGCTCACGCCTGAGCCTGATTTCTCGAATGCGATGAAAAGCGGGTCGCCTGCCACCGCGGCGTCCGTGTCGTCCATCTGGCCGCAGAGCTCGTAGCCATAGGGCTTGACCGAGAGCGCGGATATGTCCACGCCTCCGGAGATGAGCACGTTCTCCAGGCTGTCCCTGTTGCCAGCGAATACGTCCTCATTGTACACGAATGTATCATCCCCTACGTCTATCTGGTAGGTTATGGGCCACCTGGCGTAATCAGATGCGTCCAGGCCGCACTGCTTGTAGAACGAGGTCTGCTTGAACGCGCTCTCGTCCATCATGGCGAAACCGTACACGTCGATGCCCTTGTTGTCGTCGCAGCCTGCGATGCCCGGGTGGGCGGCTGTCGTGAACATGGTGGGCACATCGAAGCACCCGTTGCCGCTCGCTCCCACCGCGTTGTTGAACAATATTATGGATGAAGCCGGAGGCCAGCCTGTGCCGTTCTCGGTTATGGACAGGTTCCCGTCATCGGTCACCTCGAAGTCTTTCGGTATCGAGGATATCGTCTTGGTCTTCTTGGGGAACCCTCCCGAGGTAGGCTCGATATCGAACGTGCTTCCCACCCACGAATATCCTCTCACCGCATTGCATATCCTGTCCACCTTGTCATCCACGCATTGGTCTATCCTGTCCTGGTCCCAGCCTCCTGCGTATGCGGTGTATTCGCACTCAGCCCTCGCCCTGGCTTCGCAAGCCGCAGCGTCATGCAGCGTGTTCATCAGGTTGTCGGACACCCCCGCCAGGGTGTTTATGTCATTGCCGGGAAGGAAGTCCTGCGGCGTCTCGCTGAACCGCACAGCCTCGACCTTCATCGCGGGATACACGGGTTTTATGTAATCCTTGTAATCGTCGTATGTGAACTCAGGCATCTCGCTGTCGCATCCTGCCGACTCCGAGGGGAAGATAAATTGGCCATCCTTGTCGCATGAGCCGACCACGAAGGCCGATGGATCAATAAATTGGCAGTGGTGGGCGACCCTCCATTCCCTCTCCTTGGCCGTCTTGGCTGCATAGACCACGTCCACAGGGCTCGCTTCGCATACCGTGAACCTCTTGCCTTCCAGGTATTTGTATTCCACCCTGGTGCAGAGGAGGCCGCCGACCTCCTTGCCATCGTTGTCAACCAGGTTGACCCGGTTGTATGTGAACGTGTCGCACGTGCCTGAGTAGCAGTCGTTTCCAGAGGCATCGCATTCGAACCTTGCCCGCGAGGCGGAGTTGTTGGTCCTCTCCCTCAGGTATATCTTGTTGAGCGCGCTCATGTAGCCTTCCTTGTCGAGGCGCTCGTAGGGAGCGATGTAATCGAAGGAAGTCGAATAGCCTGTCGTATGTTTGTTCTCATCGTACAGGACGTCATAGAACTGCTCTATCTTGCGGAGATACTGGTCGAACTTGTACCCTGGTGCTGTGCTGCCCAACGCATCGGTGGAGAACGGCGGCTTCAGGTCGGTGCTGCTGTCCAGGCAACCGTCCTGTATCTCTGTGGAAGGCGAGTAAGGCTGGAGGTCCGAGCTGAAATAGTTGGCGAACCGGTCTATCCTGCCCTTCTGGTTCTGGCCGCAGAACTTGTCGGATATGGGGAAATAGCCGGAGTACTGGTCATAGGCGGAGAACGTATCCCCGACGCCGAACCTGAATATGTTCAGGCTCGACTTGGTGTTCTTCATTATCCGCTTGAGGCTCTGGTCCATGGGCAGGAAGCGGCATTGGGCGTTGTAGAGCTGGAGTATGGCCTTCTCGTCGTTTTCCGGAGGCATCTTCTCGGCTTCCTGGGCTGTGGAGAACGAGGGCCCGCCTATCGGAGGGCTGAACTTGAAATCCCCGCATACCATGGCCTTGCATTCCTGGGAAACGCACGACAGCAGGTCGTCGTCGCTGCATATCGGGATGAGCGTATCCTTGCCGTCTATCGTGACGTTGCAGTTGCCATCCACGCACGGCTTCTGGTTGGTCTTGCCGAAAAGGTTTATGAGGTCGTGCGGATCCGTGCTCGCCTTGGACATGTTGTAGAGCAGGCATCCCTGGCTTATGTTCTGCTTCACGCAGCAGCCCAGCTTCTGCACTGGCTGTATGCATCCGGAAACCAGGAGCATCAGCAGGATCGCAGCAACGAGTGTTTTTTTCATCGGATCAACTTGTCATATCAGTTTGCCCACCATCTTCGTGAGCTCGTAGGTATCAGCCCCGAGCACCGACATCATGTACCTTATGAAAACCATCGTGAGCGAAAGCGCGATCAGCGGATGTATCATGAGCGCGATGTATGATTTGGAGAGCGTCTCCCTGATGCTCGCCGATGTGAGGACCTGCGTCCCTCCCAGGCCTGTCCCTTCCACCGTGGAAAGGACCGTCACCGTGTTCTTCAGGGAAGGATAGCAGTATGGCTGGACCTGCTCCTTGGTGAGCGGCGATGTCGTGATAGGAGGGGCAGGGGTGAACCCGGGGTCGAGCAGGATGAAGAACGCGGGGAAGAGGAAATACATCCCGATCCCGACCGCGATCATGAGCGCGCCGGGAGACCGCGTGAAATAGAAGCTGCGCAGCAGTATGCCTACAGGTATGAACACCTGCACCATGTTCGCCTGCAGGTAGTTGACGAGCGCGGACTGGGCGTTGAGCCCGATGAGGAGGACTGTCGCGAGGTTGTTGTTCAGCCTGGTCGTCTCGGTCCGCTGGTAGAGCGAGCTGATCCAGTCTCCCTTGAACACAGGGATGCCGAAAAGGCTCCCGAACGCATTGAGCATGTTGAAGTCGTTGAAAACCCCGCCGTCGTTGAGTATCGAGCCCTGTAGCGTGGCTATCTCGCCCGCCCGCTCGTGGAGCCTGCACCTTATGACATCGAACGCCTTGTCCATGGCCGTGTTCGACTCGCCGATCTGGCTTATGGTTATCGCGCCTCCGCCGCATGCGACATCCCCCGCGATGAACTGCTGGACAAGGCTCATCGCGCTGCCGACCATCATCACCAGGAATATGGCCATGAACGCGGTCGCGCCTGCCTGGAGCATCTCGGACTTGGCGAACGTCTCGAGCTCCTTGAACGAGAATGCCCTCCCTATGGCCAGGAGGATGCCATTGAGCAGGATGGCCACCATGACCGCGAGTATGGTGAGCGGCAGCCAGTCGTACCACTGCCCGAAGAAATCGAAAGCAGACAGGGCGATCATCGGGATGGAGAGGGCAGCGGTCATGTTTACACCAGTTGGGTTATCCTACTTAAATCTATCTCCTCGCCGTACAGCCTCGCGAGGTATACCGTGCTTCCTATCGCTCCCAGAAGGGCGACCATGGGCAGGAACACCGCAGCGACGAATGCGCAAGCCGCGAACGTTATCGCACCGACAGGATTGTCCCCGTCCGGGAAATAGGTGCTCCGTATCGAGTCCGAACCACCGAAGGCGCCGGCCGCTGCGCTCTGGCCCAGGCCGCTGGCGCTGTTGAACACTCCCTCGTCAAGGAAGCCCCCGAGCGAGGTGCCGCCGACGTTCGGTACGAACGCGGGTTTGTCGATCAGGACGTTCCCCATGATGGAGAGCGCGCCGAGCAGGAGCGGGAACACGATGATGAACGAGAGCGACAGGGCGATCAGGAGCGCTCCGAAGCCGCGCATGTACGGCATGGTGCGCAGGAATATGCCAAGCGGCAGGAACAGGAACACGATGCCCTTGTAGAACGCGGACAGGATGATGAGGAGGTTGAGCGCGCTCATCTGCGAGATGATCGCCGAGTTGAACATCACATTCAGCGCCGACGTGTATGCCGTGGTCCCGAATGGCTGGACAGATGTGCCTGAATAGCCGAACATGCAGCCAAGGCCTATGCCCCCGCCTATCGGGAAGTCGCACTCGAACTTGCTCACGCTCGAAAGCACCGTGTATGCCTCTAGGTGGTATCTCACCACTGTCTTCGCGTTGCCTGCATATATGGCTGCATCCCTGAGATAGTCCATCCCGCCCTGGTAGATGTTGCCTGCGCCCGGGCTCGTCTGGCTGAAAATCGCCGCGATATCCCCTATCTGGATAGAGCAGAACCCGCTCATCATGGCGACCAGTATGATGGCGCTCGAGACGGACACGAGCAGCTGTATGACCTCGCTCTTGGACCATGCCGTGAGCCGCGGGTTCTGCAGGAACTGCCCGATCATGTAGCTGGCTGCTATGATGACTGAAGCCGTCACAGCAGATACGGCCACCATCGTGAAGATGTTGTTCGCGATGAGCTCCGAGACGCCGCCTGCGGCAGCGCAGATATCCGGCATCAGATGAACCTCGATATGGCGCTCACGTCTATCTCAGCGCCTCCAAGCGCGGAAAGGGCCCTTATGCTCGCAGCCATCATGAGCAGCGCGAGCGCAGGCCCGATCGTCGCCTTCAGCAGTATTATATATAGATAGTTCCTCAGGCCGAGCCTCAGGGTGCCGTATGCGCACGTCGCCCGGTCCTCATTGTTGTCTCCATCGCATACCCCGCCCCCGCTCATCCAGTCGCTGATCCCGCTGTACGCCTTCTCCGCGCCGCTGGCAGCTCCCAGGTCCACGAAAAACGGCGTCGTCGTCACATCGCCGGGATTGCACGACTTCACCTGCACGTCCGGCGCGCTCGTGGGATCGTATCCTGCGGATTTAGCCGTGTCGGCAAGGAACGTCGCGCCCAGCATGTCGTTGAATATCACGCCTATGGGCACTATGATGTGGAGCGATATGGCGACAGCTATCAGCAGCCCGCCAGCGCCCCGCGTGATCTTGAATGTCCTGAGCAGGATGCCCAGCGGCAGGAGGAACGGCATGGCGAAAGCCTGGGAGATCTCTATGAGCCTCTTCATGGTGCTCACCTCAGCAGTCGCGAATCCGATTATGCCCCCTGCCATGGAGATGGGCGTTGTCAGCATGCTGTACCCGCCGCATCCGCTGACCGAGTATCCTATGCTCATGATGCTGCACTGGAGGGTCCTCGAGGCCTGGTACGCCGTGCTCTGGTCGTATCCTCCGACAGCGCTCAGCAGCGAGTTCAGGCTGGAAAGGTCGTTCCCGAGGCTCTGGACCGCGGCATCCTGTATGGTCGCAGCGCCTCCTGTCAGTTCCTGGTTATTCGATATCATGTCCAGGACATTGTCGCTCGCCACCAGGAATATCACGAGCAGGCCAGCGACTATCACCTGGTAGAGTTCCTCCTTGGCCGTTATCTCCAGTTCATTGATGGAAAATCCATGGCCCACCATGAATAATATGACAAGGAGGCCGACTGATGTGGCTATGGCCAGCGCCGCGACCCCCGTCCATTCCCCTGCGGCGAAGGCAAGCGGGACCAGCATCAGCAGCAGCATGATCCTTTTCATCAGAACACCCTGGACAGCCCCGGGATCTCTATGTCCCCGCCCAATATCGTCGAGAATCCTTTGATGAACACGAGCGTCGCCACTATGTTGAAAAGAGGGAGTATGTACCCTGGAAGGAACAGCTTGGCCAGGTTCTGTATCGAGGCCACGCCTACAAGACCCTCTGCCCCGATGTTCGTGTACGTCCCGGAGTTCGGCAGCGGCACATTCGTGGAACCTGAGCACGACTCCGAGCAGCGCGTGTTCAGAGGCGGGTTGTACACCTGCGACTCGTCGCTGAATACGCACATGTCGCATGCGCTGACCGGCACCTCTGCCCGCAGCGAGACGGGACAGCTCTCGAAAGCGCAATCATTGCCGTTCGCGTCATCGTTGGCCGTATAGTTCTCCGGCAGGGACGGGTGCAGCAGCCTTTGGTGGATCGGGCACGTGGCGCACTTGCCTTGGCTCTGGGCCTGCGTGTCGAGAGATTCCAGATCGCTGTATTTGACCAGGCAGCTGTCAGTGCATTGTTCGCACGCTGTCATCGTATCCGGCTCCTTGCAGTTCTCAGGCATGTAGTCCGGCAGGCCCGGGCCGATGGCTATCGTGTCTATCCTGCATTCAGGCGGGCATCCTGCGCACAGCTCGTCGCATCGCCCCTTCGCAGGTATGATGTATGAGCATGATTCATCCGCATCCTCGTTCGGGTGGCAGTTCGCGGCAGCGCCGCAGGCAGGGTCGGCGTTCAGGGCATCCTGGCTCGGGGTGAAGGCGAGGTCGCTCCCTACCGCGCCCGTCCTCTGGTACACCCGGCAGTCCATCCTGGACGCGAGGCAGGAGTCAGCGCTGCAATCGGATTTCAGCGGCGGAACCACCTTGCATGATGCCGGGCATGTGGGAAGGCCCTCGGCCGGAGGGCTCGATGCGATGTGCACTGTTTTGCATTCCCGCTGCACCTGCGCGCAGTCCTCCTGGACCGACTGGTTCGCGCACAGCGAGAGCGTGGGGTAGGGCAGCACGCGGCACGGCATCGGGCATCTCTTAGAGTCTATCGGGTTGTTGCACGAGTGGATGGTGGCGCCGCTCGAGTTCGTCTGCGCTGCCTGCGTCCCGTCCACTATGCTCTTGGCCTTCTGCATCTCAGACTCGTCCGACATGTCGAAGGAATGGTAGACCGCACCGACGCTCTCGAGCGTCGTGAACGAGCCGTCGCCGTTGTCCACCACCGCGACAGGAGGCATGCTCATGCATTCTGGCGGGCACTGGTTGTCCTCAGGCGATAGGAGGCGGTCGCCGTTGAGCGCCATGTCGAGCGTGACCCAGTCGAAGATGTACATGCCCGGGAAGAAGAACATCACGCCCACTGCGATAGCTATCAGGAGGCCGCCCAGCTTCCTGGTGAAGAAGAACGCGCGTGCGACGATGCCTATGGCGAGTATCACGGGACCCATCCCGAACGCGATATGGTCCACGAAGAAAAGCTGGGACTCCAGGGACGATAGGAGGTTCGAGTAGTATTCGAAGAGTATGTTGTTCATGTCCTGCTGCAGCACGAACTGGCCGGCGACGGTCTGCGAGTATCCTATCTGGAGGCAGATTATGGAGATGCAGGTCCCGCCTATCCTCCTGTTCGCAGTTGCCGCTGCCTCGACGCTTGCGCGCAGCACGTCCTTGGCGCCGCTGTTAGCCGCGCTCACGTAATCATCCAGGTACGCATGGGTGAGCTGCTGCAGGCAGCTCTTCCCGGCTGTGCACGCTATGTTGAGGCCGCTCTCCTGCACCATCGACGCCGCTATCGTGTCTATGAACGTTATCGTCACCATGAGCGACATGATTATCAGGACGTTCACGAAAACCTGGACAAGCTCGGTGTTGGCCCATGCCTTGACCTGGGCTATCTCGAATCCCGTACCGACCATGTAGGCTATCGCGATGAGTATGACGGATATGATGATGGAAAGAACGGTCAGCGCCTGCCAGCCGCTCGCCAGCTCGTTGAACCCCGAGATCGAATTGGTGAACAGGTCTGCGCTGCTTTCCGCGGCTACGAGTGGGGATATCGCCAGCAACGCAAGGAAAACGGCAAGACCTTTCATCCTCATCCGATCACCCTGAGCGCTTTATGGATGGATGCCATGAACGTCACGAGTATGGCTATCGTGAGGTTCGGCAGGAAGATCGCCTGCGGTATCAGCAGGGCGACCCTCCAGAACCCGTCAGGGTTGGTGCATGCGTATTGGCTGCACGCCCCTCCGTCCACAGCATAGTCGCATGCGGCATTATAGTTGCTGCTGTTGCAGTCGTTGAGGGTGATGTCGTACATGGCCAGGTTGAACGTGTACATCACCGGGACGATGACATAGAGCGCGAGCGCGAGGGCGATGAGGATGTCGCCCATCTGCCTGGTCGGTGGTGGGATCCTCAGCAAAAAGCCTATGGGCAGCACCCATCTGATGATGTTCTCGTTGATGAAGTTCACGGCGAGCTTCTGCATGCTTATGCTCACCATGGCCGGCAGGATGAACGAGTTCATCATCATGTCGTATTGGTTCGACACGATCCTCTTGTAGGAGCTGGGCACAGTGATGTAGTAGTCCATAAGGGGGAACTGGATGCTGAAGGAAAAGGTGGATTCCATCAGGGCGTCTATGTGCTTCTGGACATAGCGTTCGCCCAGCGCCCGCGCGGTGTTCGTCATCCTGTTGACATAGCATTCCGACGCGGTCTGGATGGTGGATGTCCCGGACACATAGCATGTCGATCCGCTTGTCCCGACGTAGCTGAAGGTCGTGGCCATGAAGTAATCCATTATGTCGCAGCAGAGCAGCACTATCCCGCTGAAGACGAGCAGCATCATGATGCTGAAGCCCAGATGGTATATCTCGTCTTTGGCGAAAAGCGTGTAGTTCGCGTTGCTCGTCGCGCTGCCTATCATGTACGCTGCGGCTATCACCACCACCATGAGGCCGATGGCAGCAGCTATCAGCGTACCCTGCTCGCTCATTATTATGTCGCTGGCGTCGCTGATGCACCCTGCCGGGAACGCAGCGGAGCAGAGAAGGAGGAGGAAGATGATGCGCTTCATATGAACCGCTGGATCCCCGCGAGATACATCTCGCCGCCGAGCGCCGCAGCCACGCTTCTCGCGCCGGTTATGGTTATCAGGAGTATGAAGATGAAATCGAAGTAGCTGAGGAGGACCATGCCGTTCACGCTCGCCAGGAACGGCCGCAGCGCGTCGAAGACCGCGTCCGCGAAAGCCCCGCCGTTCCCGCTGTACGCTCCTTCCCACGCCGCGATTAGCGCCGTAGATGCTATCTGGAACACCATCATTATTATCGGATAGATGACGTTCCTCACCAGGTTGAAGCATGTGGCGAAGCACGCAGGCCCTGCGAACGGGATGAGGAGGCACGGCAGGCATGTCACAATGGCGAAACCGACGTCATTGAGGCTGAGGATGAGGCGGATGGCCTCGGACTCGCACAGCGGCTCGAACGCCACCATGGCCCAGGGGTTCGCGTCCAGCGCGTTCAGGTCAGGCGTCGTTATCTGCAAACCTCCTGCCTTGGCATTGAGCATGTCTGCCAGGATTATGGAGAGCGGGAAGAACACCATGGCGCCGATGCAGACCGCGATGAGGCTGTTGCCCAGTTTCCTCGTGTAGGGGATGAGCCTGATGACGCATGAAAGGGGAAGGAGCACGCTCGGCATCACGACATCGAAGAACGCCACGAGTATCCGCATGCCCTCGGCGAGGAACACCGCGTTCGTGAGCGCCTGGGCCGCCATGTTGAGCGAGACGAGCATCACAGCGACCCCGGAAAGCGGCGATGAGGCGTAGTTGATGCTGAAGAACCATATCGGGATGGCCGTGTAGGGCGAGTAGGTCGCGGCGGCCCGCAGCCTCGTGGCGGATTGTATCACCAGCCTGAAGGCCGCGTCATAGGTGTTTATCCATTTGTCCAGGATGCCCTGGGACACCTGGATGTAATCCGTCTGTCCTGTCAGGAGCACTGTCACGCCGTTCGAGCCGACGAAGTAGGCCAATATTATGGCTATTATGATGACTCCCGCGATGAGCTCGACAATCTCCAATTTCACCCACGCCTCGAGCCTCGCGTCGGAGATGGATGTGGCGAACATGCGGACGAGGACGAGCATGATCACGACTATCACTGCTGTGATGGGGACGAGGGGCTTGAGGTCCGGTATGGCGGCGGTAGGGAAGGCGACCGCTGTCAGGAATGCGAGCGCGAGTGCCATGCGCCAATTCATGGCTAGATATCTTGGACACTAATATAAAGACTTTCTTTTGAGTCAGGCGTGATGGCTGGCTTTGGGTTAGGGGGTTAGCTCTTTGGTTGCTGTTTTCCGGTAGAATTCATACGGTCCCATCTTTGTTTTAATCTTCAGATACATCTGTAATAATAAATAAATGAATATACCGAATATAAATCCGAATAATGAGTTGAATGGGTAATAATATGTTAATTGAAGAGGAGCGTTCTGAGTGTATCACTACCGATTCCAATGCTGAAGAAATCATAAACAGATACGCAAGGAAAAGTGATCATTGGCTCGAACTGTTGGAGCGGGAGAATAGAAAACTGGCGCAACTTTTAGCGCGAATAGTCAACAGCATTCCAAGACACGGACCAATAAAGTCTGAGAATAAGGATTTAGACATCATCATCACCTGCCTTTATATGAAAGAAGAGAACCTCGTTTCAGCAATAAACAAGTTAACTGGTGATAATAACTCAAGATCAATTACGGCTAGATTTATCTTATTGAGGTCAGCCTATGAGGGGATGTGTGCAATGTATTATGCCGCCGAATTCCCTGAAAAAGCGGCTCTGTAGAAACCCTCCATTTATGTCCAGCTAAAGACGAGACAACAAAAAATCTCTTCGAGCTGGACTGACCGATAAACATTGTAGGCAACATACTTCAGCTTCAATTCCTTGCGCCGCATCCA
>Ga0315282_10000827_pt1 | contig 60621 bp, 53 predicted proteins | sample YL17G07_20_MG_FD_203693 | JGI IMG/M metagenome (GOLD analysis project Ga0315282, IMG submission 203693) | Sediment microbial communities from Yellowstone Lake, YNP, Wyoming, USA - YL17G07_20 | ecosystem: Environmental > Aquatic > Freshwater > Lake > Sediment | place: USA: Wyoming | collected...
AAACCTGGTGCGCGAGACCTCCCTGGCCACGAGCGACCTCATCTGGCCGCTTTTCGTCGTGCCCGGCTCGAACGTCAAGACGCCCATCGCCAGCCTCGCCGGCCAATACCACCTTTCCGCGGACAACTTGGTCGATGAGGTGAAAGCGGCCCGGGACCTGGGCGTCATGGCCGTCATCCTCTTCGGCTTGCCCGAGGGCAAGGACGAGGTGGGTTCCCAGGCCTATGCGCCGGACGGCGTGGTGCAGCAGGCCCTGGAAAAACTCAAGGCCCAGGCTCCCGGCGTGGTGCTCATGACCGACGTCTGCCTGTGCGAGTACACCTCCCACGGCCATTGCGGGCTGCTCAAAGGGGAGGAGGTGGACAACGACGCCACGCTGGACCTCCTGGCCCGCCAGGCCGTGTCCCACGCCCGGGCCGGCGCCGACGTGGTCGCGCCCTCGGACATGATGGACGGCCGGGTGGCACGCATCCGCCAGGCCCTGGACCTGGAGGGCTTCAGCCACGTGGCTATCATGAGCTACGCGGCCAAGTACGCCTCGGCCTTTTACGGCCCCTTCCGCGAGGCGGCTGATTCCGCTCCGGCCTTCGGCGACCGGCGCGGCTACCAGATGGACCCGGCCAACGCACGGGAAGCCCTGCGGGAGGTCCGGCTGGACGTGGAAGAGGGCGCCGACATCGTCATGGTCAAGCCGGCCATGGCTTACATGGACGTCATCCGCCGGGTGCGGGACCGGGTGGACCTGCCCCTGGCCGCGTACAACGTCAGCGGCGAGTATGCCATGATCAAGGCCGCGGCCGAGCGGGGCTGGATCGACGAAAAGGCCATCGTCCTCGAACTCCTGACCGGCATCAAGCGCGCCGGCGCCGACCTCATCCTGACCTACTTTGCTCCGGCCGTGGCCCGCTGGCTGAGGGAGACCCAGGCGTGAACCGGCTGGATCCGCCTGCCCCGCGCCTGGTGGCCTGGGAGGTGACCCGGGCCTGCAACCTGGCCTGCGCCCACTGCCGGGCCGCCGCCTTCAAGGAGCCCGACCCGAAGCAGCTCACCACTGCGGAGGGGCTGAGGCTCATCGACCAAATCGCCTCCATGGGCCCGGACATCATCCTCATCCTGACCGGCGGCGAGCCGCTGCTTCGGCCCGACGTTTTCGACCTGGCCGCCCGCGGCACCGAAAAAGGGCTGCGCGTGGTCATGGCTCCCAACGGCACCTTGATCTCGCCCGATACGGCCCGGCGCATCTACGAAAGCGGGGTCCGGCGCATCAGCGTCTCCCTGGACGGGGCCACGGCCGCCGAGCACGACCGGCTGCGGGGCGTAACGGGCGCCTTTGACCGCGCCTTGGCCGGGATAAAGCACGCGCGCGAGGCCGGTCTCGAAATCCAGATCAACACCACCATCACCCGCCGCAATCTTTCCCAGCTCGAGGCCATCCAAAGCCTGGCGGTCTCCCTGGGCGCAATGGCGCAACATATCTTCCTGCTGGTGCCCACGGGCCGGGGCCGGGACCTGCCCGAGGAGGTTTTATCCCCATGGGAGTATGAGGCCGTGCTGACTTGGTTCTATAAGCGGCAGTTCCAGGTGCCCCTCGAACTCAAGGCCACCTGCGCCCCGCATTACAACCGCGTGCTCCGCCAGCAGGCCCGGGCCGAGGGCAAAAAGGTGGACGTGGCTACCTTCGGCCGGGACGCCGTATCCCGCGGCTGCCTGGGCGGGCAGGGCTTCGTCTTCATCTCCCACACCGGTCAGGTGCAACCCTGCGGCTACCTCGAAATCGACTGCGGCCAGGTGCGAGGGAATTTTTTTCCAGAGATTTACCGGACCTCGCCTGTGTTCCTGGCCCTCAGGGACCGGTCCGGGTACGGCGGAAAATGCGGCCGGTGCGATTTTCGCCAGGTCTGCGGCGGCTGCCGGGCCAGGGCCTTTGAAATGACCGGCGACTTTTTGGCCGAGGAGCCGCTCTGTCTGTATCAGCCCGAGACGGCGGAGGTCCCGGCCCCGTGACTTCCGACCGCCCGCAAAATTTCTCAGGCCCGGCCCTGGACGAGATCGACCGGGCCATCCTGAACCTGGCCCAGACCGATTTCCCCATCGAGCCCCGGCCCTACCAGGCGCTGGCCGAGCGGCTGGGGCTGAGCGAAGACGAAGTCCTGAGCCGGGTGAAACGCATGAGGGCCTCGGGCGTGATACGCCGCATCGGCGGCAATTTTTCGGCAAAGCGGGTGGGTTATACCAGCACGCTCTGCGCGGCCCGGGTGCCCGAGGACAAGCTGGCCGCGTTCATCGACGCGGTCAACCAGTACGACGGCGTGACCCACAACTACCGCCGCAACCACGACCTGAACGTCTGGTTCACCTTCATCGCCTCTTCCCGCGAAGAGATCGAACAATGCCTGGCCGACATCTCGGCCGCCACGGGCGTCTCCGAGATTTTCAACCTCCCGGCGGACAAGATTTTCAAAATTCGCGTGGATTTCAAGTTCGAGGAGTAGGGATTGGCTTGTCGTCTTCCCATGAAACACGGTGTTTGCTCGATCCGCCGGCTGCTGCCAACTTGCCGGCACAAAAAACCCATTGACAACCGAAATTGGATTTATTAAAGTGCCCGCATTGACGCTTAATCGAAAGGACCCCATGGTCGATTCTGGAAAACTGGCGCGCATCTTCAAGGTTCTGTCCGTGGACAACCGGGTACGCACGATCATGTTGCTTAAAAACCATCCCCTGTGCGTAAACGCCCTGGCGCACGACCTTGGGATCACGCCGGCCGCGGTTTCGCAACACCTGCGCGTCCTCCGGGACGCGGACATCGTGCTGGCCGAGAAAAAAGGCTACTTCGTCCATTATCGGGTCAACGAGGCCACACTGGCCGAGTGGAACCGGGCGGCCCAGGGCTTGCTGGGGGTGATCCGGTAGGGGGCGGTTCTCTTTTTTTTGAGACGCGGCCAAGTGTCCGCGCAATAAATTAATCAAAAGGAGATCGAGTATGTGCGAACAAGACGCTTGCTGTCAGAAGCCGGAACAACTCAAGGGCAAACCCCAGGAGTGTTCCCCGGAGCAGATCGAAAAATGCCACGGGTCTCAACAGAACCATCCCTGCGCGATCGAGAAAAAGACGAAATGACCGAAGCCATCGTTGCTCAGGACTTGAGGAAAAGCTTCGAAGAGGTCGAGGCGGTCGCGGGCCTTTCGTTCAGCGTCCAAAACGGCGAGCTGTTCGGCTTTCTCGGCCCGAACGGGGCCGGCAAGACCACCACGATCAACATGCTTACCGGCCTGGCCCGGCCGGACGCCGGCAGAATCCAAATCGGCGGCATCGATTGCACGGGACGCCCGAAAGCGGCGCAGCACCTGATCGGCGTGGTTCCGGACGAAAGCAATCTCTACCCCGAGCTGACGGGTTTCGAGAACCTGTGCTTCTGCGCGGCTCTTTACGGCCTGGGCAAGGCGGAACGCCGGGCCCGGGCCCATGAGCTTCTGGAGGCCTTCGGCCTGGCCCAGGCGGCGGACCGAAAGTTCGGCGGCTATTCCAAGGGCATGAAACGCAAGCTCACGACGGCCGCCGGGATCATCCACGAACCTGAAATCCTGTTCCTGGACGAGCCCACCACGGGCATCGACGTGGCCAGCGCCAGGCAGGTTCGCCAGCTCATCGCCGACCTCAACCGCTCCGGGACGACCATCTTCCTGACCACCCACTATATCGAGGAAGCCGAACGGCTTTGCGACCGCATCGCCTTCATCGTCTCGGGACGGATCGTGCAAAGCGACACGGTCGAGCGTCTTGTCCAGCCGATACAGGAAAAACACCTCATGCTGATATCCTGCGCGAACGTAGTGGACGGTCTGGAAGGGAAGCTGGCCGCTTCGTTCCCCGACCTGGGGTTCCAGGCCGTTTCCCCGGGGTTGATCCGGGTCGAGGCCAACCGGCCCGTGCCCGTCGGCCCGCTGGTGCGTTTTCTGGAGGACGCGGGAGCCGAGGTGATCGAGGCCCGGCGGATGCGGCCGTCCCTGGAGGATGTTTTTGTCGAGGCCACGGGGATCGAGGCGGGGGCGATGCAGAGGGAAAAGGAAAAACAGGGGGGCGGCCAATGAAACGCTGGATCGCTTTTTGGAACATCCTGCTCAAGGACATGAGGACCTATTACCTGAAGCCGCCGAACATCAGTTGGGGGCTGATCTTCCCCCTGGCTTGGACCGGCATGTTTTTTATAAGGTCCGGGAGAGGGCTGGACAGCGTTTTGACCCTGCTGCCCGGCATGGTGGCGGTATCCATCCTGTTCGGCACCACCTCGATGTTGGCCGTGACCGTGACCTTTGAAAAAAGAAACCGGTCCTTCGAACGCCTGCTGCTGGCGCCCCTGCCGCTCGAACTCCTCATGCTGGCCAAGACCGGCGGGGCCATCCTCTTCGGCGTGGCCAACGCCTTTGTGCCCGTGGTCATGGCCGCGTTCCTCGCGGACCTGTCCCAGGTGGCCTGGAGCGCTTTTATTCCGGTCGTGATCATGATAGCCGCGGCTTCGACTTTCCTCGGCCTTTTCATCGCCGTGGCGGTCAGCGAAGTGTTCGAAGCCCAGACCTTCTCCAACTTTTTCCGCTTCCCCATGATTTTTCTGTGCGGGCTGTTTTTCCCCATCGAGAAGCTGCCGGTGTTCCTGAGGCCGCTGTCCTACGTCCTGCCGCTGACCTATGGCGCGGACGTTCTCCATGGCTCGGTTCATGGCGGAAACGTCAGGTCCTACGCGCTCGACCTGTCCGTCCTTTTCGTCTTTTGCGCGCTCCTGTTTGCGGCCAGTCTTTGGAACATCAAACGAAAGTGGATTTTATAACCCTGCCTAAACGCTTTGCGCCCCTGTCCGGGGAAAACACCACCCCCGGCGAAAAGGGCCGCGATCCAATGAAACGCCCGCCTTTATAACGAGCCCGGCCGGGCCCAAGTGGACCCGGCCGGGGAAGCAGGCAGCGAAGGTTAAAGTGTTTGTGCCCGCGCCGCCTAGCCGCTGGCCGGGGGGGAGGCCGGGGCGGTGTGGATGCCCATAACCCAGCCGTATTCGCCGCCGCCGGGCAGTTGCACGTAGAGCCAGTCCGGGGCGACGCCATACACGACCAGCGGGTCTCCCTGGTGGACTTGACTGATTACGGGGAAGTTCGAGCCAGGGCCGGAACGCACGTTGAGCAGCGGAGCGGTGACGACGACCTTATCGCCCGCGGTCGGGTTCGCGGGCACCACGGGCGTGACCGGGGTGGCCACCGCCCCGACCGGCGGCTCGACCACCATGTACCCCGAAGGCACGCGTTGATAATAGATGCCGTCGAACATGTAATAGGTGATACCTGCCAGGACCAGGGCGGCGAACCCTAGCGGGAGACTGAGGACCACGGCGCCGAAGGGCGGCTGGACGATCACATAGCCGGACGGGCCTCGACGGTAAAAAATGCCGTTATGGTGATAATACTCGTGACCGCCGACCCAGACGGACCTGTGACCGAGCGGCAGGCGGGCCACGGCCCTGCCCTCAGGATAGACCCTGACCGGGCGTACCCGATCCGGGACCCTGGCCGGACGTGCAGGAACCACGACTCTGGCCGGCCCGCGCTCGATCACCGGTCCCGGGCGTCCCACAGGACCTTGGCGCTCGATTCCTTCCGGCGGCCTTTGGGGTTGGTCTCGTTCGACTCTGCCCTCCTGGCGGTCTCTGGAAACGTTTCGATCCCTCTGCTCGCCCTGACGACCTCCTGAGTCGTCGCGAGCGGCGAGGACCGGGGTCATCATTGGCCAGAGGGCGAACGTAAACAGGGATAGAAAGACGATTGCCGCTTTCATAAATTTTTTCCTTAATCTTTTCACTTGAATATCCTCCTTCATCCTGGGGCCGATTCCCTTTCGGTTGAGGGAAAACGGCGTTCACCCCCTTAGTTCAAACCTCCCATAGATAAGTCGCCGGCGCCGAAACGGGGGTTACATACGGCTGGCCTGGGCCTATCATCATCAAGTCTATCACAGAATTTGTCTTCCTGCCGCTACCGGGGCCATGACCGTTCCTTAGTTGAAGTGTTGTGGATGGACGGTCGGATCGGGGCCGGCTTGACAGGCGGGGGCCGCTTCCCTATCCTGGCTTTCTCGGCCCCGCCTCGAATTCTCCCTGGCCGGGCGCTTCCGCGAAAGGGCCTTTGCCATGCCGCCTGAAATCAGCCTGCGACGCGACCGGATGTACCGTTTTCTGTTCATCTTGTCCGTCGCCTTCACCATGGGCTACCTGGGTTGGCGGACGGTCTTCAACAACTTCGCCGTGGAATCCGCGCACCTGACCGGCTACCAGATCGGCCTCATCCAGGGCGTCCGGGAAATCCCCGGCCTTTTGACCGTGGCCGTGATCTACTGTTGTCTCCTTCTCGGCGAAATCCGGATGGCCACCCTGTCCGTGGTGGTCTGCGGCCTTTTCATCGGGCTGACCGGCTTCCTGCCCTCCTTCCCCGGCCTGATGATCACGACCCTCATGTCCTCTTTCGGGGCCCATTTCTTCCTGGCCCTCAACAGCTCCCTGGCCCTCCAGTATTACGACCAGCTAACCGCGCCCCTGGTCCTGGGCCGTCTCTACGCCTATCAGGCCGCGGGCAGCGTGGCCATGGCCCTCTCCCTGTTTCTCCTCTCCCGGCATCTGGGCTACCCGGTCCTTTTTCTCCTCTCAGGACTCCTCGTTTTGGCCGCCGGCGGGTGGGGTTTTTTCCAGAAGCCGGTGGAAAAGACGCTCGTGCCGCAGCACCAGAAGATGATCTTCCGCGGCAGGTATTGGCTCTTTTACGCCCTGACCCTGTTGGCCGGGGGCCGCCGGCAGATTTTCGTGGCCTTCGCCCTGTATCTCCTGGTCCAGAGATTTCACTATAGCATCACCGAAATCATGGGCCTGACCGTAATTACCAACGTGGTCTGCTTTTTCACCACGCCGTTCGTGGGTCGGGGGGTCAACCGCTTGGGCGAACGGGTCGTGCTCTCGACCGAGTACACGAGCGTGATGGCCATCTGCCTAGTGTACGCTTTTTCAGGCAACCGGTGGCTGGTGGGAGGGATGTTCGTGCTGGACCAGGTCTTCTTCAACTTCGCCCTGGCCATCAACACCTACTTTCAGAAGATCGGCGACCCCAGGGACATCGGCCCCAGCATGGCCGTGGGCATGACCGTCAACCACGTCGCCGCGGTGGTCATCCCGGTCCTGGGCGGGATGTTCTGGATGATCGACTACCGGATCACCTTTTTGAGCGGGCTGGGCATGGCCCTGTGTTCCCTGACTCTGGCCCAGCTCATCCGCCGTCCAGGCGCCCTGAAACCGCCACGGAAAACCGCCGTTTCGGCGTCCGCGCAAGGAGCCCGATCATGACCGTTCTAGCCTTGATCCCGGCCCGCTACGCCTCCACGCGCTTCCCCGGCAAGCCGCTGGTCCCCATCGCCGGCCGGCCCATGATCGAGCACGTCTTCTTCCGGGCCCGGGCCGTGCCGGCCGTGGACCGGGTGGTGGTGGCCACGGACGACGAACGTATCCTCGAGGCCGTCCTGGCCTTCGGCGGGGAGGCGGTCCTGACCCGGCCCGACCACCCCTCCGGCACCGACCGCCTGGCCGAGGCCGCCGACCTCTTAGGCGCCTTGGACCAGGACGTCGTGGTCAACATCCAAGGCGACCAGCCGGCCTTTGATCCGGGCCTGGCCGCGGACATCGTGCGGCCTCTGTTGGCGGACCCCAACCTGGTCATGACCACGCCGGCCGTGCCCTTCACCGATCTCGAGCGGGCCCGGGACCCGAACGTGGTCAAGGTCGTTTTCGACCGGAATCTCAACGCGCTCTATTTTTCCCGTGCCCCGATCCCCTGGCCCCGGGAGGGCGGACCCACCCTGTACCACCGCCACGTCGGCATGTACGCCTACCGCGCCGGCTTCCTGCGCCGCTTCGTGCGCCTTCCCCAGGGCCGCCTGGAAACCCTGGAAAGACTGGAACAGCTCCGGGCCCTCGAACATGGCTACCCGATCCGGGTGGTTCTGGCCGCCCAGGCCGGGCCGGACGTGGATGTGCCCGAGGACCTGGCCCGGGTGGAAGTTTTTTTAAGGCAGGAAGGACGGGGATAAAGTCCATGCGTTGGCCATGGGTAATGCGGCTCTGGTTGGCGGCGATCATGGTCCTGTGGGCGCCGCCGGCCGGGGCCCTGTCGCGGCTGGGGAACCTGGTCCGGCCCGGAGAAAACCTGGCCGCGCTCCTGCCCGCTCGCGATACGTGGTCCGGCGTCTACTACTGCCGCAAAAAGAAGCTCGACGCGGCCCTGACCGCAGAGATTGCGGTCGATTCAAAAACGAGCGAGGTGACCGTCGTCTCATCCTCGACCTTCTACCATCTCAAGGCCGTGCTGGACCGCACACTGTTGCTGCGGGAGAGCACTTACACCACCACCGACAAGTACACAAACGAGAGACTCGGGCACGACCGGCGCGAGGCCCGCCGGACCGAAGGTTCCGGCGACCACCTCTCGATCGTATACAGCAAGAACGGAATAACGACGAAGGAAAAGACGGTCCGCAGCCCCTTCTTCACCATCCACCTGGATGTTCTCCAGGTGACGCTCCAGGCCCTGCTGCTCAAAGGCGTAGGCGATTTCACGGCCGAGGTCATCCTCGGCGACCGGGCTTGGAAGGCCGCCGCGGACTTCAGGCGGGTGCAGAGCCGCAATTTCCCCGCGCTCTCCCCGCAGTTCATCTTCCCCAAGCAGTTCGGGCGGCTGGCCACGCTTTCCAAAGACCACATCGTTTATGTCATGCAGCTGGCCGGCGTTGCCCGTCTCCTGTACCCGCACAAATTTTACTGCGCCTTCGAGGACGAACCGCCGCATCGCTTCGTCGCCTACTGGGGGGGCGAGCCCGACTGGGTGGAATTCGTCGTCCGACGCGATCTGGTGGACGAGCAAGGGGATCGGTGAACCCGGGTCGCGGGACAAAGGTGCCCGCGCGCCCGGTTCAACTGACCCGGCTGCCGGACTTGACCGGACGGTCGAAGGTGACCAGGGAGAGACCGCCCTCGTCCATCGCGGCCAGGAGCATGCCCTCGGAGGTGACGCCCATGAGTTTGGCCGGGGCCAGGTTGGCCACGACCAGGATTTGCTGCCCGATCAGGTCTTCCGGAGGGTAATCTTCGCCGATACCGGCCACCATGGTCCGCGTCTCACCGATATCGACCGAGAGTTTTATTAACTTCTTGGATTTGGGGACGCGCTCGGCCGCGGTGATGAGGCCGACGCGGAGGTCCAGGGCCTTGAAGTCGTCGAAGGAAATGATGCTCACGGGAGCCTCCTTAGGCGTCTCTATCGATTGGGGGGTCGGGGCGGCGGGTGTTTTTTCTCGTTTGTCGGCCGGGGCGCCGCCGAGTTCGACGCGGGGGAACAGGGCTTCGGCCTGGTGGATGGGGGCGCCGGGCCTAAGGGCCTGCTCGATCCTGGGGACGTCCAAGGTGATCAGGTCCTCGGGCAGGCCGATCTGGGCGCGCGTCCGGGCCGCGGTGCCGGGCATGACCGGATAAATCATGCCGGCCACCAGCCCCAGGGCCTCGAGAAGTTCATACAAGACGGTTTCGAGTCGTTCCTTTTGGGCCGGGTCCTTGGCCAGGACCCAGGGCGCCTCATGGTCGATGAACTTGTTGGCCTGGTTGATGAAGGCCCACGTTGCGGTCAGGGCCTTATGGAAGGCCAGCTCGCCAAAAGCCTCGATGTAAGCCTGCCGCGCCTTCTCCCCGGCCGCGCGCAGCGCGCCGCCGTTCTTCCGCGCCCCCTCGGCCGCCGGAATCAGACCCCGGCTGAATCGCCCCACCATGGCCAGGCTCCGCTGGCAGAGGTTGCCCAGGTCGTTGGCCAGGTCCGCGTTGATCCGGTCGACCAGCGCCTCCTCGGAGAAACTCGAATCCAGGCCGAAGACCATCTCCCGCAGCAGAAAGTAGCGGTAGGCGTCCAAGCCGTACACGTCCTTCATGGCCAGGGCCTCGACCAGGTTGCCCACGGACTTGGACATCTTTCTCCCGCCGATGGTCCAGAAGCCGTGCACGTTCAGGTGGTTGTAAAGCGGGATGCCGGCGCTTTTCAGCATGGTCGGCCAGTACACGGCGTGGGGCCGGAGAATCTCCTTACCGATCAGATGTTGGACCGCGGGCCAGTATTTCTTGAAAAGCTCGCCCTCCGGCCACCCCAGGGCCGAGATGTAGTTGATCAAGGCTTCGAACCAGACATAGGTCACGTAGCGGTCGTCAAAAGGCAGAGGGATGCCCCAGGAGAGCCTGGACCGAGGCCGCGAAATGCACAGGTCCTCGAGCGGCTCCTTCAAAAAGGACAGGACCTCGTTGCGATACCGCTCGGGCCGGATGAAGTCCGGGTTCGAGGATATGTGCTCCACCAGCCAATCCTGGTACTTGCTCATGGCGAAAAAATAGTTCTCTTCCTCGATGTAGGTCGGCACGGTCAGGTGGTCCGGGCAGAGTCCGTTCACCAGCTCCTTATCGGTGTAGAACCGCTCGCAGCCGAAACAGTAGTGGCCGCCGTACTTGCCGAAGTAGATGTCGCCGGCCTCGTGCACCCTCGTGAGGACCTCCTGGACCACGCGCGCATGCCGCGGCTCCGTTGTGCGGATGAAGTCATCGTTGCTGATGTTCAGCGCGGGCCAGGCGGCCTGAAACAGTCCCGAAATTTCGTCCACATAGGCCTTGGGGTCCATACCCTTGGTCTGGGCCGCCTGCATGACCTTGTCCCCGTGTTCGTCCGTGCCGGTGAGGTAGTAGGCGTCGTAGCCCATCATCTGGTGGAACCGCTTGAGGGCGTCGCCGACGATGGTGGTGTAGGCATGGCCCAGGTGCGGCTGGGCGTTGACGTAGTAGATGGGGGTGGTGAGGTAATACGGGGTCATGGTTCTTGCTCCGGGTCCTGTTTCTTTCGGGGTTTCGACCCTGCCGGTTCGCTGGGCAAAATGTCATCCGGGCCGACTTCGGCTTCCCCGCCGTCGGCCAGGGCCACGATCGAGGTGCGGGCCATGATGTTCTGACGCACGACCTTGCCCGGCCCGAAACGGGTGTTGATCTTTTTCCCCAGCTTGGGCAGGTTCTTCCTCTGTTCCAGATAGGAATCGTATTCATAGGTCAGGCAGCACATCAGACGGCCGCACTGCCCTGAAATCTTGGTGGGGTTGAGGGACAGGTTCTGCTCCTTGGCCATCTTGACCGAAATGGGGTCGAAGCTCTTGAGAAAGGTGGCGCAGCACAGCTCGCGGCCGCAACAACCCAGGCCGCCGATCATCTTGGCCTCGTGACGCACGCCGATCTGGCGCATTTCGATCCGGGTCCTGAATTCGGCCACCAGGTCCTTGACCAACTCGCGGAAATCCACGCGGCCGTCCGCGGTGTAGTAAAAGATGATCTTGGAGCCGTCGAACAGGGTCTCGGTCTTGACCAGTTTCATCTTCATCTGGCGGGCTTCGATTCGGCCCTGGCAGTAATCGAAGGCCCGTCGTTCCAGAGTCAGATTCCGTTGGTGCTGTTCGAGGTCTTCCTCATTGGCCATGCGGAAGATCTGCTTCAGGTCCTTGTCCAGGTCCATGTTCTGGGGCCTGGGGGAGGTCACGATCTGGCCCAGGCCCATACCCTGCTCGGTGCGCACGATCACCCAATCCCCGGGCCGAAGCACGAAATGGCCGGTATCGAAATAGTAAATCTTGCCTTTGGGGCGAAAGGCCACCCCGGCGACTTTATTCATACGTCCCTCCTTGGGCCCGGCCGCTTTCCAGACCGGCCAGGCCGAGGGTCAGATTTTCCAGCACAAACTGGGGACGGACCATCCTCTCGAGGGCCTCTTCGGCCCGGTCCAAAGCCTCGAGAGCCTTGAGCCACACGCCGGGCGGATGAGCCCCGGCGGCCCGCTGAAGCTCCGGCTCGAGGTCCACGTTCACCAGGAGGCGTCGAGGTCCCGAGGCGGCCAGGATCAACAGGTCCCGGTACCACAGTCGGAGCAGCCGGAAGCGCGCGGCCCGCTCCTCATCGACCCGTTTCACTTCTTCGGCCAAGGCCTGAGCCGTGAGCGGGTCCTCTGGATCGTGCCGCGCCAGACGATCGAACAGGGCTCGTCGCTCTACCTCCTTCTGGTTCAGCTCCTCGGCCCAGGCCAGGGCCGGCAAAGGATTCTTGGGGTCGAGTCCGGCCAGGCGGTCGAGCATGGCCCGCCGTTCCTCGAGCGCGGTCCGGCTGTCCAGCTCGGCCACGCGGCCCAGGCAGCCGCCGGCCAGGTTGGCCAGGAGCCGAGCCCCCACGCCCGTCTCCCCGCGCTCGCGCTCGAGCCAAGCCGCCACCAGCTCGGGGTCCAGCGGCGAAAGCCGGAGCCGCAGGCAGCGGGAGACCACCGTGGGCAGAAGGTCCGCCTCCTCGGCCGCGGTCAAAAGAATGAGGCTGGCCGGCGGAGGCTCCTCGAGCGTCTTGAGCAGGGCGTTGGCCGCGGGCTCGAGCATCCGCTCCGCTTCCCGCACGATAAAAATTTTATTCGGGCCTTCAAAGGGCCGGAAAGCGGCCTGATCCCGGAGTTCCCGGATGCGTTCGATCGGGATCGTCCGGGTCCGCCCTTCCGGCCCGATGATGCGGACGTCCGGGTGCACACCGCGCGCCACCTTGGCGCAGCCCTGGCACGTCCCGCAAGCCTCGCCCTCGATGGGCCGCAGGCAGCTCGCCGCCTGGGCCAAGGCCAGGGCCACGGTGGTCTTGCCCACGCCCGACGGCCCGATCAAGAGCAGGGCGTGGGGCAGCCGCCCGCGCCGCAGCATGGCCCGGAGAAGCTTCAGCGGCCGTTCATGCCCGATGATCCGCTCGAAACCGATACCTCGCCTCCCGCGCCCGGGCCGCTAGTCCTGAAGAAGGCGCAATTGATTCGGGTCCTTCTCCTCGACCGGTTCCGGCTCCGTATCCTCGGCCCCGGCCTCCACGGGCGCCGGCTCGGGCCGCGCCTCGTCGGCCGGCGGTTCCGACCGGGGTTCGGGTCGGTAAAAAAACCGTTCCATGAGCCGATTGTAGTCGGTCCAACCGGTCTCGCCGGAGGCGTGCCGCTCGATGAAACCGCCGATGCCGTTCAGCTTGGCGTCCATCTCGTCCAGGTAGTACAGGGCCAGGGCCTCCAGGATTTTCGGCTTTTTCGGCGAACCGAATTCGTACTCGCCGTGGTGGGAGACGAGGAGATGGATCACCAGGCGGGCCAGGGCCTGGGGGAAATCGGGCCGGCCGGCCAGTTTCGCCTCGACGATGCCTAGTCCCAGCACGATGTGGCCCAGCAGCCGGCCGCTGGTGGTGTAGTCGCCGCCGCCCGCGCCGTCGAACTCCTCGATCTTGCCCACGTCGTGCAGCAGGGCGCCGGCGAGGAGCAGGTCCCGGTTCAGGGCCGGGTAGAGCTGGACGAGGGCCTCGGCCGCCCGAGCCACGGCCAGCGTGTGCTCGAGCAGGCCGGACACGTAGGCGTGATGAAAGCGCTTGGCCGCGGGCGCCCGCTTGAAGCGTTCGGTCAGAGCGGGGTCGCCGAAGACGTCCTCGAGCAACCCTTTGAGGTGCGGGTCCCGGAGGCTTTCGATCCGCCCGGTCAGTTCCGCGAACATCGCCTCCGGATCGTAAGGCGAGGCGGGCAGGAACAAGGTCAGGTCCGCCTCCTCCGGCTCCAGCTTGCTTGCCTGGGCGATTTTCACCTGGACCTGACCACCGAAGGCCTCGGCCACGCCTTGCACCTTGGCCAGGTCGCCGTCGCTGAAGGCGGCGCAGAACCGGTCGGCGCCCTCCCAGACCCGGGCCTCGATGCGGCCGGTGCGGTCCCTCAGCCGGAGGCTGGCATAGGGTCGCCCGCTTTTGGTGTGGTTCAGGTGCACGCCCTCCAGCAGGAAGGAGGAGCGCACCGGCTGGCCTTCCCGGATATCGGCGACAAAGAGCTTATCTGATTCGCGGGTCACCTTCGACCCCCTCCCGCCGCATTGAATCGGCCGCGGCTTCTTCTCCCGGGACACGGGCGGCGGTCGCCGCTCGGCGCCGGGCTTATCTTAAAAAGTGTGCCATAAAAGCGAGAGAGTCGCAAGCCGATCCGCCCCGGATAAAGAAAAAACAAGGGCCCTCCCCAGTCCGGGGAAGGCCCATACGCACGGCGGGTCGGCCGGGATTCGGCCGCCCTGGCCGTCCGGGTCAGGACTGGAGGATTTTCTTGAACTCCCGGGTCATGATGGGCACGGCCTCGAAGAGGTCGGCCACGATGCCGTAATCGGCCTTCTGGAAGATGGGGGCTTCCGCGTCCTTGTTCACGGCCACGATGACCTTCGAGGAACTCATGCCGGCCAGGTGCTGAATCGCGCCGGAAATGCCGCAGGCGATGTACAGGTTCGGGCTGACCACCTTGCCCGTCTGACCCACCTGGTCGGTGTGCGGCCGCCAGCCGGCGTCCACCGCCGACCGCGAGGCGCCCACCGCGGCCTTGAGCACCGCGGCCATCTCTTCCAGGATGGTGTAGTTCTCCGGACCCTTCATGCCGCGGCCGCCCGAGACGATGATGTCCGCCTCGGTCAGTTCGATCCTGCCGGTCGTGTCCTTGATAAGGTCCACCACCTTGGTTTTGAGCGAGGCCGGGTCCAGGGAGAAGGGCACGGCGACGACTTCCGGTTTCTTGTTTTCGTCGGGGGGAATCAGGCCCATGACGTTGGGACGGCCGGTGGCCATCTGGGGTTCGCCCAGGGGGACCAGGTCCATCATGGCCTTGCCGGCGTAGATGGGCCGCTTGGCCGCGAGTTTCTTATCGTCGGTCAGCCAGTACTGGATACAGTCCATGGCCAACCCGACGTTGAACCTGGCCGCCAGCCGGGAAGAGAGGTCCTTGCCTTCGGTGGAGGCGGAAAACAGCAGGATGGCCGGTTTGTGTTCCTTCACCAGGCCGGCGATCACGCCGGCATAGGCGTCGGTGGTATAATTTTTAAGGGCGTCGTGCTCGCACACGAACACCTTATCCGCCCCGTAAGCGCCGAGTCTGGGGGCCTCTCCGGCCACGCCCGCGCCGAGCAGGATGCCGGCCGTGGTCGCGCCCATGCCATCGGCCAGCCGACGGGCGGCGCTGGCGACCTCGAAGCTGACTTTTCTTAAGGCGCCGTCTCGCTGTTCAGCGACAAACCAAATTCCTTGTGCCATGACGTCATCTCCTTTTTTCTCTGCCTAAACGGCCTTGGCTTCCTCGTGCAGCAGGCGCACCAGCGCGACCGCCTTTTCCTCGACCGATTCGCCGCCGACGATCTTTCCGGGGGGTCGGGAGGGGGGCGGGGTGAGCTTGAGGATTTCCCGCATGCTGGTGACGGTCACGCCCAGGGCCGCCGCGTCTTTCTTGTCCATCGGCTTCCGCTTGGCCTTCATGATGCCAGGCAGGGAGGCGTAGCGGGGTTCGTTCAGGCCCTTCTGGGCGGTGAACAGGGCGGGCAGAGAAGCCTCGATGACCAGGGTCTGCCCTTCGACCGGGCGGTTGGCCGTGGCTTTGGAGGCGTCCGCGGCCACTTCGAGCTTGGTCACCAGGGCGACGTGGGGGATGCCCAGTTTTTCGGCCAAGGCGGCGCCCACCTGGGCCTGGTCGAGGTCGACGGCCCGCTGGCCGCAGAAGATGACATCGTGAGGGAGGCCCTTGATGGCCGCGGCCAGGAGTTCGGCGGTGGCCAGGGGATCCAGTTCCGTGCTGTCGGCCGTGATGTGCACGGCCTTATCCGCGCCCATGGCCAGGGCGGTGCGCAGCGATTCCACCGTGCGGTCCGGCCCGAGGCTGACCACGGTCACGGTTCCTTTGAACTTTTCCTTGAGCCTGAGCGCCTCTTCGACACCGTACTCATCGTAGGGGTTCATGACCCACTTGATGTCCCCACCTTCGATCGCCTTGCTGCTGGCGGCGATCTTGATCTGGGTTTCGGTGTCGGGAACCTGTTTTAGGCAAACGACGATTTCCACAACATCCTCCTTTCTTCCAAGCCCGCGGGCCGGCCGCATACGGCTCGGCCATCTCTTTTCCCAACTTGCACCTGTTGAAATGATCGGGACCGGGAGCCGGGCTTTCCGGCTGTCGGGTCCGCCCTTCTCCCTGCCCAGTGTCCCTGAAGACACATCCGACTACGGAGGAGCGTCCGTATTCGTGACTCCTATCACAAACGGGCCACGGACCGCAACCTCTTTTTTTTCGTCAAGGTCTATTTCCCCGGCCACCCCCCGCTCTGGGACCGGTCTTCCGGCCCGGAGGCCGCGAAACGCGGGCTGGAAAGAAATTGCTTGTATTTTTAAGGAGATTTTTTTATACACTCATAGAATTATGACAGGAGAGGGGGTGAGCCGACTTCTACGCCAGCAGAAACCTACGAACCCGTGACACGAGACCCGAACAGCCCCAAAAACCGCTTATTCAAAAGGATGGGCAAATGAAAAAATTTTTTCTTTTCGGATGGTTAATTCTATCCATCGTTCTGCTGACCTTGCCGGCCGCCACCTCATCAGCGGCTGAATACAAGATCGGCGCGATCTTCTCTATTACCGGCGGGGCTTCCTTCCTGGGCGAACCGGAACGCAATTCCGGCAAGATGTGGGAGGAACAGGTCAACGCGGCCGGTGGCATCAACGGCACTCCCGTCAAACTCATCATCTACGACGATGAAGGGGACGCGACCAAGGCTAAAAACCTGATGGAGCGTCTCATCCGCACCGACCAGGTTCTGGCCGTGGTCGGGCCCTCCCAAACCGGCACGAGCATGGCCGTCATCCCGGTGGCTGAAGAGACCCAGACGCCGCTCATCTCCTGCGCGGCCGGGATCGCCATCGTGGAACCGGTCAAGAAGTGGGTCTTCAAGACGCCCCAGACCGACGCCTCGGCCGCCGAGGTCATTTTCGCGCATATGAAGAAAAGCGGCATGACCCGGGCCGCCATCCTCACGGCCAACACCGGTTTCGGCGCCAGCGGCCGGGACGAGCTGAAAAAAGCGGCCCCCAAGATGGGCATCACCATCGTGGCCGACGAGGTCTTCGGTCCGGCGGACCAGAGTATGACGGCCCAGCTCACCAAGATCCGCGGCACCGACGCCCAGGCCATCATCGGCTGGACCATCGGCCCCACCCAGGTGCTCATGCTCCAGAACTGGAAGCAACTGGGCATGGACAAGAACTTCCGCTTCTATGAAAGCCACGGCTTCGGCAGCAAGAGGAACATCGAGTTGGCGGCCGGCGCGGCCGAGGGCGTCTATGCCCCGCTCGGACGGGTGGTCATGGCCGAAATCCTGCCGGCCTCGAACCCGCAGCGGAATTTCGCGCTCAAGTATAAGACCGACTACGAGAAGCAGTTCAAGGCCGAGATCAGCACCTTTGGCGGCCATGCCTGGGACGCCCTGGCCATGCTCCAGATGGCGCTCAAGGCCGCGGGCCCGGACAAGGCCAAAATCCGCGACTATCTGGAAACCATCAAGGGCTTCGGCGGCACGGGCGGCGTGTTCAACATGTCGCCCACGGACCATGGCGGTCTGGACGTGAAGGCCTTTGAAATGACCGTGGTCAAGGACGGCAAGTGGGCCTTGGCCAACTGAGGTAGGAGCGGGCGCGGACCCCGGCCTTGGCTGGGGTTGGGGGTGCCCGCTTCTCCCTTGACGCATCGCTTTCCTTTGCCGGGGTCGGGCCCCAGGCCCGACCCCGCCTGAAAGCCCTCCCTGGCTAAGCCGGCCCGGGAGGGACCAGCGCGGCCATGGAAAAGTTCACCCTGTTCAACCAGGTGGTGCAGTACATTCTGACCGGGATCACGGTGGGGAGCATCTATGCCATCGTGGCCGTCGGGTTCAACATTATTTACAACGCCACCGAGATCATCAATTTCGCGCAGGGGGAGTTCGTCATGCTGGGGGGCCTGGTCATGGTCTCCCTGGTGCACGGAGCCCACGTGCCCATGCCTTTGGCCTTCGTCATCGCCGTGGCGGCGGTCACCGTGGTTGGGCTGCTGATGGAGCGGCTGGCCATCTTTCCACTGAAGGACGTGAGCGTCATCCGGCTGGTGATCATTACCTTGGCGGTGTCCATCCTCATCAAGGGGCTGGCCATGTTCGTTTGGGGGAAGGACTCGTTTGGGCTCCCGGCTTTTTCGGGCAATCAGCCCTTGTTCTTCCTGGGGGCGGCGGTCATGCCGCAGACGCTTTGGATCATCGGCGTGACAGTGGCCGTGGTCGTGCTGCTGACGCTCTTTTTCGAGCGGACCATGCTAGGCAAGGCCATGATCGCCTGCGCCGACAACCGGGACGCGGCCAGCCTGGTGGGCATCGACGTGCAGCGCATGGTTATGCTCTCCTTCATGCTTTCGGCGGCCTTGGGAGCGGTGGCCGGGATCATCATCACGCCGGTCTCCCTGATGGAATACGACCGGGGCGCGCTGCTGGCCCTCAAGGGATTCGGCGCCGCGGTGCTGGGCGGGCTGGGGAACTTTTACGGCGCCATCGCGGCCGGCATCATTTTGGGGATCATCGAATCGCTCTCCGCGGGCCTCATCTCGTCGGCTTACAAGGACGCCATCGCCCTGGGCGTTCTGCTCGTGGTTCTGTTCGTCAGACCCGGCGGGCTGTTGGGCTCCGCCGAGGTGATCAAGCTCAAGAAATTCTGAGATGGGACGCCGCAATCTCATCGGGCTGTCGGCCCTGGCCCTGTTTCTGCTTCTATTCCCCCTCATTGGAAAGGTCCCCGGCTTTTCCCATTACGTGGCCATCATGACCGTGGTGGGTCTGACGGCCATGATCACCATGGGTCTTTCCCTGCTCATGGGCTACGCGGGTCAGATTTCCTTGGGACACGCGGCCTTTTACGGTCTGGGGGCCTATGCCTCGGGCATCCTGACGGCCAAGTATGGCATGAACCCGTGGCCGGCCCTGCTGACGGGCGTGGTGCTTTCGGCGGTGCTGGCCGTGGTCATCGGGTCGCCGTCGCTCAAGCTTCGGGGACACTATCTGGCCATGGCCACGTTGGCCTTCGGGGAGATCGTGTACATTATTTTCAACAGCTGGGGCTCCCTGACCTCGGGCCCGGACGGGTTCGGCGACATCCCGCGGCTGTCGGTGTTCGGTTTTGCGTTCGATACGGCGCTGCGCAATTACTATTTGGTCTGGGGCGTGGCGCTTCTGATGCTGGTTTTCCTTTTGAATCTGATTCACTCCCGGGTGGGCCGGGCTCTCAGAAGCATCCATGGCAGCGAGGCGGCGGCCATGGCCATGGGCGTGAACACGGCCTGGTACAAGATCCAAGTCTTCATCATCAGCGCGGTCATGGCCTCCATCGCCGGCAGCCTGTACGCCCATTACGTGCGGTTCATCAACCCGCCGGTCTTCAGCCTGACCTTTTCGATCAAGCTGCTGATGATGGTGGTTATCGGCGGCATGACCAACGTCTGGGGGGCGATCCTGGGTGCGGCCCTGATCACCTTTTTGCCGGAGTGGCTTATCTTCCTGCAGGATTTCGACATCCTGGCCTACGGCCTGATCCTGCTTTTGATTGCCATGTTTCTGCCCAAGGGGCTGCTCAGCCTGCCCGCCGTGGCCCGGGAACAGGTGCGGCGCAGGAGCCCGGGAGGGGCGAGATGATCCAGGGGCAGCCGGGGCAGCCGGACAACCTTTTGGAGGTCGCCTCGCTGAGCAAGGCCTTCGGCGGGCTGTTGGCCGTGTTCGACCTGGATTTCACGGTGCCTCGGGGCATCATCAAGGCTATCATCGGGCCCAACGGCGCGGGCAAAACCACCCTGTTCAACCTCATCGCGGGCATCTATCCGGTGGATGAGGGCCGGATCGTCTTCGACGGCCGGTCCATCACCGGCCTGAGGCCGCACCAGATCGCGCGCCGCGGCATTGCCCGCACCTTTCAGACGGTCGAGCTTTTTCGGGAGATGACGGTGCTGGAAAACGTCATGGTCGGCCGCCACATCCGCAGCCGGAAGGGGGCCGTCAGCCTGGGACTCAAACTCCCGGGAACGCGCCGGGAGGAAGCCGCCATCAAGGAGAAGGCCCGCTACTTTCTGGATTTCATCGGAATGGGCCGCAAGGCGGACGAGGAGGCCGGCAGCCTGCCGCTGGGGGAGCAGAAGCGGCTCGAGTTCGCCCGGGCCCTGGCCGCCGAGCCGAAACTGCTGCTGCTGGACGAGCCGGCCGCGGGCCTGAACGAGACCGAGACCGAAAACGCGGCCCGGCTGATCTCCAAGGCCCGGGAAAGCGGGGTGACCATTCTGCTCGTCGAGCACGATATGAACCTGGTCATGCAGATCTCCGAGCAGGTCATGGTCCTCAATTACGGCCGCAAGATCGCGGACGATCGGCCGGAGAAAGTCCGCAACGACCCCGAGGTGGTCAACGCCTATCTGGGGGTGGACATCGGCGATGCTTGAAGTGATCGGTCTGCGGGCCTCTTACGACGGCATCGAGGCGCTTCGGGACGTGAGCCTCACCGTGCCGCAAGGGGCCATCGTGACCATCATCGGGACCAACGGCGCGGGCAAAAGCACACTGCTGAAAGCGATCTGCGGCCTGGTGCGAGGCAGGCAGGGGCAGATTCTCTTCGAGGGCCGGGACATCACCCGGCTGCCGCCCGGGCAGATCGTCCGCCTGGGCATCTCCCTGGTCCCGGAGGGGCGGCAGATTTTCTCCCATCTTTCCGTGGAGGACAACATCAACCTGGGCGCCTACCATTACCGCCGGCGGGAGAGCCGGGCCCTCATCCACCAGATGAAGGAGCAGGTCTTCTCCCGCTTCCCCATCTTGAAGGAACGGCTGACCCAGATTTCGGGGACCCTATCCGGGGGAGAGCAGCAGATGTTGGCCATCGCCCGGGCCATCATGGCGCGGCCCCGGCTGCTCCTCCTGGACGAACCGTCCATGGGGCTGGCCCCCTTGTTCGTCCAGGAGATTTTCCGCGTGCTCGAACAGCTCCACCAGGAAGGCACGACCATCCTGCTGGTGGAACAGAACGCCCGGGCGGCCCTTCGGCTGGGCCATTACGCCTACGTGCTCGAGACCGGGGCCGTGGCCCTCGAGGGCGAGTCCGCCCGGCTTATGGCCGAAGAAGAGATTCAGAAGGCCTACCTGGGCCGTTAACCGCCGATCCGTTTTTGGAGGTGACGCGATGAAGGTCAAGCACTGGATGACCAAGGACCCGATCACCGTCGATCCCGAGACCCCCATCATCGACGCCAAAAAGATCATGAAGGAGAACAAGATCCGCCGGCTGCCCGTGGTGGACGGCAAGGGCCGCGTGGTGGGCATGGTCACCTACCGTAATATCATCGAGGCCTCCCCGTCCTCCGTGACCTCGCTCAGCATGCATGAGCTGAACTACCTGTACGCGAAGATCAAGGTCAAGGACATCATGACCAAGAACCCGATCACCGTCTCGCCCGAGGACTCGAACTTCGACATCATCATGCTCGGCCACAAGATGGGCATCGGGTCCTTCCCGGTGGTGGACAAGGGCAAACTGGTGGGCATCGTCACCGAGACCGAGATTTTCGATGCCCTGATCCACCTTTTCCGCACCGGCGAAGACACCTCCATCATCACCCTGGAAAACGTGGAACTGGAACAGCAGCTCGGCGAGTTCAGCAAGATCGCCACCTTGATCGAGCGTCAGGGCGTGCCGGTCCTGGCCATCTTCTCTTTGCCCAACCGCCTGCTGCAGAAGGGCCACCGAGTCTTTATCCGGGTCAAGACCGGCAAACCGGACCAGCTCGCCAAGGAACTGAAAAAGGCCGATTACATCCTGCAGGAATAATTGATCCACACGTAGGGGCACGGCATGCCGTGCCCCTACCACCCGTATCGCCAGTCTAATACTTGATTGTATAGTTTAGCGTCATATGAAAAAGGGCCATCGCTGCGAGCGAAGCAAAGCTGTGGGTTGGGTTGAACGAAGCGAAACCCAACAATTTTAGTCTCCCTCCACGCGGGTACTGCCTTTCTTTACACCAGCCTCTCCGCCGTCAGGTCGGTTCCCTTGACCACGAACCAGATCGTCCCGGCCACGCCGCAGGCAAAGGCCGCCAGGAAATTGGTCGCGGGCGAGATCATCCATAAAAAGGCCCCGCCAAAGGCAGCCACGGAAACCACGGTGTCGCGGAGCAGGTAGTAGAGGCCGAAGGTGGCGGCCTTGCGTCCTTCCGGGGCCAGGTCCATGATCAGGGCCTTGCGCGTGGGTTCCCCGAACTCCTTGAACCCGCGCAGGATAAAGGCGCCGACCAGCCAAGCGAAGGAATGGCTGAAGAGAAGGGCCAACGGGAAAAGGGTGAAGAAGACGAAGGTGATGGCCACAAAAGGCTTCTTGGTGCCGCGGTCGGCCAGGTAGGCCACCGGGATATAAATCAACATGGCCACGACCATTTCGATGGCGGTCAGGAAACCGAACTGCACGGCGCTGATGGGCGAGGTGATGACCTTCATGGCCCACACCACCACAAAGGCGTAGGGGATCTGTTCGCAAAAACGAACGAGGATATCCGAGACGAGCAGGTTTTTCAGGTTCGGACTCAACAGCCGCAGGGCCTTGATCGGATTCTTGGTCAGCCCCGGTACCCCGTCCCCGAACGCGGAACCCCGGTCGTCCACAATCAATTTCTGTTGCATGACCAGGGCCACCACGGCCATAGCCAGCGCGGCCACAAAAGCCAGCCGCACCCCGGTCCGCTCCCCCCAGACGCCGATGAACACCCCGCCGATGATCGGCCCCAGCGCCATGGGCACCCGCCGCACCATCGAGTGCATGGACACGCCCATGGTCCGCTTGTCCTTGGGAAGCACGCTGGCCACCAGACCCATGCTCGCCGGCAGCGAGATGGCCGTCCAGGAAAGGAAGAGAACCGCTCCCAGGATGACGGCCGGCCAAGTCGGAATGAGAATGACCACGATGAAACCGGCCATGGCCATGAGATTGAAGATCAGGAGCGAGCGCTTGATGCCCAGGCGCTCGGCGAGGTACCCGCCGGGGAACGAATACAAGGCGGAGAGCAGATTGTCCATGCCGTTGAGCAGCCCGATGGACAAGGCCCCGCCGCCGAGCGCCAGCAGGTAGATGGGCAGAAACCGCTCGGCCATCTTCTCGCCCAGGCCCACCAGGATGACCATGCCGAGCAGACCGAGGATGCTCTGATTCAGTCCCAAAAACCCGAATATTTTTTTGGCCGCGACCATGATCGCTTATCCTTTTTTCGATTCCGCGGCAATCGCCAATCGACACCAGGCATAGAGCGCGTCGTACACCGCGAATTGAGCGTCCAGGTTTTGGTGGTCATCCGGGAAACGAAGGCCGTAACCGACGGCGATAGCCTCCAGCCCGGCCGCCAAGGGATGGTCGGGATAACGTCTCATGTCGGCGGCCCGCACGATCTTGGCCAGTTCAAGCAGCGCCTTATCGGTCAGGCCATAGGTTTTAATTATTTTATCGAAGGAACAAAAATCGCCTTCGTGAGTCAGTTCCACGTCCGGCGCGTCGAAGGGAATGGCCCCTTCTTTCTCGCCCCGTTCTGTCACCTGGCTCCTGGGAACAAACAGGAATTCGGCGTCCGAGTCGATAAAGCGGGTGATCAGCCAGGGACAGGCCACCCGGTCCACATGCACGTGGGATCGCGTAATCCATTTCATTTTATATTTCCCCCTTGCCGGGATATCTTTAACCATTATACATCATTTGGATAGGAAGGCAGACTATAGTGCCAGGTGGCCGGGCGGGCAACCCAAGGGTTGCCCTTACGGACCCGTGCTCCACCTGGCCGGGGCCGTGGGCTTTTGCACGGCGGGCGGGGGATGCGCCGCCCGCCTCGCCCCTTGATTCCGCCATCGCACCGCTGACTTTCGCGCCACGCACCGTTCTGTCGCCCGCCGGGCTTCCCGCTTTCATGATGCCTGGACCACAAACCGGGGCTTGACAAAGGCCTCAATTTAGTGATGATTGGCCGAGAACCGAAAAGAGCGGGACCCCAATCTTCTAGAGGGTTCAGATGGCGGAAGCCATCTCGCATGTCCTATATATTTCGAGGCCGCTAGACGGTAAAGGCGCGCAATACAGGCCCATCGCGCCCATCTCCACCACAATGCCTTTTACAGCGGTCTCAAAAGATTGGCATCTCGGGGCGGCTGAAGGTTTGGTTCGGACGCCCGGCTCGAACGGACCATAAGGAGCAAGTCGGGGCAATGTTTGCCATTATAGGAATCGTCGTGGTCTTAGGCTGCGTCATCGGCAGCTACCTGCTGGAACACGGCAACATCTCTGTACTGATCCAGCCGGCGGAGTTGATGATCATCGGGGGAGCGGCCACGGGCGCCTTTATCATTTCTTCTCCCAAGTCGGTCCTATTGGCCTCAATCAAAGGCATTATCAGCATCTTCACGGCCAAAGATACGACCAAAGAACATTTCATGGAAATCTTGATGCTGATGTTCGAATTCCTGTCCGTGGCCCGGCGGGAAGGCGTGATCGCCATTGAAGAAAACGTGAACCGACCGGAGCAGAGCAAAATTTTCTCGAAGTACCCCTATATCATGAGCGACCATCACTTGCTGGACTTCATCTGCGACAATCTTAAAGCCTATATCAGCGGCAACATCGACCCGCCGGAATTCGAAAACCTGATGGACATCGACATCGAGGCCCAGCATGAACACGCCATGGTCGCCCCCAATGCCGTGTCCAAGGTGGCCGATGGCTTGCCGGCCCTGGGTATCGTGGCCGCGGTCCTGGGCGTGATTCTGACCATGACCAAGATCAAGGAGCCGCCCGAGGTCCTGGGCGCCAGCATCGCCGCGGCCCTGGTCGGGACTTTCCTGGGAGTGCTCCTGTCCTATGGGTTCGTCGGACCCATCGCCACCAACATAGGAAACCGGGCCAATTCACATAAAAACCTCCTGCACGTGGCCAAGACGGCCCTGCTCGGTTTGGGACAGGGCGTGCCGCCGATGCTGGCCGTGGAATTCGCCCGGAGGGCCATCCCCGGTCCGGATAGACCTTCTTTCGAGGAGCTCGAGGAAGCCCTCAATCTATCCAAGAAAAAGCGAAGCGACACTCCATCCAAGGATTCTAGCGATGCCGGCGGCAGCTCCTCCAAAAAATAAAAACATCGTCATCAAGAAGGTCAAGAAAGGCGACCACGGCGCCGCGCACGGCGGGGCCTGGAAGGTGGCTTACGCCGACTTTGTCACGGCCATGATGGCCTTTTTCCTGCTCCTGTGGCTCATCTCCATGGTCTCGGACGAAAAAAAGGCTAGGGTCGCCGAGTACTTCCGAGAATATACCGTTTTCAGCATCTTTGAAAAAGGCGGCGGCGCCCTTTCGCCGGGCGCCAGCCGGGCCATTTTGGAAAGCAGCGCCGCCGAGTCGTCTTCAAAATATGGCCGGGATGAGACGAAGCAGCTGCCCATGGAACGCAGCGCCGCGAAAGAGGCTGAAGAAGCCGGTCAGGTCCAAGAGACCGAAGCGGTCCGGGCCGCAAAGGCCGAAAAGATGAAGTCCGAGCTGCGGCAGGCCGTCGAGCAACGGCTGGGAGACATGAAAGACCAGGTCCTGGTGGACGACTTTGAAGGCGGGGTCCGCATCCAAGTCATGGACAAGGAAAGCAACCTGATGTTCCCCCTGGGCAGCACCAACCTGACCGAACATGCCCAGAAGGCCCTCAAGGTCATCGCCGACCGCTTGAACTCCTTCGAGGGCAAGATCGCCCTGGAAGGTCACACCGATGCCCTGACGTACCCCACGGAACAGTACACCAACTGGGAACTTTCCACGGGCCGGGCCTCGGCCGCCCGACAACTTCTCGCCCGCTTCGGCCTGCCCCCGGAACGAATCATCCGCGTGGCCGGATACGCGGATACCGAGCCGCTTATCAAGGATAACCCCTACGATCCCCGGAACCGGCGGATCAGCATCCTGATCTACGACAAATCCCATTAAGGCCTAGCGGCCGGGACCTCGAGCCCGCCCAGGGCGAGGCAGGTTCAGCCGCAGGGTTAGGCTTCCCAAACGGGACCTCTTATGAATCCATCCGAGAAAAATGGAAATCTGAGCCCTAGCCTCGCGGGAGATTTAATTCTAGAGCAGACCGCCCCATGAATTACACCCCATTGTTCATCATCAACGCGGCCATATTGGCTTTTTTTATTCTTCTTATCCGGAAGGGCGGATTACTCACCACCTATTTCAATGGACGCATCTGGCTCACCTGGCTCGGCGTGGGTGTCATCACCCTGATGGATGAGCTGACCTCGGTGTTTTATGCGCCGGCCGAGGCTTTTCGATTCATCGGTCCGGCGGCGATCGTCTTCATCGCGCTGACCTCCATCCTGATTCGTTTTTTTAGCTCCCGCCTGGTGGAAATTTCGGAAATCCTCGAGCATCACGAGCTGATCGGCGGAGGCGTTTATTCTTTTTCATACCTGGTCTTGGGTCCGGTTGTGTCCTTTGTGGCCGTCTCTTCGATCATGGTGGATTACATCCTCACGGCCTGCATCTCCTCCATCAGCGCCATCGAAAACGCCACCTCATTTTATGCCATGTCCCAGGACTGGAAGATGCTCACGGCCATGGTGGTGGTTTGGGCCATCGCCGGTTTGAACATTTTGGGAATTCGAGACAATGTCCGCTTCACCTTTGGAGTCTTCATTTTTGCGGCCTTTGTTTTTTTAAACTTGATTTTATCCGGCGTGTTGGCGCTGGACCACGATTCGTTGCTCAGGCTGCAAGATTCTGTCAGTGGGGCCACCAGGCATTTGACTGCCGGGTCATGGACTCGAGATTACGGGGTCTTTATCGCCTCGATCGCCAGTTGCGTTCTGGCTTATTCCGGCGTGGAGTCCGTGCTCCAGACAGCCGGGTATGTTCGTTCGTGGCGGGACATCTCCAAGTCCTATCTCTTCCTGGCCCTCACCGTGGGCATTGTCACGCCAATGGTGGCGGCTTTGGCCCTTTCCGCGCCCATCGACTTTCCCCGGCACGAGGGGGACCTCATCACCCACTATGCCACCATGCTCCACGGCGCGCCTTTCGGCATCACCGTGGCCGTCCTGGCCAGTATCACCCTGATCATGGCCGTGAACACGGCTTTCGTGGCCTCGAGCGAACTCATGGAACGGGTGGCCGAACGATACGGTTTTTCCTGGCTCATCGCCACGAACCGCAGGCATTCTCTGTACCGGATACACATCATCAACGCCACTTTCTTCTCCATCATCATTTTCATCACCGGCGGCAGGCAGATGATCCTGGCGGACATGTACGCCATCGGGCTGCTCGCCTGTTTCACCATCAACTTGGCCTCTCTCCTCCTCTACCGCTATTCCATGGGCACCAAGGAGGTCATCCACTATTTCACCAGCCGTTTCGGCACGGCCATATTGTTCATTATTTTCCTCAGTTGCTTTATCTTCCTGGCCTGGATGAAACCGCACGGGACCGAGATGTGGGCCGTGGTCACGGGCGCCGTGCTTTTTGGCGGCCTGGTGGCGGCTCGAAAAAGATCGCCGGAAATCCAAGCGGTGGCCGAGACCGACAATTACATGGATATGATTCTCTACCTGACCGAATCCGGGGAAGAAAACGTGCATATCATCTTTCGTCGGCCGCGGGAAGAAGCTTTACAGCAGATAAAACAGAACGAGGCCTACGTCACTTTTTACAATCCGCGCCAGGGGGCTCCTTCGAAATTGGCGCCCAATCATTTCAGATTTGCCACGCGTAAAAGAACACTTTATCAGTCTATCGTGGGGCTGCTGAAGGTGATCGAATACGAGTTGGCGGACCGGAGGGTCGTCATCCACTTCGGCTGGCCCATGTCTTCCTGGCTGGACCGCATGGCCATCGGGGTCATGGTCTTCAACATCATCGGGTTGCCGAGACGTTTTCCTCGCTTCGATTTTCTTCTCGATTATGCGCGAGTGCTGCCTGAGAAGCCAGGGAAGAAATGGTAAACAAGTACCCTGGACCCTGAGCGGGCCGCCAGTTCTTTAGGAATGCGAATGGATGAATGACGAGCGGCAGCGAGCCTTGCCCCGCGCCCTTTGATTCCACCATCGCAATGCGCACGACGCACATGCGCACTTCTTCGGCTTCCGGCCGAAATCTTTGTCGATCATCGGCTCGAAGTCCTCAAAAGCGGATATTGGCCTAAAAATCTGGATTCTGGCTTTCGCCAGAATGACGATTTGAGAACGACGGGCGCTTAAAAACAATGCCCGTTGGATCGAGCGAAGCTTGATCCAACGGGCATGCGAAAGGTTTTTGGGAGAGGGCTGGGGGGAACCCTTTTTGACAAAAAAGGGTTCCCCCCAATCCAACCGGCCCCGCCTACACCCGAATGGCGGCGCCGGGCAGGGCCGTTTCGATCACCCGGCCCTCCTTTTTCATTGCCACGCCATTGACGAACACGGCCTCGATGCCGGTCGGCCGCTGATCCGTTTCGGTCACGGTGTTGTTGTCCCGCACCTTTTCCCAGTCGAAGACGGTCACGTCCGCGGCGAAGCCCTTCTCGAGCCGCCCGCGGTCCCTAATGCCCATGCGCTCGGCCGAGGCCCCGGTCATTTTGCGCACCGCCTCTTCCAGCGGGATGAGTTTCCGGTCCCGGGCATACTGAAGCAAGAGCGGGAACGATCCGAACGAGGCCGGGTTCTGCACGCCGATCTGCGAGACCACGGAGTCGGTCATGAACAGGCAGGCCGGGTGTCGGATCAGGGCGTCGATGATCTCCATGTTCGAGTAATTGTGGTTCAGGATGCGGGCCCGGCCGCCCGTCTTTTCCGAAATGTCCACCACCACGCGCTCGGGCGCCATGCCCTTCTTCTCCGCGATCTGGCTGACGAACAGCCCGCCCAGCCTTTCGTAGTCCGGGTGAGCGGCGTGCATGAGCTGAATATCGTTAAAGCCGAAGCCGCCGTGCTCGGGCATGCGGGAAAGCCCGCGCAGGACCCGGTCCAGGGCCTGCTCGTCGTGGTAGTTGGCCGGCAGGTTGGACAGGAACCACGGCGGCATGAGCACGTTGATGACCGAAAAGCCGCAGTGGTAGGGATAGGTGTCGATCATCACGTCCACCCCGTCTTCGATGGCCGCGTCCATCACCTCGAGGCACTCGATGTAGGTCGGGTGCGACTTGGTGCCGGCGAACATGAGGTGGGAGTATTGCAAACGCACGCCCGTCTCCCGCGCCACCTCGATCATCTCCTTCATGGACAGCACGTTGTGCGGCGTGCCGCCCCGCTCCCGATACGCCCCGGACAACAGGGAATAGGCCCGGCCGTGCACGGTGATCGCCTTGCCCCGCTTCTTGACCAGCCGCGCCACGGCCTTGATCTGCTCGGTGGAAAAGAACATGCCCGGCTCGTACCCCAGCCCGAACGAAACCCCGCCCGCGCCCTGGTCCATGTCCTGTTCGAGGGACCGAAGCAGCGACGCCATTTCCGCCTCGCTGAGCGGGCTGGGGCTCAGGCCCCGCAAGGCCACCTGGGCCGAGCCGTGCCCGGCAAAGGTATACAGGTTGTGCGTCAGCCCGATTTTTTCCAGGTGGTCGAAGTAGCCGGCCATTGAGTCCCAGGAAATCGCCTGGTCCGTGATGTCGTCCAGGGCCAGGCGGGGCACAAAGCGGCTTGAGCGGCGCAGGCTCCCGGCGCTGTTCCCGCAGTTGCCGGCGATGAAGGTGGTGCAGCCCTGGTCGGTGAAGGGCGTTTTGAGATTCTCGAAGCCGGCAAAGGCCACCACCCGGTCCATGTGGGAGTGGACGTCGATGAAGCCGGGCGCGATGACCAGGCTCGCGCAGTCCATGGCCGGGGCCTCGGTCCGCACCGGCTCGCGCGTGATGTCCGCAATCCGGCCGTTTCTGATGAGCAGGTTGCCGTGAAATCCGGGCCGGCCCGTGCCGTCCACGATCAGCCCGTTTGCCAGCCACATTTCCTTGTTTTCCCTTTTGCCCGTGCCGGCCATTTTTTAAGGCCTCCCTGAGGTTCTATGGATGAGAAAGCATTATACCCGCCTGGGGAGCGGGCGTCCAGGAGAGGAGGTCGGAAGAAAGGATGGCCCGTACGCTTCATTTCGTCGTTCCCCGCCTTGATCGGAAAACCCAGCCAGAGCCGACGGCTCATCGCTGATATCGCACACCGGACCCAAGGCTCATCGAACCTTCGAACAGAAAAAAAGCGACCTTGACGGAAAAGGCCGCCTAGCAGCAATTATTCGTGAGGATAAACTGTCCAGAAAGTTCTCGCCTATTACAATTATTAATTTTTCGGACGCCGCATAATTATAGAAACCGAACCATACCCAGAATCTGTAATACCGTCTAAGGTATGCTCAATATCTTCACTGCTCCCTAACTTGCTTGTCCAAGCCCCTGAGTCCAACTGCCTTGCAACATGAGTTACCTCATTGTGCGCGCGCGTGAAAATAGCAATTTTTTCGAATCCAACTTCATATTCGGAATCTTCACACACCTCATATCCTATATTCTGAAATAAAATTATAAAAGCTTCCACTGACTCGCTTCGAGGAGTTCCCGCAGGCCAATAGTACTGGTTGAGCCGATCAGGCCACCACCATGACTCGGTATCACCAGCCGCCCAAGCTATGCAATTATAAGTGGGCGTTTCTGGACTGGTAACCCTATAGCCAGTATCGCTTAATCGAGGGAAAGCATGCAGGATTTCGTCATTCATTTCTATAAGTACTTCTGTTCATGCCCCCAAGAAAGCCAAGCCTGAGTCATTGCCTTTATTTTACCCCTACTTTTAGGCGGAACAGGATCTTCACCCGTAATAGACTTTAATGCCCAAAACCAATGACCAGGTCTTTCTTGCATCGCAAGTAAAATGAAAGGAATAGCAATTGGTCCCATCCCGATGATTTGCTGATAGGCTGGATGCATGGATATGTCAGTAATAGAGGAGTAAATCGCCGTATCGTCTTCCCATTCCCGCCTGAGATTAGTAAACCTAAATGCTGGTGTTGCCCATTGCCTGGAAACAGGCTTATAATAGTCGGTAAGCAGCTCCTCAAGATGCCTTTTAACAAGTTGAGCATCTGGGCCTATCCCAGCATCTTCGTAAGAATTCATTAATGCAAGTGGAGCGGTCGCTGGCCTCATCTAAAGAGCTCCTTTGCTTTTTCAGTTAGGCTCTTGAAAAAAATATCATTTTTAAAATTATGTAGTTCTTCAAAGTCATCCCATATTTTCTCCATATCTTTCTCATAATTTTGTTGTCGGATTACATCAATATCAAAGATTAAAGGTAATATTTCAGGACTTTTTACGTTATCTATCGTTAGAGTTACGATTGCACCTCCATTGATAGATGGTTCAGGGATTTCAAGACGCATAAAAAATTCAGAAACACCTTGCGGCAAACCCGGTGCAATATTGGGGTTTGTTAGGATATACTCATTGAAGTCTTTGATCTGCGTTGGTATTTCAATACGATTAACGTACCTTAAGGATATTCTTACAATCTTGAGCGGCTTGGTTATTGCGCAATAATTAGTCCAAATTTCACGTGCTTCTGTCCGGAATTTCTCCCAACTCTCATAAGGTCGTAGTTTGCTAAATGCAAATCCATCTAAACGTGATTGAATAACCTTCTTATCTTCATCAGAGTGTAATTGATAACCGATTATTCTCTCGTGACTCGGGAGCACAGTAACATTTTCCGCTAACTTAAATGCACTCTTTAATTCCATTTTCTTTACTGTTCTTGAGAAACGGTTTCTTATTTCTTGAGGGAATTGCACGAGGTCCTCGACCACCACAGTCTCTGGTAAATTAGCTATTATTTCTAGAATAGCCTCAGCAATTGGTGCTCTTGGGAAAATTTCGTATTCCATTTTGCTTCCCGTTCTTTTTTCTCAATGATAGCAATAAGATAATATTATTATCCGCCTCCGGAAGATGTTAAAGTTCATGCCGCAGCTGCTCTTCCGTGACTTCGTTCTAAATACTTATAAGCTATTCTACCAAAATTTAGCTTTCGTGTCCAGAAGTAAGGTTCAGGAGTGTCAATCTCTTTATTTCTCCTTCAGCCTCTTCACGCACACGCTCACCTCGGCGGCCTTCGCCGGGTCGAGGCCGGTAGCCGCTTTTTGACGCTCGGGGCCGGAGCGGCCGGAGAGCATTTCTTCCACGGCCCGGCGCAGCTCCTCGTCCTGGTACGTCGCCGCAATGGAAAAACCCTGCTGGCGATACGTCTCGGTGGGCAGACCGCCCATGTACTCGATAATCGGCCGGAAGCCCGGGCAGCCCTTGGCCACCACCGCCTCGAAGCCCGCGCCGGTCGCCCAGTTCAGCATTTCGGTGAGGAGCCTGATCCCGATGCCTTGACCGAAATAGCGGGAGTCCCGGGCCTGGGTGTCGTCGGTTTGCCCCACGTGGAAACAGAACAAGGCCAGGGTCCGCGGCGGCAGCTTGGGCGCGTGGCCCTGAAAATCCATCCAGTACAAGGGGTGGTGCAGGCCGTTGGGGGAAACCGTGTTCGGGACGTACGGCCTGAACTGAAGCTGCCCGACGTGCCGATCGCCTTCGAAAACCATCATGGCCGAAGCGCCGACGCTTGAGATCCGATCCAGGATCTCTTCCCGGTCACCTTGTCAGCGCGTGGGCAGGGTGTCCACGTCCGCGGCCGTGAACAGTCGATAGGATAGGGCTTCCGTGTCGATGCTCATCTGAACCTCCGGAACCAAGTCAAAGGCTTGAGGGAACCCTTTTTGGCCCAAAAGGGTTCCCTCAAACTCCCTCCTAAAAACCGTAACCGTGCTCTCGCCTGCGACTAGGCGAGGCTGCCAATCACCTTTTCGAGCTTGGCCCGCACCTGGGCCGCGACCTGGCCGAGCTTGGGATTGTCTATGGCCTGCATCGAGGCCACCGGGTCCACGGCCGCCACTTCGACCGCGCCCGGCGAGAACTCCTGCACAATCACGTTGCAGGGCAGCATGAGGCCGATCTTGTCCTCGGCCAGCAGGGCATGGTGGGCGGAAGGCGGATGGCAAGCCCCCAGGATGCGGTATGGCCTGAAGTCCACGTTCAGCTTCTTTTTGAGCGTGGCCTTGACGTCGATCTCGGTCAGAATCCCAAAGCCTTCTTTCTTGAGTTCCTCCGTAACCTTGGCCACTGCTTCCTCGAACGAGGTCTTCATCGTTTTGCTGAAATAGTAGCTCATGACTTGCCTCCCCTGTTTTCGGCGCTTCCTCTTATTTTATCCCGGTCGAACCAGGGCCGAAACGGTCGTTCGACACCTTCTTCCGAATTTCCCCGTGGGCCTTTTCCAGCCCGCCGATGCGGGCATCCGGCCGGTAATCGAATTCCGGCACGTAAGGCTTGACGTCCAGGAGCGGCGTGCCGTCCAGGATATCGACCTCGTCCACCAACAGCGTCGAGCCCTCGATGCCGGTCAGCTTGACCACGGACAGGCCGATGGGGTTCGGCCGCGTGGGCGCGCGGGTGGCGAAAACGCCGCGCGGCTCAGAATCGAAGAACGGGGTCACGGTCAAGTCGGTGCGCCTGACCTGGTGCAGGTGGTAAAGCAGGATGACATGGGAAAAGCCGGCGAGGTCTTTGAGTCCCGGGGAAAACTCGGGCAAGACCTCGACCCGACCCGGCCCGGCGGCTTCGCTCGTGGGCTGCACGGGCATCTCCTCGAGCCGCGTGAACGGGCTGTGGATCACGCCGATGGGACGGTAAGTGACGATCATTCCTCCCTCCTGGCCGTGTCGGGATGAGTGGGACTATACCAGGGTTGGGCCTGCCGCGTCCAGAATGTAGGAATGATGAGTGATGAGTGATGAATGGGAAGAGAGGAAGGGCCTACACAAAAGTGTGTGGGTTGGAATTCGCGAAGCGAAATCCGGCCCGCACTGGTACAGTTTTTAGGAGGGGGAGTGGGGGAACCTTTTTTTCAAAAAAGGTTCCCCCAAATTCTTCCATTCCCCATTTCATGCCGGCCTTGAACTTATCCCATCGATTGCGGTATGATGCGCCTTTAATTTCGGCCGCGGGGGCGCGGCCCGGGGGAGAGGCGCGTGAAATTCAAGGCGGTCCTGTTCGACCTGGACGGCACGTTGCTCGACACCATCGAGGACCTGACCGAGGCCATGAACGAGGTCCTCAGGCAAAAAGGCTGGCCCGAGCACGACCCGGAGCGCTTCAAGTATTACGTGGGCCGCGGCGTCAAGGACATCGTGACCAAGGCCCTGCCGCCGGAGCGCCGGGACGAGGCCACCATCGAGGCCTCGATGCGGGCCTATAACGAGGCTTACAACCGGCGGTACAGCCGGAAGACCCGGCCCTATGACGGCGTGGGGGAGCTGCTGGACGCCTGCGCCACGGCCGGGATGCCCATGGCCGTGCTTTCGAACAAGCCGGACGAGTTCGCGCGGCGGATGGTGAGCGAGCTGTTGCCGGGCCGGCGGTTCGAGGTGGTCTGGGGGACGCGGGCCGGCGTGCCTCACAAGCCGGACCCGACCTCGGCCCTCGAGATCGCGGCGCGGTTCAAGGTCCGGCCGGAGGCCGTGCTCTACCTGGGCGACAGCGAGGTGGACATGGAGACCGCGGGTCGGGCGGGCATGTACGCCGTGGGCGTTCTGTGGGGCTTTCGCAGCGCGGACGAGCTCCTTGGCAGCGGCGCCCGGATTTTAGCCAGGCGCCCGACCGATCTTTTAGACTGGCTGGCCGAACCCTCTTTCGCCAAAGGCGAAAGAGGGTAGAGCAGGTGAGCAGATGAAAGGTGAGCAGGTGAGCAAAAGAGGAAATGAACGCTATTAATGCTGCTCACCTGCGGTCACCTGCTCACCTGTTCACCTATCTGATCCGGGTGGTATGACCGCTCGTCAGCCATGGGCGCCGCTTGCAGGCGAGGTAGAAAATTCGTTGGGGTCCTGTAGGGCAGTGAAAAAACGGAGGAAGGACATGCCACCTGTGGACGTCTCGAAGTATCAGCCGGTGTTTTACCCGGAGAGCATCGCCGTCATCGGCGCTTCCGACAGCCCGCGCAAGTTCGGCGGAAATTTCCTAAGAACGAACCTCGAGTACGGCTACAAAGGCCGGGTCTATCCGGTCAATCCCAAGGGCGGCACCATCCAGGGCATGAAGGCCTATGCCACGGTCTCGGACATCCCGGACCCGGTGGATTTCGCCGCCATCACCGTGCCGGCCCCGCTGGTCCTGGACGCGGTCAAGGACTGCGTGCGCAAGGGGGTGAAGGGCGCGGAGATTCTGTCGGCCGGGTTCCGGGAGAGCGGGGAGCAGGGCGAGGCGCTCGAACGAGAGGTGGTGCAGGTGGCCCGGGCGGGCGGTCTTCGGCTGGTCGGCCCCAACTGCTTCGGCGTGCACACCCCGGCGGCCGGGCTGACACTCCTGCCGGGCATCGATTTTTCGACCACGCCCGGTCCGGTCGGATTTTTCTCGCAGAGCGGCGGGGGCACCTGCGAGGTGGTGTACATGGCCCGGGGCCGCAACCTCTATTTTTCCGTGGTGGTCAGCTACGGCAACTCCTGCGACATCGACGCGGCCGAGATGCTGCGCTATTTCGAGGCGGACGAGCGGACCCGCATCGTGGGCGCCTACATCGAGGGCGTCAAGGACGGCCGGGCCTTTTTCGACGCTTTGTCCTCCTGCGCGGCCAAGAAACCGGTGGTGGTCATGAAAGGCGGGCTCAGCGAACAGGGCTTTCGCGGCACCATCGGCCACACCGGTTCGATGGCCGGCACCCGGCGGGCCTGGACCGCGGCCATCAAATCGGCCGGGGCCGTGCCAGCCGCGCACGTGCTGGACCTGACCGAGTGCCTGATGGCCTTCAACTGCCTGCCGGAGTTTGCCGGCGGCGGGGCGGGCATCATGGGCGGGGGAGGCGCGGCCGTGGTGGCCGGGCTGGATTCGGCCGGGGCCAGCAACTTTCCTGTGCCCACGATCGACGACAGGACGGCCGCGCGCATCCAGGCCTTTCTGCCTCCGGCCGGGGGACGGGCGGGCAACCCGGTGGACCTGGCCAATCCGGGCAACCTGCCCACGGTCATCAACCCCATCATGGAGATTCTGGCCGAGCAACCGGACGTCGATTTCCTGGTCATCTTCGAGATGCTGTTTTTCATGTTGAACCAGACCCGGCGGCTCAAGATCGAGACGGGCCAGGAGGTGGACACGCTCCAGCTTCACCAGCAGATCGTGGACAAGGCCCGGGAGGTCCGCGAAAAAACCGGCAAGTCCCTGACCGCCGTGCTCATCGACATCGCCTCCGACCCCGCGCATTGGCCCATGGAACTGGGCCGGGTCCAGGCCCGCTACCTCTACACGGCCAACGGCGTGCCCTGTTTCGACGACGGCTATCAAACCTTTTCCGTGCTGCGCCGCGTGGCCGATTACTACCGGAAAAGGCAGACCGCCCGGGCGGCGCAAGGCTGAGCCATGGACCTTTGGGAAGAGCCGGCCTCGTTGCCTCGCCCGGCCGACATTTCGAAAATCGCGGAGCGTGAAATCCGCTGGGCCCGGGCCCTGCACGCGGCCCACGGGGCGGCCGCGCTCGAGGACGTCGGCCTCATGACCCGGATCGAGGCCTACCGGCTGGGGATCGACCGGACATACGAAGTCATGGCCGAGACCCAGGTAATCGAAGGCTGCACGCGGTGCGTGGAGAGATACGGCGGGAGCTGCTGTTTTCAGGGGGTGGAGGAGCAGTTCGACGGTTTTTTGCTGTGGCTCAATCTGCTGATGGGATACGAGCTGCCCGCGGAGCGCGAGCTTGGGGGCAGTTGCTTGTTTGTCGGGCCGCGGGGGTGCAAGCTCCGGGCCCGGCCCTACTTCTGCATCCACTACCTCTGCCCGCCGCTTCAAGCGACATTGGGCGCGGCCGTCCTCGAACGCCTCGAGATCGTATCCAGCCAAGAGATAGGGCTCGGCTGGGAGGCCGAGCTGGCCCTCCGCGCTTGGCTCAAGGCCCGATGGTCATGACGGCCGGCCCGCGATCAAGGGCCGCTTCCGCCGTCGGACCGTGAAACTCCGGCCCCCTCCGACGAGACGTTCATTCCACCAGGTCGGGATTGACGACGAGGACCGGCACCGGCGAGTATTTCACCACGCGATCGGCCACGCTGCCGAAGATCACGCGCTGTAAGCCGGTACGGCAGTGTCCCATGACGATGAGGTCGATTTTCTCGTTGACGACGTAGCGCAGGATTTCTTCGCCGGGGTACCCGGTCACGACTTGGGCCTTGACCGGCATGCCCTTGAACTCCTGTCCCACCAAGGCCTGCAGCTTCTCCTTGGAGCGGGCCACCACCTCGGTTTCGAAATCGGCCACGTAGGCGTAGGACATGTCGATGTTGGCGTAATACTGGGTCACGTGGGCCACAAAGAGGACGTGCACTTCCGCGCCGAACTTCTCAGCCATCAACCGCACGTAGGGGCTGATCTTGGGGGCGGCCTCGGTCAGGTCCACCGGGAACAGGATTTTTGTAATAGAAGGCATGGTTTTCTCCTCATGGTTGCGAGGCCGCGCGTCGGCCCCGGTTGAAGTTGGGCGGGCGCCTTTAATTTTACGACAGGGACGGCAGCCGCTTGGACCGCTCTTTCCTGCCCCCCGGCGGGCGGGGACCGTATCTGCCAAGTTTATCTAAAATTTCCTCCGCCTTCAAGTTATTGACCGGGACGGGTCTGTTCGGCCCGCGGCCGGCCGCCGGAGTTTCGCCGATTTTCGAGCCCGATGCGGAACATTTTAACCTCGATCAGCCCGGCGGAGGGTCTGCGGCCTTGCGGAGCGGGAAAATGATTTGACTGTTTTCCGCCTCTCATGATATGCTCTGGCCTGAAAATGCCGGCGCGAGCGGGGCCGTGCGCACCTTGATCCGGGAGTAGCGTCAGGCAGGACTTCCGGTTGCGTGGGGTCCCATGGCGGGCGGGTGTATTTTGTGGAGGTCAACATGACACAGCCTGAAGCATCGGCCGCGACCGAGGAAAAATTCGAGCCCGTGATTTTGGCTTACTGTTGCCAGTGGTGTTCGTACGCCGCGGCGGACCTGGCCGGCTCCATGCGGCTTCAATATCCCCCCAACATCCGCATCATCCGCGTGCCCTGCACGGGCCGGGTGGATCAGCTCTACCTGTTCGAGGCCCTCGAGAACGGGGCCGACGGCGTCTTCCTTTCCGGGTGACTGCCGGGCGACTGCCACTATGTGAGTGGCAACGAGAAGGCGGCCCGGCGGGTGGCGGCGGTGAAGAAGGTGCTTGAGGAGATCGGCATCGAGCCGGAGCGGGTGGAGATGTTCTACAACTCGGCGGCCATGGGGCCCCAATTCGCCCAGACCTGCATCGATTTCACGGAGCGCATCCGGAAGCTGGGTCCGCTGATTACACACGAGAAGAAGGCCGCGGCCTGAGCGGGCAGACGGCCCGCGAAATCCAAACCGGATTCTTTGTAGGGGCGGTTCGCTCGGCCCTTACGGTGTTATGCACGGCCGCGAATATCTTCGATACGTAGGGGCGATGCATGCGTCGCCCGTGCATTTGCCTTGACGAATAAGCCCCCAGAGTATATCTAGACCGCATGCGGTACATAACGCCGCGCGGCGATGAGGGAATAGGGCAACAAGCACGTTAGGGTGCCAGTGGCAGTCTTAACCCGCCCAGAGAAGCTCTTCAGAAACCGCGCGTCAATTGCGCTATCGAGAATATCTCCATGCAGAAGTTCGTGGCTGTACTGCTTATCGAGGTTTTCAAGGATACTGGAATTCCAAACCAGAGCGAAGAGAACGCATCGTCATGGATACGCAAGCTGAATCATCGGTGACAAGGGTATTCAGTATCTGTGCACAGGCCATTCGTGACGGCAAGCTCATCCGCCGAGCGAACAAGCAAGACAAGGAATTTCATTTCCAGAATTGGGTGAGTGTGCGGCTCGCCGAAACTGGTTACAACTACGAGATGGGCGGCCGGAATAGTTACCCGGATTTTCGAATGGTAAGCGTCACTGATGGATATGAAGTGAAAGGATTGGCGTATCCGGGTCGGGAAGTCAATTACGACTGCAATAGCCAAATGCCAACCGGAAATCATAATGGGCGCACGATATTCTACGTCTTCGGCCGATATCCTTCCGATCCCGATGGAGACAACTATCCGGTGCTCGATTTGGTAATTTGCCACGGCGATTTCCTTAATGCCGATCATGAGTACATCCACAAGAACCGCAGCGTTAAGGGATTTGGCAGCTATGGGGATATCATGATCCGTGATCGCAAGATGTATGTTGCACCAACACCGTTTGGTCTGGTAGCGGGTGTGGCTCATAACCAGACCCTGATTCTTCCCCAAGGCATTTCGATTTCCAAGGGTTACAAGGAAGTTGGTACCCTTATCCGGTTGGAAACAGACAGACTGATTGTTGGCTATAAGTTCGACCTTCGACGTAATACATTGACGCCGGAGACGATCCCGAACCCCAACGAAGGGAAACGGCATGTTTTTAAGGCATGGCGCTTGCGTGGTGCGACTGGCGATACGGTTGTGATGGATGAACATAGCAATACGCGCACAGAGGAATGTGATGATGCCAAGAACTGATCTCTCTCGACTCTGCCTCATCGAAACAGATGAATTTTCGTTTGAATTCCTGTCAGATGTAGCGAAGCGCGAAAGTTGGCGCAAGGAGATATATCGTCCCATTTACCATCTCCATAAATGGTGGGCCAAGAGACTTGGTTCCATATTCAGAGGGATCATACTCGGATGCAATCTCCCGCAGGGAACAAGCCTGGAAGACGCATTCTATCGAAAACATGACCTCTCTACTTTTATAGTTGTGGATCCATTTATGGGTAGCGGCACAACCATAGGTGAGGCTCACAAACTGGGGTGTATCGCCTTCGGTCAAGACATCAACCCTGTAGCTTGTGAAAGCGTGAGGGTCTCGTTTGGCCCTCTTGATCGCCAGAATATATTAGAAGCGTTCTCGCGACTCTCAAGAACAATAGGTGAACGTATAAGAGCTCTCTACCGCTCCAAGGACAAACAGGGGCGCACCTGTGATGTTCTGTACTACTTTTGGGTTAAGACTGTTCCGTGCCCGCAATGTAAGGCGCAAGTGGACCTCTTCTCGAATCGTATTATCGCTCGTAACGCTTATCCAGAACGGAAACCGGAAGTCCAGGTTTGTTGTCCAGGATGCGGCGACATTTTTCGTGACATGACCGGGAACTCCCATATACGGTGTGCATCCTGCGGGCTCGAGTTCAACCCACAGGAAGGGACGGCCAAAGGGGCAAAGGCAGCCTGTAAACATTGCTCGCATGAATTCTCCATCATCGAAGCTATACGGGCCACGGGTCAGCCTCCGATTCACCGACTCTATGGGAAGTTGCTTTTAGCGCCAGGCGGTAAAAAGAAGTATCTTCCTTCTACAGATGAAGATATTAGGCAGTACGAGGAATGCGCATCTCTGTTTGACATCGAACAACAGCGTAAACAGATATACTTGCCTAGCGCAGAGCTGTCGGATGGATTCAATACCCGGCAAGCTATCGGATACAACTATAAACGATGGCGCGACTTTTTCAATAAGAGACAGCTTCTGGCATTGGGGTGGCTACAACATTCCATTTCCGAGTTGCCCAACCACAGCACTAGAGACGCATTTTTTACACTGTTCTCGGGGCTCCTTGAATTTAGCAACATGTTTGCGTCTTATAAAGGGGAAGGGACGGGCGCTGTTCGACACATGTTTTCTCATCATATTTTGAAACCGGAGCGAAGTCCCATCGAGGCAAATGTTTGGGGTACACTTAAGAGTTCCGGCTCCTTTTCAGGTCTCTTTAAGACGCGACTACTACGGCTCCTTGACTATCGGGACTCTCCATTTGAAGTTCGATCAAAGGGGAAGGGAAAGTATAACCAAGCCAGTCGTCCCTTCTCTGGAGAGGTCGAAGTTTCCTGGCCGGTAAATGGCGAATTTAAGGCGCGGGGAATTTATCTTTCTTGTGGCAGCAGCGATCACATATCGTTAGGTGACAAGTCGGTCGATGCAGTTGTTACAGATCCGCCATTTTTCGACAACGTCCATTACTCCGAATTAGCAGATTTTTTCTATGCCTGGCAAAGTCTTTATCCGCGTGGCTTTCTGAACGGCGCGCCGACTACAAGGCATCCTCGCGAGGTTCAAGATACTGAGGCGACACGATTTTCAGAAAAACTGCGGGATGTTTTTCGAGAATGTCATCGCATCCTGAAAGATGAAGGAATTCTTGCTTTCACTTATCATCATTCTCGGTCCGAGGGTTGGGTCGCCCTGGCGGCAGCGCTGTTTGCGGCGGGATTCGTGGTTGTAAACGCGCATCCGGTAAAGGCCGAAATGTCCGTTGCCACGCCAAAGTCTCAGGCAAAAGAGCCAATACAGCTAGATGTGGTGCTTGTGTGCAAGAAACGCGAGCAAGACACTTTTCGGGATCGTATCTTGCCTGAAGCAGTGCTTGAGAGGTCTATTCAGCGGGCAACTTCAAAGGCCACTCGTCTTGCGCGGATTGGCCTTCGATTGTCCCGCAATGATCGACGTGTTATCATGGTGAGTCAATTCCTGTCCGAACTGAGCTCGGTGGCCTCTTCCGAAATTACCGCCGATGTCCTACAGCGTAGTCAGAAAATGATAGAAGAAGCCGCCGACCGAATGGGCGAAGGCAACGGCATGGTGGATGTGTTGATTACACCCGAAACATACCAAATGGAGTTGCCATTTTAAGAATTACAGTGCACCTTGCAACGTTATACCGACCATGGTCCGCGATGATCGACGATGCGGGTGAACGGCGCATGGCCTGCTCACCACCGGTCGTGCCCGTGCATGGCCCCAAGGCCCGGGGACGGACCGGAAGACTGGTTTCCGGCTTTCGCCGGAAAGACGAAGAAAGGCTGGGCCGGGGGGTCCGGCCGTGGCCGGGGCGGGGGTCGGCTTTGTGGGAAAAAGCACTTTTGGTCTTGACTCCTGTTTTTCCTCAAGGCATATAAAGTAGGTTCAAAAGGCCAAGTCCCATGCTTAAGGAGGGTACGGTGAGCGCCGAACAGATTTGCACCATTAACAATCAAAAGGTCTCCTTCGAGCCGGGCCAGACCATCCTGGAGGTGGCTCGAAAAAATGGGATCGACATCCCGACCCTGTGCTACCTGGACACCTGCCGGCCGACCGGCGCCTGCCGGGTTTGCCTGGTGGAGATCAAAGGCGCGCCGTCCCTGGCCGCGGCCTGCACCACCCCGGCCGCGCCGGGCATGAACGTGGCCACCGAGAGCGAGGCCGTGATCAAGGGCCGGCAGATGGTCATCGAACTGATGCTGGCCTCGGGCGACCACGTCTGCTCCATCTGCGAGTCCAACGGCCGGTGCGTCCTGCAGGACCTGGCCTACCGCTACCAGGTCGAGACGGTGCGTTTCACGCGCACCCCGCCCCTTCCGGCGACCGAGGCCAACAACCCGCTCATCATCCGCGATTTTTCCAAATGCGTGCTCTGTGGCCGCTGCGTGCAGGCCTGCAACGAGGTCCAGGTCAACCTGGCCATCGAGTTCAAGTACGACGGCTGGAGGTCCAAGATCATCACCCAGGTGGGGGACGTACCGCTCGAGGAATCGACCTGCGTCTTCTGCGGGGAGTGCGTGCGGGTCTGCCCGGTCGGGGCCCTTACGGAAAAGCAGGCGCGGTTCAAGGTAAGGACTTGGGAGACGACGCCGGTCCGGACGACCTGCTCATACTGCGGCGTGGGCTGCCAGATGTACCTGCACGTCAAGGACGGGCAGGTGGTGAAGGTGACCGGGGTCGATGACGCCCGGCCCAACCTCGGCAGTCTCTGCGTCAAGGGCCGCTTCGGCCAGGATTTTATCCAGGCCGACGACCGCCTCGCCACGCCGCTCATTAAGGAGGAGGGCGCCTTCCGCAAGGCAAGCTGGGACGAAGCGCTCGGGCTGGTGGCGAAACGGCTGACCCAGATCAAGGAGAAACATGGGCCCGACGCCCTGGCCGGCCTGACCTCGGCCCGGGTGACCAACGAAGAAAACTACCTCATGCAAAAACTCGTGAGGACCGGGTTCGGGACCAATAACATCGATCACTGCGCGCGTCTCTGCCACAGCCCCACCTTGGCCGGTCTGACCGCCGTGTTCGGCAGCGGCGCCATGACCAATTCGATCGGCGAGATCGAGGACGCGGACGTCATCCTGGTCATCGGGTCCAACACCACAGAGGCCCACCCGGTCATCGGCACCTTTATCAAGCGGGCCACCCTCAAGGGCGCCAAGCTCATCGTGGCCGACCCGCGCAAAATCACCCTGGTTAGGCACGCGACCAAGTGGCTCCGCCAGCGGCCGGGTACGGACGTGGCCCTGGTCAACGGCCTGATCCAGGTCATCGTCTCCGAAGGGCTCGAGGACAAGGCCTTCATCGAAGGCCGCACCGAGAAATTCGAAGCCCTGAAAAAAGCCGTGGCCGCCTACACCCCGGACAATGCCGAACGGATCACCGGCGTGCCCACCGCGGACCTGATCGAGGCCGCCCGCCTTTACGCCCAGGCCGAAAAGGCCACCATCCTTTACTCCATGGGCATCACCCAGCACACCTCGGGCACGGACAATGTCAAGGCCCTGGCCAACCTGGCCATGGTCGCCGGCCATATCGGCCGGCCCTCCACCGGCGTTAACCCGCTGTGGGGCCAGAACAACATCCAGGGCGCCTGCGACATGGGCGGCCTGCCCGACGTTTATCCCGGTTACCAGGCCGTGACCGACCCCAAGAACAAGGAAAAATTCTCCAAGGCCTGGCAGGCGAACCTCTCCGACCAGCCCGGCTTGACCGTGGTCGAGATCGTGAACGCGGTGGGCCAGGGCCGGATCAAGGGGTTGTATGTCCTGGGCGAAAATCCGATCCTGTCCGACCCGGATGCGGGCCACGTAGAGGAAGCCCTCAAGAAGTGCGAGTTCCTGGTCGTGCAGGATATCTTCATGACCGAAACGGCCCGGCTGGCCGACGTGGTCCTCCCAGGTGCCAGCTTTGCCGAAGATGAAGGGACCTTCACCAACACGGAGCGCCGGGTTTCGAGGGTGCGCAAGGCCGTCGAGCCGGTGGGCCAGTCCCGCTCGAACCTGGACATCCTGTGCGACCTGGCGGCCCGGCTGGGGCTGAAATGGAGCGCGACCACGCCCGAGGCAGTCATGGCCGAAATCGCGAGCCTGACGCCCTCCTATGCCGGGATTTCATACAGCCGCCTGGAAGGGGACGGCCTGGTCTGGCCCTGCCCGGACGCGAGCCACCCGGGCACGCCGATCCTCTACCGGGAGAGTTTCACGCGAGGCAAGGGGCTGTTCAGCGCCCTCGAGCACCAGGAACCGGCCGAGCCGCCTTCGGCGGAGTACCCGTACACCATGACCACCGGCCGCATTCTCTACCAGTACCAGGGTGGCAGCATGAGCCGGCGCAGCGTGGGCCTCGAGTACCTGGCCCCGCGCTGCGAGGTCGAAATCCATCCGGACGACGCGGCCGAGCTGGGCCTGGCCGACGGCGATATGGTCTCGGTCGCCTCGCGGCGCGGCGAGATCACGGCCTATGCCAAGGTGACGGACCGGGTCCTGCCCAAGGCGATTTACATCCCCTTCCACTACGCCGAGGCAGCCGTGAACAAGCTGACCAACCCGGCGCTCGACCCGGTGTCCAAGATTCCGGAGTACAAGGTCTGCGCGGTCAGGATGAAGAAGGTTGAGGCGGCGCCCAGCGCCAAAACCGCTTAACTTCCGAAGGGAAAAAGGGGTCAGGAACCTTTTTCCCTTCCTTGAAGTAGATCAGGGAGTTGAACATGAGAAAAAGGTTCCTGACCCCTTTTTCTTATGGGTGGCGAGGGTTGATTTTTACTTATTTATCGCTATCTTATTCCTATGTTTTGGATCAAGCTCCCCGTGGCAAGCTACGGGGATTTAAAGTTATTACTCGGAGCGTAAAGTAAGTTGCATGAAAAATCACCCGATAGCCAAGCGGAAGGGAGAGCGAAGAGATGCTGGACCCTGGCTTTCGCCAGGGTGACGGTTTTTCCGAGGCCGAGACCCAACAACGTCATTCTGGCGAAAGCCAGAATCCAGGATTCCCAGGGCAACCCTCCCACCATGAATGGGATCGCTCTCGAAATGCAAACCCGCCTTGGTTGAAAAATCAATAATGCGATGCAATCTATTTAATGACCCCATCAATAAAAAGCCGGAGAGCTGGGTGGGGAAACTGGACAGACGTCCGGCAACGTGGCTGTGGTTTCGGCGCAACCGAGAGAAGTGGCAACCCTCAGCTTACGCTTCCTGACATCAACCCAGACGGCACTCATAAAAGGGACAACAAGAGGTGCGAAAATGACAGGCGCTCCAGCGGTCGAAAGTGCGTGCCGATGCACGCCAAGGCCTGATCAAGACCTTGAGAACCAGATGGCCGAGATTCTGGCGAACTTCAAAGGCGAGGAAGGCGAAATCATCCCCATGTTGCAGCAGGTCCAGAAGCGATTCGGCTATTTACCGGAGCCGGCGATGAAGCGGATCGCCGAATTCGTTCATATTCCGGCCAGCACAGTCTTCGGGATTGGTACGTTTTACGCCCAGTTCAAGCTCGTCCCAACCGGCCGAAATGTGATCAGGGTTTGCCGGGGGACAGCCTGCCATGTTAAAGGCGGCGCAAGAATTCTCAGGGAAGTGGAGAAATTCCTGAAAATAAAGCCTGGTGAAAGCACTGCGGACCTCAAGTACGCCCTGGAGACTGTGGCCTGCATCGGCGCCTGTGCTTTGGCCCCGACGACGGTGGTCAACAAAGACACCTACGGTCAGATGACGACCAAGAAGGTAGCTGAAATTATCGAGAGCGTCGAGTAAAAGAGGTGGAAATGGAAACAAAAGAAAACAGCAACGCCTTGAGCGGTGCGCCATGCACTGTTTGGGTCTGTCAAGGTACTGGTTGCACTTCTTCCAAGTCTGCCCAATTGCGCGCCATGCTGGAAGAGCAGGCCAAAGCGGCGGGTCTTGCCCATGTGAAAGTAGATTTCACCGGGTGCCACGGCTTCTGTCAGCAGGGCCCGCTGGTGGTGGTGGAGCCGGAGGGAGTTCTGTACACCCATGTCAAGGCTGAGGACGCTTCTGAGATTGTTCGTTCACACCTTATCAACGGAGAGCCTGTTCAGCGACTGTTCTATCAGGACCCTACCACGGGCAAAGCGATAGCCAATTATAGAGATATCCCGTTCTACAAGAAGCAAAAGCGTCTCATCCTACGCAACTGCGGTCATATCAACCCTGAAAGGATAGATGACTATATCGCGGTAGGTGGCTATGAAGCCTTGAAAAAGGCGCTCTTCGAGATGTCACCGGAGCAGGTTATAGGGGAAGTAAAGCGCTCAGGGTTGCGGGGACGTGGGGGTGCCGGTTTCTCGACGGCAACGAAGTGGGAGTTCTGCCGCAACGCGCCGGGCGATATCAAATATATGATATGCAACGCCGACGAGGGCGACCCCGGCGCTTTCATGGACCGGAGCACCTTGGAAGGCGACCCTCACACGGTTATCGAGGGAATGATCATCGCCGCTTATGCCATCGGTACGCAGGAGGGGTATGTCTACTGTCGAGCCGAATACCCTTTGGCCATCGAACGTCTGCACATTGCCATAGGGCAAGCCGAGCAGCGCGGATTCCTGGGCAAGAACATCTTGGGCTCGAGTTTCAGTTTTATATTACACATCAAGGAAGGCGCCGGAGCCTTCGTGTGCGGTGAAGAGACAGCCTTGATGGCTTCCATCGAAGGCAAGCGAGGCATGCCTCGACCCCGGCCTCCCTTCCCTGCCCAGTCCGGGCTGTGGGGCAAGCCCACCAATATTAATAATGTTAAAAGCCTGGCTAGCATCCCCGTGATCATCAAAGAAGGCGCAGACTGGTACGCAAAGATAGGGACTGAGAAAAGCAAGGGCACGGCTGTCTTCGCGCTGACCGGCAAGATTGCCAATAGCGGCCTGGTGGAAGTTCCCATGGGGATCTCTTTGCGCGAACTCATCTTCGATATCGGGGGAGGCATCCCTGGGGGCAAGCGCTTCAAGGCCATCCAGACCGGTGGTCCCTCTGGCGGGTGTCTGCCGGCCAGCCTCCTTGATTCTCCCATCGACTACGAGACGCTGGCGGCTGCCGGTTCCATCATGGGCTCGGGCGGCGTCGTGGTGCTGGACGAGGATACCTGCATGGTGGATATGGCCAAGTTTTTCCTCGCCTTCACCCAGCTTGAATCCTGTGGCAAGTGCATCCCATGCCGCTGGGGCACAAAGCAAATGCTTGATATTCTGGAGGATATAACCTGCGGCCGGGGACGGCCGGGCGACATCGAGCTTTTGATCGAGCTGGCCGAGGCCGTGAAAGCGGGTTCGCTCTGCGGGCTGGGTCAAACAGCCCCTAACCCTGTACTCTCCACCATCCGTTACTTCCGAGACGAATATGAGTCCCATATCAAGCGAGCCCACTGCCCGGCGGCCGTGTGTAAGGGGCTGGTAACAGCTCCTTGCAGCCACACCTGTCCCGCCGGGGTGGATGTGCCTCGTTACATTCGCCGCATCGCTGGGGGTAAATTTGACGAGGCTGTATTGGTCATTAGAGAGAGCATCCCGTTCCCTTCGGTTTGCGGCTATGTCTGTTTCCACCCTTGCGAGGCCAAATGCCGACGTGGTCAGATCGATGAGCCCGTAGCGATCAGGGCCTTGAAACGCTTCGCGACCGACCACGCCAAGAAGATGGCTTCCAGTACATTAAAGGTCGCCCCGCCTTCGGGCAAGCGCGTGGCCGTGGTAGGTTCGGGACCGGCCGGTCTGACCGCCGCCTATTATCTCGCCAAGTTAGGCGGCCACGCCGTGACGGTTTTTGAGGCATTGCCTGAAACCGGAGGGATGATGCGGGTCGGTATCCCCAGGTATAGGTTGCCTGGTGATGTGCTGGATGCCGAAATAGACGCGATTAAACAACTGGGTGTGGAGATCAAGACGAACGCCAGGGTAGATTCCATCGACTCCCTTCGTCAGCAGGGATATGACGCCATCTACCTCGCCCTCGGAGCTCACGCCGGCGCCACCATGCGTGTGGCCGGGGAAGAATGTCAAGGCGTGGTGGACTGTGTTTCAATGCTCCGCGATGTAAGCCTGGGAAAAAAGGTTGAGATCGGCGACAAGGTCGCTATCGTCGGCGGAGGCAATGCCGCCATAGACGCCTCGCGCACCGCGCTGCGCCTGGGCGCCAAAGAGGTGACGATCTTATATCGCCGTACCCGGGAGGAGATGCCCGCGTCCGAGGAGGAGATCGAGGAAGCCCTGCGCGAGGGAGTGAGAATAGAGTATCTCGTCGCTCCTAATCGAATATCTCGCCATGACGGTCACCTCAAGCTGGAATGTAGTCGCATGCAGTTGGGCAAGATCGATACCAGTGGCAGGAGACGCCCCGAACCGCTGCCCGGTGGTGAGTTCGAGCAAAATTTTGACACGATCGTTGCGGCCATTGGGCAAACTATTCATGTTCCGGAAAAAATGGCGATGGAACTGAATTTCGCCAAGAGTGTCCTCAAAGTCGACCCGGATACGTTTGCAACCGACGTCGCCGGTGTGTTCGCTGGTGGGGACGCGGTCAGCGGTCCTGCCTCGGTGATCGAAGCCATTGCCGCTGGGAAACAGGCTGCCATGTCGATAGATCAGTACCTGGGAGGCAAGGGACTTGGCAAGGAAAAGCTGGCTGCACCTGAAGAAGTCTCGGATATGCCCATAACCTCTGAGGATGAAGCGGAAAAGCACCGTCCCAAGATGCGGGAACTGACGCTCAAAAAGCGGCTCCAAGGTTTCAATCTGGTGGAGCTGGGCCTTTCCCGGGCCAGTGCCATGGAAGAGGCTAACCGGTGTCTGAGATGCGATCTGGAAAAGGACTAAACTCGAACACCCATGGCACAAGGTATCAGAGGCAGAGAGCTAACTTCTCAGGGGAGGAAAATAAATGAGTACCGCAAGCCCGGACGTTGAGAAAATAAAACTGGATTCCTTAACCCTTAGCATTGACGGCAAGCAGGTCCAAGCGCTCAAGGGGGTCACCGTGCTCGAGGCGGCGCTGGGCGCCGGCCTCTATATCCCTACGCTTTGCTATGACCCGGACCTGAACCCCTACGGGGCTTGCCGACTTTGCGTCGTCGAGATAGAGGGAATACGCGGCATCCCCAGTTCCTGCACCACGCCGGCGGCGGACAAGATGGTCGTGCATACCGAGACACCCAAGGTCAACCAGGCGCGCCGCATGGCCATGGAGTTAATCATGGCCAACCACGTGGGCGAATGCCTGACCTGCGCCAAGAACCAGCAATGCGAACTGCAAACAGTCGCCAGGTATCTGGGCCTCGAGCAGGAGCACTTCGACCGACTGCGCAAGGGCACGAGAGTGCTCCCTATTGACAAGAGCCATCCTGCCTTCGACCGCGACCACAACAAGTGCATCCTCTGCGCTAGATGCGTGCGCGCCTGTCAGGAAATAGCAGGCGTGGGCGCTATTGACCTGGCATACCGGGGCTATGCGGCCAAGGTGAGCACCTTCGGCGATAAGCCGATCCGCGAATCGATTTGCGAATCCTGCGGCGAGTGCATTGCGCGGTGCCCCACCGGGGCCCTGCTCCCCAAACGCACCATCCTGGCCACGCGCCACGTCAAGACGACCTGCCCCTATTGCGGTGTCGGCTGCTCGATAGTTCTGGGCATGCGCGGCAATGAAATTGTCGAGGTTCAGGGCGATAAGGAGAGCCCGGTCAACAAGGGCGGCCTCTGTGTCAAGGGACGCTTCGGCTTCGACTTCGTCAGCCATCCCAACAGGCTGACCAAGCCCCTGATCAGAAAAGAGGGCAAGGGCAAGGATACACAAGTCAACGGCGACTTCAAAGAGGTGTTCCGCGAAGCTTCCTGGGACGAGGCGCTTGACCTGGTCGCCGAAAGACTCGCCCAGACCAAAGAGAAATACGGTCCGGACAGCATCGGCGTCTTGAGCTCGGCCAAGTGCACCAACGAGGAAAATTATCTCCTGCAAAAATTCACGCGGGCGGTGGTCGGAACCAACAATATCGACCACTGCGCCCGCCTCTGACACTCCCCCACAGTGGCCGGTCTGGCCCAATCGTTCGGCAGCGGCGCGATGACCAACTCCATCGAGGACTTCACCAAGGCTGACCTCCTCTTCGTCATCGGTTCCAACACCCCGGAGTGCCATCCCCTGATCGGACGGTACATCCGACAGGGCGTGAAATTCAAGGGCACGAAACTCATCGTCGTCGATCCCCGCTCGACCGAATTTGCCAAAATGGCGACCCTGCACCTGGCCCATAAGCCCGGAACGGACGTGGCCCTGGTCAACGCCATGATGCACGTGATCATCGAGGAGAACCTGCACAACCAGAAGTTCATCCAGGAGCGCACCGAAGGCTTCGCCGAGCTGGCGGAGACGGTCAGGAAATACACGCCTGAGATAGCCGAAAAGATAACCGGCGTGCCCAAGGATGACATCGTAAGCGCGGCTCGCCTGTTCGCCGGAGTAAACAAGGCGGCCGTTTTGTACGGCATGGGGATCACCCAGCACACCACGGGCACGGACAACGTCAAGAGCCTGGCCAACCTGCTGATGCTGACCGGCCAGATCGGTCGGGAAGGCACGGGCCTCTCCCCGCTGCGCGGCCAGAACAACGTCCAGGGGGCCTGCGATGTGGGAGCCCTGCCCAACGTCCTCACAGGCTATCAGGCGGTGAGCGACGCGGAGAAGAGGAAGGTGTTCGAGGCGGCGTGGGGCGTGAGCGCCCTGCCGGCCACGCCGGGCATGACCGTGGGCGAAATGCTGGGCGCGGCGCCGGGGAGCGGGGTCAAGGCCATGTACATCATGGGCGAAAACCCGATCCTGACCGACCCGGACATGCGGCACACCCGCCACAGCCTGACCCACCTCGAGTTCCTGGTGGTCCAGGACATCTTCCCCACGGAAACCGCCGTTCTCGCCGACGTCATTCTGCCCGCGGCCGCTTATGCTGAAAAAGACGGTACATTCACCAATACCGAAAGGCGCGTGCAGAGGGTGAGAAAGGCTGTCGAGCCGCCCGGTGAGGCCAAACCCGACTGGGAGATTATCACCCTGCTGGCCGGGAAGATGGGACATCCCTTCGACTACAAGAACCCCGAACAGATCATGGAGGAGATTGCCTCCCTGACCCCGATATACGGCGGCATTCATTATGACCGACTGAACGGCTATGGATTGCAGTGGCCCTGCCCGGATAGAAACCATCCCGGTACGCGGATACTCCATCAGGACAGCTTCACTCGCGGGCTGGGCAGGTTCTTTGCCGTCGAGTACAGGCCGCCGGCGGAATCGGCCTCGCCGGGATATCCGATCATCCTGACCACCGGCCGGGTGCTGGAGCACTTCCATACCGGCAGCATGACCCGCCGGGCCGACGTGCTGAACCAGTTGTGCCCAGGCGGCACGCTCGACGTCCATCCCGAGGATGCGCAGAAGCTCGGCCTGGCCGACGGCGATAGGGTCGTCATCACGTCTGAGCGGGGTGAAATAGAAGCGCCGGTGCGCATCACGGACGAAACCGCGCCCGGCCTCGCCTTCATGGCCTTCCACTGGAGCGAGTTGCCGGTCAACGTCGTGACCAGCACCGCCTCGGACCCGACGGCGAAGATTCCGGAGTTCAAGGTGAGCGCGGTCAGGGTGAAGAAGGCCGGGGAGGCGTCCGAGGCGAAAAGCGCTTGACGGCCGGCCTCGAGGCGGGTTCGGTGCGCTCCATGTGCGGCCTCGGAGTGGCCTGGGGGTGGTATCGGAGCCGGTATCGAAGCGGTATCAAAGTCGCCTATGATTGATCATTATTTGCCGCTACACTCCCCTCAGAAACACAACGGGGTCCCGATGGGGACCCTGTTGTTTCCTGTGCAAATCGCGCGCGGCGTTCTACAAAAGGGCCACGCGGCGGTTGAGACTCGTCAGACGGGCGGCCATGGCGTAGAGAATCTGCTTGACGAACTTGAGCTGGAGTTCGACCTCCATCTTGCTGATTTGATTGGGATCGAAGCGCAGGCAGTAGCACTGATCCCGGGCGACGACATGGGCCGTGCGCGGGGTTCTAGCCAGGGCGCCGATCTCGCCGAAGGAGTCTCCTGACTGTAAGTTAGCGAGAACCTTACCATTTTTTATCACGGACACCTGGCCCTTGACCAGGACGTACAGGAAGAGATCATCCTCGCCCTCGGTGATGATCCTTTCTCCAGGGTCCGCCTTTACCCAAGCGCCGCACTCCACCAGGCGGTCGATCTCTTCCACCGAAAAATCCTGGAAGAATTCGATATTCTTTAAAATTTCCGGATAATCTTTCATCAGGACACCCTGTCTCCCAGGATCACCCGCGACACCCCGCCAGCTTGCGGGGAGGAACGGCGCATACGTAGAATGTAAACTCAGCCGGACAAGGCGTCAAGGTCAAAATGCACTAGCCGGCCCGGAGATGCGGTTGGCCTCAAACCGGCGGGACGGCTTGCTTTTTGAGCATGGTTGCGTGTATGATACGGTTCAACCGGAAACCGGACGCGATCCCTTCAGGCCGGGGCGTCTAGGAAAATCTGGCCGCGTCCTGCGGTCCCTGCCCTGATTCCCAAGGAGAATGTGCTTGTGAAAGCGACGACGCGCATCAGCCCCACGATCTGGGTACAGTCGGGAATTCTGGCGCTGCTGCTCATCGGGATCTATTTTTCAACCTACCGCTGGCTGATCGGTCAGGACTGGTCCCGCGAGGATTACAGCTACAGCTTCCTGGTCCCGTTCATCGTGCTGTACATCCTCTGGGACCGGCGGAAATGGTTCCGCGCGGCCAGACCGGCCCCGTCCTGGGTGGGATTCCTGCCCTTCCTGGCCGGAATTCTTCTTTTTTGGCTGGGGGAACTGGGCGGGGAGTTCTTCAGCCTTTATTTTTCCTCCTGGCTGATGGTCGTCGGGTTGCTGTGGATGCTTAAGGGCTGGCAACGGGTCCGTTCCATCTGGTTCGCCCTGTTCATGCTCCTGGCCATGTTCCCCCTCCCGCATTTCCTCTACGACCGGGTTTCGGTGCAACTCAAGCTGATCTCTTCTCGGCTGGGCGTGGCCATGATCCAGATGTATGGGATGCCCGCGTACCGGGAAGGGAACATTATCGATCTGGGGTTCACCCAGTTGCAGGTGGTGGACGCTTGTAGTGGCCTCCGCTACCTGATCCCGCTGATTATCCTGAGCCTGCTAATGGTCTACTTTTACCGGGCGGTTTGGTGGAAGCGGGTGGTGGTGGTGGTTTCATCGGTGCCGTTGTCCATTATCACCAATAGCCTGCGTATCGCCCTGACAGGAATTTTTTATAGCCTGTGGGGCGCGAAGGTGGCCGAAGGTTTCTTCCATGGGTTCTCCGGCTGGTTCATTTTCATGTTTTCGCTGGTCATCCTTCTCCTGGAGATCGGTCTGTTGAGGCTGTTGCCGCCGGACCGCGCGACAAGGAAAGGCACTGCGGGGGCCGCCCGGCCAGGGGCGCCGGATGCGATGGAATCGGACCGGCCGACTCGGAAAGGACTGGCCGCGGTTCTGTCTCCCGTTCAGTTTCCCATGGCCGCCGTGCTCATGAGCCTGACCCTGGTCCTTTCCCAAGGCATCGAATTCCGGGAGAAGATTCCGATCAGGCAGCCTCTCGACCGCTTCCCGCTGAGAATTGGCGATTGGACCGGTACACCCCAAACCATGGAACAACAGATCCTCGACACCCTGGACCTCAGCGACTACGTGATCGTCGATTATCAGAACCCCCAGGGCCGGCAGGTCAATTTCTACACGGCCTATTACGAAAGCCAGCGCAAGGGCGAGTCCATCCACTCGCCGGCCACCTGCCTGCCCGGCAGCGGCTGGATTTTTAAGGAGGCTGGGGTGAAGACCATCTCCTCGCCAGAGACCGGTCTCAAACCCATGCGGGTCAACCGGGCCTTTATGCAGAAGGGCGAGAGCAAAGAAGTGGTGTACTATTGGTTCCTGATGCGGGGCCGGGTGCTGACCAGCACCTATCAGCTCAAGCTCTTCGTCTTCTGGGACGCGCTCGCCCACCAGAGAACGGACGGAGCCCTGGTGCGTATGATCACACCCGTCTATGAAAGCGAAGAGGAGCCGCAGGCGGAGGCGAGGCTCAGGAGTTTCGCTGCGGAGACCATACCGCTCCTGGATCAATTCATCCCCGGCCCGAAGGCTGCTCCCAAGCCCTGAAAACCCGCCCACACCGACCGGATTCGCACCTCTGTCCAGGCGCGACAGGCTCTGCAAAGGCGGGCGAGAAGTCGCCCGCCGGAGCGGAAGGCAGGAGAAAAGCCGAGAGACCGCCAGGCGATATGTTCCTCGGGTTGGTCCGGCCGGCCTGTCTTTCATTCTGAGACCATTGCAAAACTTCGGCTGCCGGCCGAACTCATTGTCGGGCTTCGGCTCGAAGTCCTCGAAATATAGGTAATATTCCTGCGGCTTCGATCCTCGCCCTCCTCGATTTCGTCTCGGCTTCCTATGTTTTGCAATGGTCTCATTCTTGACCTGCGGCCGCCCGGTCCCTTCCGCGTCCGGAAAAACGGCGCCGCTAAAAGGGTTCACGTCTGTATTTTTTTAAGAACCCAGGCCATGTTGCGGCCAAGGGTCTTCATGGTGCGCAGGCCTTCCTCGTCCTTTTCCACGTCTCCGGGATTCAGCCCGATGCCCAGGTTCCAGTAACTGGAACCGGGCACGATCATCTGGCAATACAAAAAGAAATGGTTGAGCGTATCAAGGGCGCTCACGCTGCCCGCCCGGCGAACCGCCACCACCGCGGCGCCGACCTTGCGCGTGAACAGGCCGCCATTGGCCGTGGACACCAGGCAGGCCCGATCCATCAAGGCCTTGATCTCGGGCGTCACGCCGGCCACGTAAGTGGGGGAACCGAGCAGGATGCCGTCCGCGCCGAGCATCTTATCCAGGCAGTCATTGAAGTCATCCTTCCCGGCGCAGCGCCGGTCACGGTTGGCAAAACACCCGTAACAGGCGCGGCAGCCGCGGATCTTTTTCCCGGCCAACTGAACGACCTCGGTCTCGATCCCTTCGGCGTCGAGCTCCTGGAACACATGGGTGATCAGAGCAAAGGTATTCCCCTTTTTTCGGGGACTGCCGTTAAACGCCACGACTCTCATGTGCTGTTCCTCCTCAGGCCTCGGCCCTCGCCAGGGCCGGCCCCGGGGCCGCGCCTGTTAGACTTCGGCCGATGCTTTCGTCCGAAAAAGCTGCCCCGTCGAACCTCCCGGCATCTGCCGGGAGAAAGACTCCCAGGGCGGCGGGTCCTGAAAGAAAATGAGACTGTTGCAAAACAAGAGGATTCCGAAACGAAATCGAGAAGGGTCCCGACAATGAGTTCGGCCGGCAGCCGAAGTTTTGCAACAGTCTCGAATGCTTGACGACAGGGGAGCCCCAACTGCCGCATCCCTAGTGAGACGAGGTCGGCGCCGTGGCCGTATCCGCTGGAACCTCCCGCGGCTCATCGAAGTGCGCGGTTAGAACCAACGCCCTGTCGTCGTAGGCTTCCTCGATCCGATATGGCAGCTTCTTGAACAGGCGAATCATCCTGCGATTGTCCGGGATGGTGTAGGCCATGAGGCCGCCGATGCCATGGTCCCTGGCCGCCTTGGCCAGTTTTTCCTGGATGATCGAAGAAATCCCCTTGCCCTGCCATTCCTTGTCCACGCTGTAAGCCACCTCGGCCAGATTGGACTCCTGTTTCAGGAAATAGCACCCCATGGCGATGACCTTTTCATACCCGGGTTCGCCGATCACGGCCACGATGGTCATGTCATGGGCGTAATCCACCTGGTACATGTCGGCCACATCTTCCCTGTCGAAAGCCGTCTTCAGGTGCATGAACCGACGGAATACGTCTTGCCGGTCCAGGTTGTAATAATGCTCCTGGATGGTGCGTTCGTCGGTGGGGCGGGCCGGCCGGAAAAAGACCTTTTGCCCGTCGATGACGCGGGTTTCCTCGAGGGTCCGCGGATAAACGCTCCGGATGGTGTTGGCCGGGGTGCGTTCCGGTCCGATGAGGCCCATGTCCTTGGCCTGGAGAAAGAGCTCGTCCCGAAAATTCGGATGGGCTATGCTGATCATGGCCAAGGCGCGTTCCTGGAGATTCTTGCCGAAGAGGTTGACCACGCCGAATTCGGTGACAACGTACTGGACGTCGCCGCGGGGGATGACGATGGGGATGTCGGTCAGCACAGGCACGATGCGGCTGGCCTTGCCGTCCAGGGTGGTGGAAGGGAGCATGAGGATGTTCTTGCCGCCCGGGGACTGGTTGGCGCCGCGGACGAAATCCATGATGCCGCATACGCCGGTCAGGTGGTTGTAAGGCAGGGCGTCTGCGGCCACCTGGCCGGTCAGGTCCATGGCCATGGCCACGTTCAGGGCCACCATCTGGTTGTGGCGGGCGATGACCATGGGGTCGTTCACGTAATCCGAGGGGTGGAACTCGATGCCCGGGTTGTCGTGGATGAACTCATAGAGGTCCGTGGTGCCGATGGCGCCGGAGGCCACGAGCTTTCCCTCGTTGAGCCCCTTTTTCTTGTTGGTGATCACCCCCAGGGCAACAAGGTTCAGAATGCCATCGCTCAGAAACTCGGTATGCACGCCCAAGTCGTTCTTGTTTGAGAGCCCGACCAGGATGGCCTGCGGAGTGGCGCCCAGACTGATCTGCAGGGTGGAGCCGTCCTCGATCAGGTTGGCCACGTGCCTCCCGATGAGATGGGCGGATTCGAACTCGGGCGGCTCCCCAATGGTCAGAAGCTCTTCCTCATGCTCCACCACCACGTCCACGTCGTTGACATGCAGGAAACCGTTCCCCATGACGCGGGGCATACGGGGATTGACTTGGGCGATGACCAGGTCCGCTGTTTGGGCCGCGGCCAAGGTGACGTCCACGCTTACGCCCAGACTCAGCCACCCGAAATCGTCGGGTTCGGAGACCTGGATGAACGCGACATGGATAGGCAATTGCCGACTTTTGAACAGGCGAGGTACGGCCGAGAGGTTGATGGGAGTCAAAAACCGCTTGTTCTGGGATAGAGCGCGCGGTTTGGCCGAGCCCAGGTAAAACGAGCGCACGCTGAAGCGCCGGCTGGCCGTCTGATCGGCGATAAGGGTCAGCGGGGTGGTTTCCAGGCTGAGGACACGGACGATCTCGAGGTCGGTGAAATACTTTGCCTGGGCGGCCAGTTCCTTGACCAGATGCTGCGGCTCGCCGCAGGAAGAACCGATGAAGACGCGCTGGCCCCGCTTGACCATCTGGATGGCCTCTTCGGCGGTGCGCCTCTTCGAGCGGTATTCATCCGGCCAGTAGGGTATCTTGGGACCTCGAGGAACGGTCATGTCATTTCAACTCCCAGCGCTTATACCCGCGAGAGAAAGCGCATTCACTCCGCCCCTTGCCATGAAGGCCGATCCCGCGTCTCCCAGGGTTTTACAAGTAATATTACCTGCAATAGCAAGAAATTGTCAACACGTGAAGGGCGCGGCGACGGCGGTTTCGTGGCGGTTTCATGGCGGCTGGATCGCGGTTGTCCCCCCCTTTTTTATTGACCCTTTGTCTTGTATGGGCAAGAATGTCTTTAAATTCACCAAACCGCTCGATCCCCTCTGCGGGGAGGTGCCGATCTGCTTCGGATTGGGACCGGACCAGGATTGTGGCATGACCATGAGCGCGGTTGTACACGCGGCCTGCTGGGGCCGATTCGGCCTAGCGGAAGGTCAGACCGGCAGGTGGACCATAGGCCCCATGACGCTGTGGGTGAAGCGCCTGTCCCAGGAATGGCGTCTGGCCTTTGAGAGGGTAGACGACCCGGAGCTGGCCCTGGTTGAGACCGCTCTGCCGTGCAAGACCGAAGAGGTCGAGGCGGCCGAAGCGAGGCTCGCCTTCGAACGGTTCCTCATGCGCGACACCACCGCGGTGCTTCACCTGTCGCCCGCCCAGGCCGACCGCTCGGTCGTGGTCCGGCCTTCGACCCCTTTCCACCTGCTTCCCCGGCAGGAGACCACCATATTCGTTTCCTCACCGCTTTGGGTGAAAATCGAGGTGAATGAAGAAAAAAAGATGCTCAAGGAAATACCGATCTTGCGCCCGTCCGACACGTGGTTCGGACCGTCCACGCGGGAGGGCGAACTGTGCTATTCCGGCCAGACACAGGCCCGCATGATCGAGGACGAGATCTGCTTTCGGCCGCACCGCGCCATCACGCCGGTCACCATCAGCAACGAGGCTCGTACCGTGCTGAACGTGGAAAAAATCAACCTCCCCGTGACCTATCTGTCCCTATACGGCACGGCCGGCGGGGCCCTTTGGACTGATAGTGTGCAGGTGAAGCTGGCCGAAACCCCGCTGATGGCCACGGTGACCATCCAACCAGGACCCCCGCCCCAGGCTCAAGAACCGGCCCTGACCTTCCCGCCACGCCTGACCGCCGGCCGAGGCGTCCTCACCCGCGCCATGAGCTCTCTATTCGCCTGACCGGTCTGCGTTGGGATCAGGAGGTGAATCCATTGGTAAGGATCGATGAGCTATTGATGAATGAAGGGTTATTGATGGTCGGTCGCGCCCTGGCCATCCTGATCGTCGGCCTCATCCTGGCCAAGATTCTCGGCTCCGCCACCGGGCGGGTCTCGTCAAAGTACCTGGACGCACAGAGGACCATGCTCTTTCGCCGGATCGTCTTTTACCTGGTGCTGGCCCTGTTCGTCGTTTCGGCCTTGAACCAACTGGGGTTCAAGCTGAGCGTGCTCCTGGGCGCGGCAGGCATCCTGTCCGTGGCCGTGGGCTTCGCCTCCCAGACCTCGGCCTCGAACATCATCAGCGGCCTGTTCCTGATCGGAGAACGCCCCTTCAGCGTGGGGGATATCATCCGCCTGGACGACACCATGGGCGAGGTCTTGTCCATCGACCTTTTGTCCGTGAAACTGCTCACCGCTGACAACCTGTTCATTCGTATCCCGAACGAGACTTTGATTAAATCCCAGGTAACCACGGTCACCCGGTTTCCCATCCGCCGGGTGGATATCCGCGTGGGCGTGGCCTACAAGGAAGACCTCTCGAAGGTGAGGCGGGTCCTGTTCGAGGTGGCCCGAAAGAATACGCTCGCCCTGGAAGAACCGACGCCCGACTTCTTCTTCCTGGGCTTCGGCGACTCCTCGCTGGACCTTCAGTTTTCCGTCTGGGTGCAGAAGGAAAACTACCTCAACCTCAAAAGCGTCATCACCGAGGAAATCAAGAACGCCTTTGACCGGGCCGGCATCGAGATTCCCTTCCCGCACCGCAGCCTGTACGCGGGCAGCGCGACCGAGCCCTTTCCGGTGCGCATCGTCGAGGGCGGCAAAGGGACGCCGCCCGGTTCGGCTGGGTAGTGTCTTCGCGTTCCAGGGCAATTCCCTGGAACGAGGAAAGGGGATAAAGGAATGAAAGAAAGGGAAAAACTTCTTCGAAGAGTTGCCTTAAAATGTGCTGATTTTGCTAGGCAGTTATCATATCATAGGGCATTGGCAGAATACAAACAGGACTTCGCACAAAGACAAGACTTCTGGATATACATGTACAATAACACTATTGATCTTGCGGTTCTTGATTTTATGCACCTCTTCGGTTCCCACAGCGATGATTTGCATTGGAAGAAAGTAGTGAACGAGATCGATCATGATATCTTTCGCAACAATTTACACCAGTCAGTTGGAATGACCGAGGGCGAATGGAAGGCAGATAGAGAGAAAATAAAAAACTATCGAGACAAAGATGTTGCCCACATTGAAGTCAGGCCCCTGAGCATAGTACCTGAGATGACGCATGCCCTCCAAGCAGTAGCCTATTATTACTCCGTAGTGATAGCAGAACTCTCTGCTTTTGGCGATTATAGCGCATGGCCAGAACAGATAGAAGATTACTATGAAAAGAGTTTGGCGCAAAGCAAGGCAATCTCGTCTCTTGCTATCCAAGCGAGCCGCGGCATTCAAAACAAGGTAAGATAATCGGGAAACCGGGTAGCCCAGACGACTTCTTCGTCCGGGTCCATCGCCAGTCGGAATTAAGCAGCCACGCGCGATCCCGAAGGGATCGAATTTGAGTAGCCGCGGGTGAAACCCACGGACAACAGAAATCGCCCCATTCATATCCAACCCCGAGGGGTTGAACAAAATCCCCCATGGGGGATGGGGAACAACGGCTGGCCGGTGACAACCTAAAGTGTTACCTATGTCACCGGTCCAAAGTGTTACCCATCTCCCCGATCGTTCATTTCGCCGTATCGTATCCGTGGGTTGCACCCACGGCTACTCAAATTGGTTCCCTTCGGGAACCTGGAGGAAAAGCGCAAATAAGACCTGGATTCTGGCTTTCGCCAGAATGACGATTCGACAATCCCGGGCGCTTAAAAACTGCGCGGACCGATTAGAGCCTAGCCCTAATCGGTTCGCGCTGTTACGGTTTTTGGGAGGGGGTTTGGGGGAACCCTT
>Ga0315282_10000828_pt1 | contig 60580 bp, 47 predicted proteins | sample YL17G07_20_MG_FD_203693 | JGI IMG/M metagenome (GOLD analysis project Ga0315282, IMG submission 203693) | Sediment microbial communities from Yellowstone Lake, YNP, Wyoming, USA - YL17G07_20 | ecosystem: Environmental > Aquatic > Freshwater > Lake > Sediment | place: USA: Wyoming | collected...
GGAGTAGGCATGGTTCGGATGCAGTTGAGAATATTCGTATCATGGTTCTTAATGGTGAATGGGATCAATTCTGGAGTAAGTATAAAGTAGCTTAATCCAATTCGCGGACGAGAAATTTATGCTTGGTGAAATAAGCCAAGTATAAACTTCCTGTCCGCGGCATCTTTCAAAGAAAAAACACGAAGACACTAAGGCACAAAGACACACAAAGAATATTAAAAGTTGAAAAGTTTAAATATCGTGTTCAACCTTAAACATTAAACTTTTAACTCATAATTCTTTGTGTCCTTCGTGTCTTCGTATTTAGATTTCCGCGGACGAAAAGTTTATGTTTAGACCTTTAGATTTGTTCTTGACACTAGATTAGATCAAGTGTTATAATGTTTTCACTGATTACAAATATGAAATAAATAAGTTCAATATTTTCAATTGAGTACGTGTTATCAAAAACGAAATGTTAGTTTATTTGTGTTTTGGGGTTGGAGAAGCTTATTGAGCTTCAGAATGTTGTGGGAACGATGTAATAGACAGGAGGTATTTGTAAGATGCTAAAAAGATGTTTAGTTTTGATTTTCGTAACTGTCCTTGCAGTTTCATTTATGGGCTGTGGATTCAAAGAAGCTTTTGGCGGTAAACCTGTTCCGCCACTAGACGGATACTCTAAGGTTGTAATAGCACCTTTCGATATTAGGAAACCGACAGGAAAATACGAAGATCTCCCAACTATGCTGTCTTATGGCGCTGGTACGAAACTGGGTATAAAAGTCAAAGATAAGACTTACTTCTACGATCAATCAAAAGATGTGAAACCTGTTACTGATAAAGCAAAGGAATTGAATATACCTCTAAAAGACTTATATCAGAATGTAGAATCGGCAGTTAAACTAGGTAAAGCTTTTGATGCCGACCTTGTAATCGTAGGACAATTAACAGAGCCACGCTACAACATCGAGAGATCAGGTAAGATCACAGAGGACAAGAGTAAGGTAAGCGCTACTGGCGCTTTGCGCTATTATACTGTTGCTCAGACTGCTTTAATAAGAACCTACTTGAAAATTGTTGATGTCAAGTCCTCAAAAGTAATTTGGGCTGGCAATATATTAGGTTATAAATCCTATCAAACCAAATACCTTACAGGAGAATCTGAAAAAATTCAGCGAGATGAGACAATGTACGCCGATATCCGAAAAGATTGGGTAGATAACTTCGATTCAAAATTGTATCCTGTGCAAGTTGGTATAACTGGTAAAGATTACAGACCTACTACAGAGATTAAATAGTTTGTGGAATTCTAATTTAAAGAATTAAAAGGCGGGCTTAACACCCGCTTTTATATTTTTAAATAATGGAGGTTTTTAATATGAGAAAGCTTCGATGCGGTATTATTGGTGCTGGAATAATGGGCAACCTCCACCTTAAAGCATGTAAACAGTTTCCCTATTCGGAACCAATCGCTGTATGTGACACTGATGAAAAAAAGGTGGAAGAAACAGCGGAAAAATTCGGAGTAAAACCTTATAACGATTATTTAGAAATGCTTAACACTGCTGATATAGACGTAATTCACATAACTACACCAGATTTTGCACACAAAGGCCCTGCGATCAAAAGCCTTGAGTCTGGTAAGCATATAATTCTAGAAAAGCCTATGGCAACTACAATGGACGATGCAAAGGCTATATTTGAGACAGTAAAATCATCGGGATGTAAACTTATGGTAAACTTCTCTAATAGATGGAATCCAACTCATCACAATACAAAAAAAGCCATAGAAAATAAGGAACTCGGTGAGATCAAGCACGCTTATGCAAGGCTAAGTAATACCACTTATGTCCCAAAGAAAATGCTTAGTTGGTCAAGCAAATCTTCGCCCACTATGTTTTTACTGCCGCACATGGTTGACCTGATCAGATGGTTCTTCTCTAGCGAGGCAGAGAGAGTATACGCTGTAAAAACTGATGGCGTACTTAAATCTATGGGGATTGACACGCATGATACTATGACCGCAATAGTAAACTTCAGCAATGGCGCAGTTGCATGCTTTGAAACTTCATGGATACTTCCAGAATCCACGCCTTACGTGGTTGACCATTACGTGAAGATTATGGGTAGCAAAGGGATAACTTACGTTGATAACAGAAAGCAAGGACTTGAGAAATACGGAGAACGCGCCGAGTATCCATCCAGCTTTGCAACTGAAACGATGGATGGATGTAGCAAAGGCTTTGCCTACGACTCTATATATCATTTTTTGGATTGTATACTGAATGACAAAGAACCTATCAGTAATGAATACGATGGTTTAATGAATACGTCAGTGATCTGTGCTATGCTCGATTCTGCGGACAAGGGTGTATCTGTTAAAGTATAATTATAGCTTATGTTTTTCAATCGTGCCTACTGGTCAACCAAATTAATTTTTCGTCTTATAAAAAAAATGATCGTAGGTTAGGTCGAAGCATAAGACCCAACTTTTATAATATTGTGTTGGGTTTCGTTCCTCAACCCAACCTACTTTTGAGATTCATAAGTTAGATAATTAGTTTGATGAACCACTACGGCACTTAATGACTTCGTGAATTTTTAACCTACAACTAAAGTAGTGGGCTATTTTCATACGTGTCTACGATACTCATTTTTTCCCTAAGTACACTGCGCTATAAATTCTCGTCTAGTTAGTAAACATAATTGTAGGATGGGCATTGCCCATCAATTCACTAAGTTGATACACATGAGGTGGGAATAGTTCTCCCCCTTTCTGAAAGGATAAAGGATAAAAGATGACGGATGAGAGATAACGTGATTTCTTTCATCCTACATCCTTCCACCTTCATATTTTAAGATCGGGGGGATTTTGAAACGTTCTCATAAATATAAAAATTAATCTGGTCAAGTATTACTTTCCGAATTTTACCTTAAAGGTCTTGATTTCATAAGGCTTAACATAGAAAGTGATGCTCTTGTCTTTCATGGGCATGCGCTGATCGTTTTCCTCCATCAGATTGCACTCTGATACCTTCTCTGGATTAGATTTGAAGCTCATGGTTACTTTGCCGCGCTGTCCATAAGCTTCGTATATACGAATGATAACGTCGTCGCTGTCCTCTGCTTTTTTAATTGTATCAATTATAACATGAGGCTTGTCAATGCTTGCAAAGAACATAAAATCAGGCAATATGCCTTGATGTGATTCTGTTACCAGTGAAACTAATGGGCAGTTGAATTCATAAGCCCTTTGGACTGTTTCGCCATCTCTCCAATCACCTTTATGCGGATATAGCGAATAAGCAAACTCATGTTTGCCTTCGTCAGCGTGTGGATCAGGACTCACAGGTGAACGCAGTAACGACATCCTGAGAACATTATCATGCGTATCATGACCGTATTTGCAATCATTTATCAGGCTTACACCATAACCACCTTCTGACAGATCAACCCATTTCTGAGCAGGAACTTCAAATTTACCTCTGTCCCAGCTTGTATTGAAGTGTGTTGGTCGCTCTATCGTTCCGAACTGAATCTCGTAAGTTGCACGAGGTGATAATACATCCACTGGAAAAGCTACTTTCATAAGCGTTTTCTTTTCCCACCAATCAACCTTAGTCTTAAAGTCTATTCTAGGTATGTTATTATATATGGATATATCCTGCACAATCGTGGATTTTTCAGTCTTTCTCGTCATCCTTATAGTTGCTCTTACAGGTCCCAACTCCACAACCTCGATAGATTCGAGTTTCGCAAGTTCCTGCATATTCTCGGTGTAATTGAAGTCTATGTCCCAAGCATCGTGTGCGTGTGGACGGTCCTCAAAGAATTGCAGAACGTTTCCACGACTGTTATCAGCAACCACTTCTCTGTCCGAAGATTTGTCGTAGACACGCCCTAGAGTGCCATCTTTGCTAAACTCGATCCTGAAGAACGAGTTTTCCATAAACTGAGTAGTAGCCTTCAGTGTGTTTGGTTGTTCAATCTGGCTTACTCTTTCTGCAATCCTGTAAACGATGTAACCCATAGGCGGAACTTCATGCACCTCAAATACTATCTCTGTTTCCTCGCCATTATTCCCGATTATCTGATGCGGAATGTGCCGTCCCATGTTATCTACAATCACGAAACTATCCCTCATCGTTTTGACTTTAACAGTAGCAACGTCGTTCCGATACCATGACAGCGTATTGAAGATCACTATGGGGGTATTACTGCCTGAAGTATCAATCTTTTGCTTTAGCAATTCAAGAGCGCCAGAAACCGCATCTTGACCAGATTTAATGACTACGGCATAGTCTTTATCAGCATCCTCGTATACTTCCCCGATGGATGAACCCGGCAGTATGTCGTGGAATTGAGAACAAAGGATCACCTTCCAGCCTTCATAAAGCTTATCCTGCGGGTAATATCCACCATTGAGCATCGCCATAGACGATAGAAGTTCAGCATCTCTATATAGTAGTTCACTTTTTCGGTTATTTCGCTTTGTCCTTGCCTGTGTCGTCTGACATGCCCTGTGCAGTTCAAGATAAAGCTCACCATTCCATACAGGTAGTTTTTCTTTGCTTACACTCGTATCCAGGCGATCAAAATAATCCTGTATCCTACCAAAAGAGCATCTGGGTATGCCAACCATATCTTTCAGTCTTATACCGGTTTCGAGCATTTGTTTTGTTGGTCCACCGCCGCCGTCGCCGTACCCAAAGCTATATAAAACTTCATCACACTGATCTTTCTGCCTGAACTGTTCCCATTGAGCAAGGCAATCTTTTGGGGATAGGCTACCGTTATAATTGAGTGGCGGCATTATAGATAAAATCTTTGTGCCATCAATTCCCTGCCACATAAATAAGCTATAAGGAAATTTGCTATATTGGCTCCAATCAATCTTAGTCGTTGCGAAGAAATCAACGCCTGCTTTTTTCATTATCTGCGGTAGTGACCAGCAATAGCCGAAAGCGTCAGGAAGCCAGCAAGTCCGTGAATGTATACTAAACTCTTTTTGGAAAAACCTATTCCCATAAAGGAATTGGCGAACCAATGCCTCACCCGAAGATATGTTGCTATCTTGCTCAACCCAGGGAGCGCCGACCGGTTCCCATCTGCCTTCCTTCACACGCTTTTTAATCTCCTCATAAATGCTAGGATAATATTTCTTTGTATAATCATAAAGTTGTGGCTGACTCTGGCTGAAGTGATATTCAGGATATTCCTGCATGTATTTCAGGACTGACGAGAACGTTCGACCGCATTTCCTTTGTGTCTCTCTCAAGGGCCAAAGCCACGCTGTATCAATATGTGAGTGTCCTGCAAGCAATAGGTTTCCCAAACCGAAGCTGTGTTGGAATTGCTTTAACCCTTGTTCAAGTATTTTATAAGCCCTTTCAATAGACGTTTTATATCTTTCGTCACCGATATGATTAACATCAACTATTTTCACACATTGGTTAAGCAGATCAAGCATCCTGAGTTGAGAACCAGAACCTTGCGGAAGAACCTGCAAAACGTCAAACGCTACTTTTGCATCCCAGTAGAATTTGTGTATGTCAGGATTAATCACCGCAATATCAGCATATTGAAAAACGTGCTTTTCATCAAAACGGGGATTGCTATAAGATTCTAGCAATATCTCATAAGATTCACCGCCTTTTGCTTTGTCTATAAGCACTATATCATCTCTGTTCCCATCCAACCCCTGACATGGTATTCCATTGATATAAGCAAGCGATTCTCCACCAGGGCGGATCAATAACACAACTTTGTATCCTACCATATCCGCAGGTATCGAGATTTTTGATTTGAACCACACAGTAACATCTTTTCCACCCCATACAGAACCCATATCAAAGGGTTTCCAGCCTGTCTGTGGCGGACTGGCTGGTCCCTGCTTATTTCCAGTCTCAGATGCTTCCCAGCCTTTTATTGATGTTCTGCGTGAATAAATAGTACCACGTATTTCATCAATCCTTTGGCTTATTTGTCTGCCCTGTATCTGCCATTCTGCATCATAATGCGGCATACTTACCCCTCCTTCATGATTGAAGATTAACACGCAATCCCAATCTTCAATCTTCTAATCATTACGCAGTTTCAATATTTTTGCTATGTTAGCGTTTGGATCAATCTTTGGCAGAATCTTGCCTCTGCTGGAAGTAAATAGTCTAGTTACACCCGGTCCATGGCCTGCTGTTACACAATCGCTGTGAACCACGATCCCGATAGTGATTGCACCTTTTCTATATATCGGTCCAAAAGAATTGTCCGCATCAATTATCGCTACGATATCACCGAATCTTAGAGAACCGAGACCATATTCGTCAACAACACCTTTATCAAACAACTGAATGTCGTAATCCCCGGTGTGAGCATTGTTACCGCCTATACCTGATCCCATAATACAGGCAGGAACTTTGTGAGTTACTGGAACTACGATCATATCTCCGTCTTGCTCGATCTCCATTTTTTCAAGAAAATCAGGAGACAGGTTCATGACTTTTATGTATGGGAAGTCAATTAGCTTTAATCCTACGCCAAAAGCTTTGACCATTATTTTATCGCCTATCACCATTTTTTCCATCGCAGACAAAGGAAAATCCACCAGAACATGCTCGATCCCGCCATGCTTGCCAGTAACAACGCCTTTTTCACCTTTGGCATCACCTGAAATTACTACTGCCTCATCCCCGACACACGCAAGAGTATTGAGTCCAGCGTTCTGATCCCCGCCTACCTTTATACTAACTGCCGGTTCGACGTGATCTGCTTCCCATCCCATTGCCAGATCACCAACCCTTATGTTATAAGTAATTCCACCCACACCCGGTAGAACCATAGGATGACCATCTGCACTGATCCTGTATCCTGATGACAGTGGCGGTGATATTTCACCTACTACCGAGTTTTTTACCAATTTTTCTACATTTGTTCTGATCATTTACTTTTCCTTTCTTGTAATAAAGTTGGATTTTCAGACTTTGGTGTGAAAATGAAAATTGCATGTCTATTTAATTGTATTTTTTATCACGAATTACACAAATGGGACAGATTTCACGAATTTTTCTAGGATTCATTTTATGAAATTCGTTTCTATTTGTGCCGTTCGTGATTAAAAATTCCTTCTTCTCCACATTCAAGTCGGAAGAACCATAAAATTTAGTAGTGAAAAAACTTGACATTTAAATTATAATAGCTTTTAGATTTTCTCATGTATTCTATCATAATTTGCTATCTATATGCAATGCAAAAGCAAGAAAGGAAAAAATAATGAAAGAATCACAGCCATCTATTGACGAATGGAAACCTCTCTACGATGTTGCATCAGAATTCAAAAAGCTTCAATGCTGGGATTGGATGTATGATTCAGACGTTTTTGGAGTTCAGAACCCGGCTAATGGAGAAATTGGTTATTGCAGTGTTATGGGTAATTTAGGGGAGTTCATTGCTCTGGCTGTTTACATCGGAACACAAGGTCTTGAAACTTACATCAGGGTTCGGAATGGTGAGATTAACGCTGGCAATATTGAAGCGATCACGAGTCAAAAATGTCTTATGGCTTCGTTTGAAGACAGAAACACATTAACAGATAAGGATCGAGGTATTATCAAGGAACTCGGACTTAAATTCAGAGGACGTATGGAATGGCCGCTATTTAGAGACTACACACCAGGGTATTATCCATGGTACTTAACCAAAGATCAGATTCAATATCTAACTATGGCATTACAGCAGGCAATAGAAGTTGCTGTTAGATTCAAGGAGAATCGAGAAATTCTAAAATCCCCTGATGATGAGAGCTTTTTTGTAAGAGCATCAAAGAAAACAAAGTCTGGTTTACAGTGGAAAGACGAATGGCTGAAACCAGAACCTTTAGAAGAAGAACAAAATTTTATTCCAAAGATTGAAGAGTCATCTCTGGAAGAAATCAATGCTAGTGTACAAAGAAGCAACGGGGTATGGGAAGTTGACTTATTTCTAACACCGATGCCCGTAAGTGAAAAAATCGGAGAGAGGCCATATTATCCATACATGATCCTATTTGTAGATGGCAATATGGGAGTTCCAATCAACTTTGGGTTTACAAATCAACAGGACCGCATAAAAGAATTCGTTGATAAATTCTTCAATAGCATATTAAAATTCGGTATACCATCTGAGATACTGGTTAGAAGGAGAGAGGCTTACGAAATACTGGAAGTTATTACAGAACAATTAGATATCGACTTGACAGCATTGAAAAACTTACCAAAAATGGAAGAGGTACAGGACTTTGTTCTGAGACGTATGGTTTGATATTAAGCAACAACAATTTTTGTATTTTTTAAGATGGACTTTTTCTGTTCAGATAGCGTCTTTCTGTTGTTGTTAAATACTGTTTGTTAGAAGTCAAACCAATGCTTGTGGATGATGATATGGTGCAGGTTTAAGAGGCATTTTTTGCTTCTGTTGGCAATTGCTTATCTTGTTGAAATATCTTGATGAGTTTGAAGTCAAGTGGTGCAAGGAGTATCCATTATTAGGGGTATGGGATCGGAACTGGGATAGGATATTGGCACAGTTATCAATTCACTTCGGAGAAAGGGTCAGCAAGTATTTGTAATAATGGTGTAATGGGAACTTAGTAGGATAGCCGTATGATGGGGCGCCGCCCACCACCATACAGCCTTCTCCGAACTGTGCTTATCTGTTTCCAAATATACGGCTCTCCAAACTGCGATTCTGAACATACTCAAACTCGGAAGTCCTGACTGTTCTCCGCATCCATATCCTTGTTTAATCCGTGGCTAAATTTTCCTCGATATAAATGTTAAGCACCAACTACTTTCATAGCAAAATCTACACCAGCGGCGGCGTCCTTGCCGTAGAAATCGCATCCTGTGTTTTGACGAACTAACTCCGTAACAGGCCCACCACCTATCATTATCTTAACTTTGTCTCTTAATCCTACATTTTTCAAAGCGTTGACAGTGGCAGTCGCAGACTCATAAACTGCTGTCAGAAATACACTCATGCCGACTATCTCTGCATTGCTTTCTTTTACAGCCTGAACGAATTTCTCAGGTGAAACATCAACCCCTAAATCTATCACTTCAAAACCAACTCCTCGAAGCATCAGGCTAACAATATCTTTACCCAGATCGTGAATGTCACCCTTTACCGTTCCTATCACAACTGTACCGAGTTTTTTTTCAGACTCAGATTCGCCTTTCAGCATAGGTCTTAATTCAGCAGTGATTTCTTTCATGATCTCACCAGCGTACATCAGTTCAGATACGAAATAAGTGCCTTCTTCGTATTTTTTACCGATCTCAACCATGCCCTTCTGACATTCTTTGAGTATCTGTGTTGCTGGAGTACCAGCCTTAATTTCTTGCTTGATCAGTTCCTTGACCTTTTCTTCATTAAGGTCAGCCATGGCTTGGGACAAGCTCTCTGCCATTTGAAACCTCCTTATTTATTCATCACCATTTTGATTATGTCATGCAACACGAAGTGAAGCATCTATGAAGCATCTATATAGATTCTTCGTTATTGCTCAGAATAACAAAAAATGGTATTAAGCGGCGATTAGAACAAACCATATATAGATATAGGCTAGACCATCAATGTCTTCCCACACTCTCTTGATCAGTTCTGCATCGCCAGTGATTTTCTCGTATTCTTTCATTTTTTCTTCCCACGGAATACATACACCGGGCTTTTTTTCAATTTTTTCGTCTGGCATTTCAATTTCTCCTACTCAAGAAATGGGTCCGCTAATAACGCCAATAAACACGAATTGAAAAAAGATTAGCGTTTATTAGCGTAAATTCGCGGATAAATTTTATTCTAATAAACACCATACTCACGGGTGAAATCAACCATCGCTTTGACATTCTCAATCTTTGCGTCTTGCTGAATTATTGCGCCTGCGTCCATGATGTAACCGCCATCTTTCGCCACACCATCAATGATCTTCTTGCACAAGGCACGGACATCATCAGTCGTTCCATAAGTCAGCAGGTCGTTTGGTATACCACCGCTAAGGCAGAATTTGCGTCCAACCTGTTTGTGGACTTCAAAGATGTCTCCTCTATCAACGTGATAGATGATGCTTTTATCAGGAAGTTCAGCAGTATATTTAAGGTTCTTGTCCCAATTACCTTCAGCGTAGAATAGCACTTGCCAACCCATATCATAAAGATCAATTATAATTTGCCTCAACGTTGGCCAATAGAATTTCTCATAAGCCTGATATGACATGAAGGGAGCGCATCCACGATGTAGCCAAACGGTTATGGGTACAGTCTTAGTTGGGTCTGCTGTGGCGTAAGCGTTATACATCATGTGCGGTCTAAGAGCTTCGCAAGCGGCGATAACTTTATCCGGTCGTCTGAAGAAATCTGCTGAAAGCTGACGATAGCCACGGAGTTTATCCGCAAGAATGTCGCAAGGCGCTTTCAATGCACCGGCTATTGCGCTGACTGTTCCGCTATCATTCTTCAGAGCGGCGCCCTGAACACCGAATCCCGAAAAATAATTCATCATAGCTATTCCGCCCTTGAGCCATGCGAGATTAGAGCGATAAGCGCCTTTATCAGTATCCTTCATAATTCTGGGGAGCCAAACGCTTGCAAGAAAGCCAGTTGGATCGTCAATAAGCTGATCGTATTCATCAGCTTTCATGTGTGCGTTTTCTTCGTCCTGCGGCTCAATATACTGGAATGCCTCATCTGGATCAAGGTCAATACCCGGCACTTTGTAATACTTAGTGCTGTTTGCTTCGGTCATGCCTGTCCAGACGTAGATCATGTTTCCAACAACAGCGTCAACATCAAAATCTTTCGCAAATATCCTCACAGCCTCAAAAGCTTTGTTCGCATCATGAGTCACTTCCTGACAGGTAAAACCTGCGTATTTAGCGACGAATTCCGCCACGAAAGGTCTTATTGGAATCTTATCGGGCTTTCCGTTCTTCATGGCTGTAACGTAGCGCTCCAGCCTTTCGTTATATAGTTTTTCCATATCTGCCATTTGTACCCTCCTTGAGTTAGGTTTTTGTGTTTATCTACCGTTGCCATTTCCATATTTAGCTTTAATTACATTTGTCATTCCAGACATTGTGTTGGGTTTCGTTCCTCTCTACGGTAATTTTGGAGTCCATATTCTCTTTGCCTCTTCAAAATCTTCATCAGTTACGGTGCTTCCAGAGATTACTCCTTCTAATGAAAATCGCTTTTTCCCTATATTTCTTTGTCTGTCATCAACAATTTTAACCATGTCGCTAATGACATACCATCTCAGCAGCTCTTCTTTGGATAGTCCAAGCTCTTTGGCTCTTTTTTCAAGAAATTCAAACTGCTGGTCCGAAACTTTGGTTTTTACTTCGTAACTTTCTGCATCAATACTTGGCATAAAGATCATCTCCATCAGATAAAATCTAATCTGATTAAACAACAACTAATATTAGGTCATATTGATTCATATTGAATACCTGGCTCTTTTACTACTTTACCTCTGAAATATATACTTAAATCTTCGGGTGTTCTAATGTCCACATTTCTACCAAAATATTAGCATCATGAACTTGATTCCCACCTGCATTGAAACGTTCAATCAACGTTAAAAATTCCTCTGTAATCTGAGGATAATCTCTCCCGACTGCAAATACAAAAATTGCTTAATTGCTTTTCTTAATCTCACTCTTTGGATTAAGCGTATTCGACAGAGACTTATAATACATCTTAATCTGTTCTTTATACTGAATTGGCCATTGCTCTTGAAGCGACGGCGCAAATATGGTATCCAGTTGTTTTTGAATCTTTGTAGCATCAGGTGGAAGTTCAGTCGGCGGCTTTTCTGTGATAAGGTCACGTCCAGCCTTTGCTTCCCTATTCTTATCCAGTTCATCCTTTTTCATGGATTTCTCATACTCAAGCAATCTCGTTAATATTCGCTTTTGCCTCTCGATTGTTTGCCTATCAACATCACCTTCACGAAGGGTCTTTTCAACTTCCTCCATTTCCTTTGCCGTTTGACCCAAATTGCCCATTTTCTGATCCATCTGATCCATCTTTTCTGCAAGGCGTTCTGCGGCCTCTTTTATAAGGGCTTGCTCACCTGCAAGTTTCTCAAGTAAATCCTGAATTGATGGTGTTGACCCCTGTTTTCGCATCTGACCCTCTGCGTTTTGTGTTGACTGATTAACCTGTGACTGCTGATCAGCAAGCTGACGAAGCTGGTCCATATAGTCATTCATACTCATCATCGGCGTTGCCTGAGAATTTACCTGATCCATACTGTCAAGCATAGCCTCTATGGATCTATTAATCATAGCAAGAGAGTTCCGTTGAATAGGTTCCGCAACTGTTGGAAGCTTATCTTCTAAAGCCTTAGATGCTCTTTCCATGCCATTTGCCGCTTTCTCAAGATTCCAGACTAGATTAAGGTTTACTGCTGAATTCTTATGGCTCAAGTCTTTCAAATTTTTTGCTATCTTCTTTACACCATCTGCTAACGTAAGCTGATCAGCCGCAAGCGAATCTATAAGTTCTTTTTCTTTCGGTAACATCGTTTCAGCATCGCTTTTAACATTGGAGGCGGATTGTGTTATTTCTTCATGTCTATACGATATGTTAAGGCTTTTTTGCACAGAATCACGAAGGGCATTTAGGATTTCTTTTGCATCCTGTCCCTTTGCCATATCCGCTGCCGATTGAAGGTCATCTTGCATCTGGGTTAGACTTGAAAGCGCGTCCTTCTGAAACGGCATAGAATTATAAGGATTTTGGTTTGCTAATTCTTTGCTTGCTTGCTGAAGTTTACCAGGAACCTGTTTCTTATCAGCAGTATTTGAGATTTGCTTAATCATCTCTGAGATACCTTTAACTCTATCTTTTGCTTCATCTGACAACTGTCTCAGGTCATTTTGCAGTTGATCAAATTGATTTTTTATGCGCATCTCACGATTTGACAGTTCACTAGATTTTGCTTGCAGATCATTTTTGTCTTTCGTTAATTGTTCGCTTTTATCAAGGGTTTCGGTTTGTTGCTTTACAAGCTCTTTCGCCTGATTTGCGGCGACTTCTAGCTTCTGCATCATCTGCATATTCTTAAATAGGTCAATTATACGATCCAGTTTCTCCATAAGTTCCTGTTGTTGAGCGCTGGTAGACATTAGATCCTTCTGTTGCTCTGAAAGATTTACTTTATCGAGAGATTCAGACAGTTTTTTCATCAACTGCTTCATCTCATCAGTAGCAATCTCATTTATCAAGTCTTTAAGCTCTTTTAGTTTATCAAGTATGTCTGTGCTGATTAGCGGGTTCTGTTCTGCTTTCTTTGTAGTTTCCTCGACCTTCTGAGCGACTGATTTCATCTGTTCTTCGATCTTCTTCTGCATTTCAACAGCTTTTTCTAAATCCTTCTTATTAGTCCAATCCATTTCGCTTTTATTTTTCATGTCTTTGACCAGATCATCAACTGCCTTCTTAGCTTCATCCTGCTTTGATAGAATATTCTCCATCTCAGATTCTTGATTTTGTTGCTCACTCTCTGTCTGCTTAAAAACCTCATAGAGTGAAGGGAAGCGTGCAGTATAAACAGTGGATTTGCCTACGTTAGGACCAGAAACGTTATCAGTGTCAGAAGCCTCAACATAGTATGATATAACGTCCTCTGGAAACAACTGGATCGGCATAATATCCCAGATGTATCTCAAAGATATATCCCTTTGACGATCATTATAAGTCGCAAGAGAAACAATCGTCCTTTTATTCTGGCCCTCGATCTGATAATTAAGCCTTAAATTTGCTATTCCGTAATCATCTTGCGCATCAACTTGCAGTAAAATCTTCATATCCTGACCCAGTGTTATGTTCTTACCAGGGTTTACTATGTTTACCTTCGGGGATTGATCTGGAATTGCATTTATTGAATACTTTACAGGGTCAGAATTATTCAATCCATCAGCGTCTAAAACAGTGACGTAATACGTGCCATCCTGATTTATCAAAAAACTACCATTCAATGTCCTTGACCCCTGTATACCCATCCTTGTTCTCGTATCAGTAGATTCATTATTGTCGTTGAACACCAAGAAAGCTGATATAACATCCTTGTTAGTCTCTGCTTTTATAACAGCCTTCGTTCCTATCGGGGCAGATATATCGCCTACGTTCGGTGCAAGTGTTTGTGGAGTTATACCTGTATATTTTGGGTATTGTAAGTCAATCTGAACATTACTGACGACAGGTTTTTGAGCAACTTTTATCTTATATTTCGATGATTCAGCGTTCATCACCGAGACGTAATAATCTGTTGATTGCCTCATATTGCTCAGATTAGTTGAGTATGATGTATTTCCGATCAAAGAGGAATCACGTCTCTGAATATTTATTGTTTGCCAATCAGCTTTTTCAGATTTGAAGTGCAGAATAGCATTATCAGGTGCGGCGCCTTTGACTTCGACAGTGATATCAACACCTTCACCGGGCTGTATGGTGACATCGCCGGGGGTCACCTTTACAAATTCGACACTAACTAGAAGCTGATCACTCTGAAAAGGATGTGTGAACGCATTTAATGAACGGTTAAAGATAATTGGAAGAAATAATATAAGTGCAATTATCGGAATCAGACTGAAGACAAACGCAAGTCCTGAACGTCTCAGCTTTTTCATACTATCAGATAATACTTTTGACTTATCAATGCTGTCAAATAACGTGCGTGCCTCTTCTACTAACATTCTTAGAAGATTTTCAGAATACTCATATCTGTTTTCAGGCATCTCACGCCACAGTTGCAGAGAGCTTATAAGCCTATCCTGCATTTCTGGATTATGCTGTTCGATCTTGAAAGCCATCTGATCAAGGGATAGTCTTTTAATCAGCGCCTTAAAAAATAAAACGTAAAATGACCACAATGCACAAATTGACCATATAATCATCAATGTTCCACGAAGTATTCTCGGCAAGTGCAAAATCCCGCCAAATACGAACCACAGGGTCATAAGTACCAAAAGTGTTGCAAACCATAACAGCAGACCATTCAGGCAGGTAAGAAAACGAGATTTAAGTCTTAGTTTTTCTACCTCTGATCTGAGATGGTTGTATGAGGATTCTGCATTTTCAGGGCGAGGGAAATATCGTTCCGAAATGGTTACATCTGACATTATAAAACTCCAATAATCGAGTTACTATAAACTAGCTAAAAGTTATAATTTGATCCAACCTACTTTGTATCTCATAATAAGATTATACATCAAGATGCTATGTTCTGCAATCTTGAAACATTTAGGATCCATAATTAAATAACTTACTTAATAAGAAACACACCCCCGGACCCCTCTCAATAGGGGAGTTTAGGTCAATTCCCCCTTTAGCTAAAGGGGGATAAAGGGGGATTTAAAAACGTTATTTTTGCGATGTATAAATATCTCAAAATAGGGAATTTATTTAATCACGAATCCTTTATCAATATATACCTGTATTGATATAAACGAAGTAAGCTAAAACTGGTTTATCATGTAATACAATAGTTTATACCTTCGGACAAGTATGTCAGAAATTCTCAATGGAATAACTAAAAACATCGGTAGAAACAATATACTAAAGATAATGAAGAAATAGGGGGAAATTTGCACTTTAAGATTGAGTGTTGACATTCTGATGAGTGTGTAGATTACATTACAAATACCCTTGACATAAGTTACACATTTGATTATACTATATAATTATGTTGGATGGTTGGTTGAAATTTAGATTTTCTGATCTATAAATGCCAACGGATATTCAATACAAGTCATGATTCTGTTACAAAGGGGAAGAATTTGTATGATACCTATTTGAGCTAGAAATTAGATTCATTCATTGCACTTGTAACCAATTTTAATGAGTATCATTTCAAAGCAAAAAAGGTATTATATAATTGCACAATAAAGTGCATAGAAATTAATATTATATTTAAGAGTTAATTAAGAGCTAATTAAGAGTTAAAAGTTTTTTATTGTCTTAGACAGTTCAAACTGGGAGGTATCCTATGAAAGGTTTTGAGAAAAAAAGAGGATTGTGGCTATTCATGTTATTAGTTCTTTGTTTAGGGTTGACATTCTTATATATAGGATGTTCAAGCGATGATACCGTTACAACAGATAATAATAACGGCAATAATAATACAGTAGCAAAATGGAGCGTAACTCCGCAGACTTCTGGAATCACCGAAACAAGTCTTTTTAAAGTATTCGTTGAGCCTGTTAGCGGAAAAATGTGGGTAGTAGGGGATAAAGGTGTTATACTCACTAGCAGTGATAAAGGTACTACATGGACAAAACAGGATAGCGGAGGAGAGGCAGCTCTTCAATCCGTATTTTTTGTTAATGATAGTGAGGGGTGGATTGCTGGTGATGGCGGTGCTGTTTTACACACCAAAGATGGCGGTGGCAAATGGGAAAAGCAGAATTCAGGCGTTACTGAAAAATTACGCAGCGCTTTCTTTTCTAATAATACTACAGGATGGGCTGTAGGGGATGCTGGCAAAATTATAGGTACGAAAGATGGCGGAGTTGCCTGGGCTGCTCAAACTAGCAGTACTAACCAGCAATTAAATTCTATTTACTTTGCCAAGCCTAAACCGGGTGAGGTAGTGATGAATAAAGGATGGGCAGTTGGCCTTGGTGGGACCATCGTTCATACAGACAACGCTGGAGGGGTCTGGACAAAACAGATTAGCAAAATTCCTGATCCTCTATATGGAATGTATTTTGATAGCGAAACTAGAGGATGGGCGGTTGGAAAGTCAGGCACTGTACTTACTACTACTGATGGTGGAATTACTTGGAACCAATCTGCTTCCGCCGCCGCACAAGGGAAGACCCTATATGACGTTTCCTTCTTAAATGCCGCTACTGGAATAGTTGCCGGGTCTGGTGGGAAAATTATTTTTACTACGGATGGCAAAACCTGGGAAGCAATAGAAAGCAATACTACAAAAGTTCTATGGAGTGTGGCTTTCCTTAATGCAAACGAAGCTTGGGCGGTTGGTGATAGCGGTACAATCCTTTACATTAAGAAATTGTAAACAACTGAGTATTTGATCTTTGAAAAACGATTACAATCATGAAAAAGGCAGATTTCAAACCTGCCTTTTTTATTTCTATTTCAGTTACAATCAAAAACCTTTAATTTAGTTCAGTTGGAACGTTAATTATCTTAACATTGTATCGGTTATTCTCATAAGCTATGTAAGCAATTCTTTTCCCATCGGGAGAAAAATGCGGTTCTAATCCTTTGCCTATGGTTATGACATCGCCTGTCCCGTCAGATTTTTTCAAATAAACCGTATTACTTGATACAAAAGCGATGTATTTACCATCTGCTGACCAACTGTGAGAATTCGCATCTGCAAACCCAAAAGTCACGTGAACAGCTTCTCCTGTTCCATCAGAATTTTTGACCCATATACCTTTTATATCAAACCGATCAGAATAAAAAGCAATCTTACTTCCATCATACGACCAGAGAGGTTTTGTGTCCTCTGATGACTCACTTGTTATCTGAACAGGTGGATTTACCCCCTTCGCATCTACTAGCCATATATCCGAATTCCCTGCTCTTTTTGATTCAAACGCAAGCTTTGTACCATCAGGCGACCATTCAGCATTCTGATCTGATTCCGGATCAGAAGCGAGTTGTTTCTCGTCTCCTGTTGCATCGGAGTTTTTGATCCAGATGTCCATGTTTCCTTTCCGATACGAATTAAATGTGATCAGTTTTCCATCAGGCGACCAGCGAGGATGATATGACGCTGAAGGATCTAAAGTTAAAGATTTGGGTATATTAGAGCCATCAGCATTTTTTACCCATATAGCAGGTCTTGTATCAAAAGATGATGCGGATGTATATGCTATTTTGATACTGTCTGGAGACCACGATGGATCGTCATAATATCCCGTTCCTGATAATTGCTTTATCTTACCTGTTGAGATATTTCTTATTACAACACTACTATTCGATATGTAAGCAAGTAAAGAACTATCTGGCGACCAAGAAAGTGAATAGTCAAAAACTAGATTACTGCCATTCCCATCACCGCCTTCATTAAGAGAACCTTCTGTACAGCCTGATATAAACAGGGCAGTTATAAATAATAAAAAAACTAATGTACCTCCAACCATTAATCTCATTTCAACACCTCATAAACTATAACTTTCTTATTCTACCAAAAGGGTAATATATCACAACTACCTTACCAACTAACTCCGTGTAAGGTATTGTACTATAATCCCTGCTATCAATACTATAATCTATATTGTCTCCAATAACGAATAAATGCTTGTCCCACACTGTCATTGGCTTAAATGATCTTGGTTTTAATCTATTATCACTTGGTATAGGACGATTTTCGTGTTCAATCAGTTTACCATTGCAATATAAAAATCCATCTTTGAGTTCGATAACGTCACCCGGCACACCGAGAACTCGTTTTACCATCATCACCCAACCGATCTTAACAGCGATTATCTCTCCTTTTTCAGGCGCCCTTGATCTGTATGCCAGTCGATCTATAAGGATATGATCTCCCGGCATAGTCGTAGGCTCCATTGATGCACCAGAGGTAACAGCAATCTCGAAAACGTAGTTCCGCGCCGTGATAATAGCGATTATTAAAATTATCAAAACAGATATTGCAATGAAAGTCCTTTTATTCTTTGGCATATCTTTTCAAGGATTTATAATCCTCAACATTCAACCTAGTTGTTTCAGCATATCTCCGTTATCTTCTCACAACCAAACAGCTTGCTATGATGTCGTGTAAAGCCTGCTTTTTTTCTGTAAGACCAGCTATTATAAATCCAAAATACAGTAGAAATGCAGAAAGAGCCTTTGCAAAAAATCTATTACTAGCCCTGAAGAATGAAACCCGGTTCCCATTTAAGTCTGTAACCACAATATCTAACATTATTTTGCCAATCGTTGCCTGATAAGATGAGCTTTCCATAATAGCGTAATATAACCAGTAAAGTAAAAAATTCGAGATAGAAGTCAGTAATAGAAAGGGACCATTAAACAAGGATTTGCTAATAGGTGATTGAAAAATTCTCGAAAGAAGACCACTAACAATAACACCAGCTACGAGCAAAACAATATCATCAATAGATGAAGCCATGAACCTTTTCCAGAATCCCGCATAAATTGGTGACCCTTTCTTTAAGCGTTTTTCTTCAGTTCGTCTATCAAGTACTATCCGAATCTGCTCTTTTTCTTCTGGTGTTAATTCATTCATATTTTGCGTTTTCTATCTTCAACAGGAAATATCCATGAGTCATTATCACGGCGGATGTTATTAGAATCAATGTAATTTCGGGTTTCCTTAATTAGATTATCAAGGAAACCCGAGTCGTAGATAATTTTAGCATCAAAAACAATATCCAAATACAATGGGTTATGATTTCTGAAATTGGATTGGCACTCATCTCTTGATACCAGTAGAATGTCAAGTGGTAGACCAATATTGAGTGCCTTTTTTATCTTAATTATGTCGGGTATCCTCTGGATCAGGTCTTCTGATATGCTGTCTGCCACCACCAGAAGATCAACGTCAGAACCTGTATATTCTCCAAGTTTTGCAGATGAGCCGAATAGAGCTATGGCTACTATCTCGATCTCTTTCAGATTCCTGATCTTTTTTTTAATTTCGTGACATAAACTTTGAATTTTCATTGTATAACCCTAATTCTCCCGCTACTTGATACAGAAGCCTTTGCAGGATCGTACATTGCCTCCGCAGATATTGCTGGAAGGACAAAATCACCGATGTTTACAACCCTTATCGCATAGTAGAATTTTATTTCCTTCTGCTTTGGGAGGTGAACAAAAAGAATCATCCTGTCATCCCTGATGTCCATATAATCAGGTCTGAATTCTGTCTCTTTGATCCATGGTATACCTGCACGTGAGCCAAGCCTTGGGTTCTCAATTTCAAAACCTGCGGGCAGAAGGTCAACAATGACAACGTTATCCAGGTCCTCTGTAAGCGCCTTGCAGGTGATCTCTGCGACTACCAAATCTCCCTGCTGGAATTGGTTATAGTCCAACAATTTCCCTTCACTGGTGAGATATTTTCGTTTAACCACAAGCTCTTGATCAAATTCTTTAACTTCGCCTTCAGCTTGAATGCCAAACGCCTTCCAGTAGTAATAGCAAGTGCCTGTGCCTTGAACGTTAATGCTGACTTCTTTTCCACTCCAATTATTGCCCGTAAAACGCTGATCTTTTGATGAACTGAAATTTCCTAAGCTTGTACCATTTATGTTCACTGTGCCGTTGAATTTACCGGGCGGTTGTCGTTTGAATATCTTGCCAAGTGCAAGGAAAGCAAAGGCATTCTCCTGAGTCGTATACCATCTGCAATTCTCAGATGCGGATTTCGCTAATCTTTCGATCAGTCTTGGTACGAGCGGATGATCGGGATTCACCTCTGCCAGAACATCAAGCATGATAGCATCTGCCCTGATTGATGAGTTAAAGTTGTTTCCGCTTTCCCGCCTGATTTCACGAGATTCAACTGTCTTTGGTATCATCGAGTCTGCTGTATTGAGATCACCCGACAGAGCGAACGCCCCCGCTAACTGGAAACCGCTGTAATCAGACATCCTGCTTAGTTCTATATCTTTCAGGTAAAGCATGGTGCTTTTATCGGGTTGTCCTGCATCGGATAAGACGTAACAGGCATAAGTTTTTGTCTCCAGATCCCAATCATTTTTGATCGGGATTCTTGCCTGACTTTGCAGTGCTTTTATCATATTCTGGTAAACACGATCTGGAACCTCATAGCCTGCTTTTCTTGCTTCTACGAGGAAGTGTGAGACGTAAATACTCGTCCATGCGTTGCCATAGCTTGCGGCAGGCCAAAAAGCGAAATCACCTGACGGCAACTGCATATTTATCAGCTTTGTTATACCTTCTGTAATGAAGTAGTCAGGGCTTTTTGCACCGAAAAGTCTTGGCTCGATTACCTTCACCATGTCGTTGAAATAGAGCAATGGGAAAACTCTTGAAGTCGTCTGTTCGGCACAGCCATAAGGATACTGAAGCAGATATTGTAAACTTCCCGCAAACTGCATCGCTGGTAATGACGAGGTTGTTAGCTCAAAATCAACCGTACCGGGTATCCAGTTAGATGGGAAGGTGAATTTTCCTGTTGTACCTGCTTTAACAACACCGCTACCCGTCAGTGTAACAGGAGGAGAAGCGGGTCTAAGCGGCACGTCAGTCGTCTCTGAGACTTTTTCTCCTGCGCCGCTGGCTGATAGATTAAACGTCACTTTACCCATAAGGTTCTTTGCTTTTATGGTGAATATGACCTGCCCCTCTTCTTTGGGTGAAAGCATAACACTTTGCGAACCCGGAACAGGTGTATCAACAGGACCGCTTGCGTTTAGCGTAACCGTGAATTTTTCTCTTTTATCCGTTCCGTTAAATACGTTTACAGGCACAATAAACTTATCCCCGCTGGCTATGAATCTTGGGAACGTTGGAGTAAGAACGATTGGATCACGGACAATAACGTCCTTTCGTGCAGAACCGAACTCGTTTTCAGAGAACAATACTGCCATAACTCTCAGGCTACCGTTGAATTGTGGTACGTTGAATGTTATAAAACCTTTACCATTTTTATCCACCTTCACAAGCCCCGACCATAATGCGACAGGCTTAACACGGGCAACGCTCAATGGTGATACACGCCTTTTGATAGCCCCGGGTTCGCCTCCAGAAGGAGTTGATGAGGATCCAGACTTCTCAATCTCAGGTAGTATCCAAGAATATATGTCGTGGGATGTCACTTCCAGACGTTTCTTGCCAAAGAAATATCCAAATGGGTCAGGCGGTTGATAGTTTGTTAGTTGGCAGATGCCCTCATCAATTGCGGCGATGGTTATATATCCGTCCTTTTTCTTTCCATTGACCGTATACGAGACTTTCAACTGACCATTTGGGCGCATCTCCGCCGGTGCGTCAAGAGCGACTGTCAGCTTATTTTTGCTGGAATCAACCATCATAGGCGTAACGCCAAAGGCACGGACAGGCGCATTGCGTTCAAGCGACTTTGTTGAGCGGATAACGCTTGCAGAAATGTAAACATTGGGTTTATATTCATCTGATACTTTAACCTTGACCGTAGCGGTATTTTTATCCATAGTCACCGATTCGGTGCGGTAAACTTTGTCGCCATCTACTGTCAGTAATAAACGTCCTGCAAATGGGGACCTGATCTGCACGTTTGCAGTTTCACCGGGCTTATACGAAGTCTTATCAAGCCCAATTTCCAGCCTTTCGGGTCTGCTCATAGACCATGGCGCATAACCCCATCCAGAGACGTAGAAGTTTATGGAAGATGAATGTCCGCCCTCGTCTCTTATCTCGACCCTGTATTCAGTGTATTGATCAGGTCTGAAATCAAACTTAACTGGCGCTCCGCCTGACGTTACGGAGAGTGATTTTTCCAGATTCTCTTGCCGTTCGGAGACATACTGGATTCTGCCTTCAGAACGCTGTAATATAGTCTGCCACGTTATTCGATAGCACGAGACGTCACACCTTCGGTTAGAAGCGACCTGTCCGTTTTTATCCAGCACAATGAACTCCATCTCTTTAGGTCTGTTTATCTCGGCGTAATCCTCTTTCGTCTGCCTTAAACCAACGTAGTAGGGATATGGATGGACTGCGACTGTTTTATATGCTGTGACTGTCCTACCGCCCGGTTCGTGTACTGTTGCGGAAATAGTATTTTTTAGCGATGACGGCGGAATTAAGCCTGTTGGCAAAAGTTGCGTCAGGCTGTATTTGCCGTTTGCATCAAGTTTCGCTTTTCCAAGATTGTTGACTATATTACTAAATGGTCTGTTGGGGTTGCTGAAAGTGAAAGTGTTCCACTGCTTGGGCGCAAAAATACTGGATTCAAGCTGACTCTGGATTTCAACTAATCTTCCACTTGCCGGCGGACCGAAAAGGCTTATAGCTGAGACGCTGATGTTCATTGTCTGTCCCAGGCTGTATGAATCCGAATCTGTATCAACCTTAACTTTCATTCGATCTGGCATGAATTCCTCAACGCTGAAAGTATATCTTCCAATCTCATCATCTTTGCCAACTATGACCCTTGCGGTATAAGTGCCTGTCATGGCGTAGGTTGGAATATCCATTTCAAACTCACAGGCACATTTTTCGTTTGTTCGCTTTCGGAATTCGGTGAATATGCGGTTATCAGGTCCAAGCACTTCTAGCTTCAATGGGAACGCAGGAGGCAATGATGCTTTTTCACCTCTGGCTACTGTGACAATGTGTGCTTTCTCGCCGGGACGGTATATATCTCGATCACCGTAGACGTAAGCTTGATAACCTGCCTGAAGGTACGGCAATCCATTAACGTCAAACTCAGTCGTTGATATTTGGCTTCGTGTAAGTTCAAGGAATGATACATCCTTTCCTGCCGAAGCTATTATAATAAAAGGAGTGAAGTTATCAAGGGTTGTCTTTGAAATATCCATCTTTGCAAGACCATCTTTGTCAGTAGAAGCAATCCTCATTGTCTGATTGTTCTGACTGATCAGTGTAATCTGTGCGCCGCTTACAGGCTTTAAGGTCTCAAGCGAATGTACCCAGACGAGGAATTGTCCATTGGCGCGCTTGACCGAAATGCCAAGATCGGTGATCATCACCAGCTTACGGCTGTACATCCAGTATTCACCCTCACTGCTTACCTGAACGTCAAATACCCCTATGTATTCATCTGCAAGATATGACTCCATGTTAAGCGGAGTGACAACCTCTTCATTCATCCTTTCTGGTAAGTTTATATCCTCACTGTGTATCAGCTTTCCAAGTCCGTTTGTATCATACCAGTAATATTTTGAGTCCATTGCCCCTGCGTTTATAAGATGAGTCAGGTTATTCATAAATACTTTTCTGACTTCAATATGGACTTTTGGAACATTTACAGTGGACATCCCAACGTTCAGATTACCTTTTCTGGCAAGATATATACCCGTACCAACGAAGTCAATGGTAGGCTGCATATTCTCTATGACAGAGATCGTTGAGAAATTATTTTTCAGTATAGAGCCATCTACGCCCATCAAGCCTTCACGTATTGAAACGGTGTAAGCTGTTCCTGATGTAAAATTTCCCTTCAATTCAACGTAGTGAAAGTTTGATGCGATCTGATATTCAACAGGTGGAGTAACAGTTATGTATTGTTTGGCAAGTTCAGAATCTACTGGTGAATTGAACCTGATCTTTAAGTATCCAGTTTCCAACTGACGTTCTGGAAACACGCCTTCAACCTTTAGATCGCCACCGGATTTTAGCTTGAAGGTTTCCAGATAGTTTTCAGAAAGACCATCGGTTCCATTGGCAGGGACAAGTCCTTTGTCTATCTCCAACTGGACAACGTAAGTCTGATTCTCATGTCGTATAGGTTCTGTCTCAAGCTGTATCATAGTTCCTGTCTGTGGAGTGACGATCTGGTAAGGGATAGGGTTTCCGCCCTTGTAGGCAAGTGTCAGGTGCTTTTTTACTGCGTCAAGTTCTACTGGATAATTAAATTCCAGAGTTCCGACTATAGGGACAGATTCGTCTTTTGGTGTGGTGAACTTAAAGGATAAAAGAGTATTTTCAACCTTAAATTTTTTAGTATAAAACTCGAATTTCTTCTTACCTTTCAGATAATAGCCCATTTCGGAGCCAATTTTGGGCAGTATCTCGGCTGTGTATCGGGTCGAAGGGAGGAGCATTACATTAGGAAAAAATTCCAGTATATGCCGTGCAGTCCATCTGTACTTGCCAGTAATGGGAGGCGTGAATACTATCGGTGCGGTATCCATTTGTACGCCAACGGATTTATCAAGCACTACATCTTGAGAGAACTCGATGGAGAAATTCGTTGTCTGAGGAACTTCGCCTGTTGGTTTGAAAGATTCGACTTTTACGCTCATCTTTCCCGGTGAAGCGATGATCATTTTCACCGATCCGATGATGATAATTAAAACGAGGACAGTGATTATGGCTAACCATTTGGCGTTAGCCTTGACCCAACTCTTATTCTGCGATAAATTGTTATCTTGCTGTTCCATTTTGCTCCCTCCAATTTATAAGAAAGCACTGTAAAAAAATTAAACACGAAGGCACAAAGAACACTAAGAACACAAAGTTTTTTGATCCCCTCTCTTTTTATTTCTTTGTGATCTTTGTGAACTTGGTGTCTTTGTGTTTATTTTCATTTTATTTTTTGACAATGCCCACAAACTAATTACTGTTATGACTCTTAAAATATTTTAGTAGGATAGTGTCAGCCCTTTCGTCTGTATCAGTGAAAGGAATATCGTTAAGGGATGGAATATAAGCCCACAGATATTCATCCATAGCAACCTTATACGTTTTTGTCGGTTCCATAAGTGCTTCACCGATCTTCAAGTTATCAACTTTACCATTGGATTTTGAATAGCTAAAACCAGATACAAAAGCATCTTTCTCAGATAAGGCACGCTTTATTTGCTCGCCGGTCAACTCAAACATCAGCACACGGTTTCGCCAGGGATGGATACTGTATATATCAGAAAGAGTTACGTCACCTGCCTTGAGACCACTTTGCACAGAACCAATATCCAGCATAGCAATGTCGCTTTTTGTCTGGGATCGTACCGCCTCCGCAGTCAAATTTCCCATCTCTTTTTTTGTCACTGTGACCTTAGATGTAAATAAAACTTCAAGAAGCTTATCCGAATAACGTTTCAAAAGTTGAGCGACGCCTTCGTCCTCTTTGATCTTGTTATTAATTGGGATAAGTGTTTCATCAGCTTTGACTACCTTATATTTGCCCGATTCGCTTGCCTGTATGTCTACGTCAAGTCTACCAAGATATTGAGCATATTCACCCGCCTGAACGATAACAACATCACCTTTACCTTTTTTTCTGGGAACCATCATGGGCTTTTCGAGTAAGGTATGGGTATGTCCGCCCACTATCACATCAATCTCTGGAACTTTTTCTGCCAGCAGTACATCTGCACCAATGCCTATGTGTGTTAAAGCAATTATAATGTCTGATTTATCGCGCAGTATCGGGATATACTTCTGGGCTATCGTTATTGGATCCAGTAGTCTCAATAATTTGCTTGATGGATGCTCTTCGTGAATATAACCCAGTCCAAGTATTGCAACTCTTAGTCCGTCAATCTCTTTTATAACGTAAGGCTGAAAAATCAGTTTTTCATCTTTTTTGTAGACAATGTTAGCCATTAGAGTCGGGAGCTTCATGAGTGACGTTTGCTTTATCAGATTATTAATCCCATAATAGAAATCACCATTGCCGGGTGTGTAAGCATCGTAACCGGTAGATTCCATTGCCAGCATGTTCGCCTCACCGCCAAAGCAAGATGTAACCATGTCACCTCTGGATAGTTCATCTCCTGCATGGAGAGCAAGCGTATTCTTATTTTCTGCCTTGATCTCTTTTATTTCGGTAGCTATTCTTGCTATTCCTCCTATATCTTTTAAATCTCCTAAATTGTAAGGGAGCAAATTACCGTGTGTATCGTTTATATGCAGGATCACTAGATGTATCGGTTCAGCGCACCAACCAGACACTACGGTAAATATAAATGCAAAGAGGAAGATCAATAATATAAAACGTTTCATTTTAAGCATGTGTTTTAACTCCGAAATTTCTTTTGAGTGTTAGAATAAGAAATATTTGAGAGATTATTTCAATGGACATAATATACCAGAAAAGGATAGGTTTGTCAAATTGGTTGGATTTCTGTGACAACTGTTGATTAGCAATATGATAGATGCTATAATATTTATAGGATAAAAAGATTGTTATAAATACGAGTTTTTCAGTTAGCTATAGCATTGGCAAAAGAATGAAAGTTTTAGTCATTTCACATTCTGCAATACAGCCCACGTACCACAGAAAGCTAGAAGAAATATCAAAGCTTGGAGATATTCAACTCCGCGTTCTTGTGCCTGATACTTGGGTTGAAAACACACAAGTGCTTCATTTTTCAAAGATTGAGAAATCGGGTTTAACCTTATACCCCGGCAAAGCTACGTTCCCCGGTTATGGAAGCAGGTTTTACTTTACAAGTGGTATTATTGAGCATTTTCGGGACTTCAAGCCTGACATAATTCATCTTGAAGAAGAACCGTGGAGCCTTTGCGCCCTTCAAACTATAATATTCAGAAGGTTATTTTGCCATAAAAGTAAGCTCATATTTAGAACGTCATTGAGCATCTCCGCAAAACAGAGATTTGATTTTTTGGCTTCATCAATTGAGCGCATCACTTTCAAGGAATCAGACTTCGCCTTTATACTTAGCGAACGTGCGGGTCAGATACTCGTTCAGAAAGGCTATAACAAGGGAATGAAAGTAAGTCCTAACGGTGTAGATGCCTCTGTTTTTATCAAAATGGATGTAACTGATCTGAAACAAAGACTTAATATAAGTGAAAAAGATTTTGTGGTCGGATACGTCGGCAGAATAATGCGCATGAAGGGTCTGGATACACTGGCAAAGGCATTCTCCATGCTCTCAATTGAAAATAGCCGTTTATTACTCATTGGAAGCGGGGATTATAAAGACGATTTTCTAGCCCTGGCTTCGGAACTTGGCATAAAAGAAAAGCTGATACTCGTTGGTGCCGTTCCAGCTATGGATGTGCCAAAGTATATAAACTGCATGAATGTCCTTGTCTTGCCGTCAATCACAACACCGGGTTGGGTGGAGTTCTTTGGCCGTGTTCTCGTGGAAGCGATGATGTGTTACGTGCCGGTAATTGGTTCTAGTTCAGGTGAAATACCTAACGTTGTCAGCGATGCAGGATTAATATTTCGAGAAGCTGACGAACATGATCTGAAAGATAAGCTAAAAAAGATTATCGAGGAGGATGATCTGAGAAATGCGCTAATAAAAAGAGGAAGCATAAGGGCTTCCTCTCTATATACGTGGGAGTCTATCGCAAAGGACACCTACGAAACGTATCTGTCACTTCAGAAATAGTTTTTAGTAGCCAAATTATAAGAAATGACGTTACGCAGGGTACTTATAGTCACTTTTTAGATGTGCGTAATAACCCATCACTCTATTCAGGAATTCTGAATTGACTTCCTCGCCCTGATCCAAGTCCTGCGTTAGCTTTTTTGGGCCTCTGTTATATGCAACAAGGGCTTTATCTATATCGCCGAATTTTTTGTGCATCATATTTAGATAACGTATACCCAGTCTGATATTTTGTTCAGGATCGTATAATGACCCGACCCCTTCATATTCGAGATTCATTTTTAGCGACAACCATTCTGCTGTATTTGGCATTACCTGCATTAGACCAATAGCGCCCTTGTTAGATGTGGCTTGTTTGTCAAAATTACTCTCCGTCTTCATTATAGCAACGACAAGCTTCCAGTCGTATCCATATTCTCTGCTTTCCCTCTGGACTATATTAGCTAGATTTAACGTTTGTTTCTTTTCCAGTTCAGGACAAAGTGTTCTAATAGCTTTTACTATCTGATTTGTTTCATTGGGAATTGTCTTTGTTTTTAACTTTTGCATACGATGTACCAATTGACGTTTTACGGAGATCACATCATTACTATTAGAGACCTGCTGATAAATAGAACCAGTCTCTAATGCAGCAAAGAAAGCTATGCACATTAGTATATGAGTTCCTGCGACAGTTGCTGCAAGCTTTCTCCCACATTTCCTTATGATCCTGATTTTATACACCCCTTTCGCCTATAATAACATAAAGCTTCCTGAAATTTCTATTGAATCGTCTATGTAACGTGTGGTAGATTTTTTTATTATGGAAGCTTTCAATCAGAGATTCAACTTGTAACTATCATAAACAACAGAATATGGAAAAATGTTCCCTGACCCTAATATATTGGCTGGAATCCGGTGTTGGGAGATCACTGAAAAACCATGTATTCTCATTCTCCTTTCTGAATCCCAGAGGGGGTGATATATTTATAGAAACCGTAAATAAAAAAAACTAACGACAAATTTACGCTTGAGATTTTTATTTTTTCTTGATTTTTTGTACTGATTATGTAATAATTTGTAAGTCTATTTCCTTATAGCTTTCTGATTTGATGTGGATTGCTCAACTATGTTTTTTGGTTTAGTTAAATTTGACGGATTGGCATTAAAAAGGTGCCTATGATAAGGGGAGGTATTATGAGACAGGAATTTCAAAAATTATTGCTTGTTGCAATGGTTGTTTCTTTCATTTTCGTCGCTGGTTACGTTTCTGCTCAGGAAACGACAATAAATATTGCCTGGGCGGAATGGGACCCTGCGAACTTCCTTGTTCAGTTAGCAAAAGATTTCACCAAAGAGACAGGCATCAAGGTCAATGTAGATCAGATACCCTGGGGTCAGTTTGAAACTAAAGTTTTTACGACTTTTGCCGCTAAACCCGATACCTACGATATAATCATAGGCGATAGTCAGTGGCTTGGAAAGGGTGCTGTTGGAGGTCACTACATGGATCTTACAAGCTGGATGAAATCCAAAAAGATAAACACAGCTATAAGTCCATTGGCATTGAAGTATCTCGGTGAATATCCCAAAGGTAGCGGGAAATATTATGCAGTTCCTGCAGAGACAGACTGCAACGGATTCGCTTATAGAAAAGACCTTTTTGATGATCCAAAAGAGAAGCAGGCTTTCAAAGCCAAATATAAGTACGAACTGGCAGTACCAAAAACCTACAAAGAAATGAGGGACATTGCTGAGTTCTTCAACAGACCACAGGCTAATCCGCCCCTTTATGGTATTGCCTTGTGGCTTTCAAAAGACTACGATTCCATAACAATGGGATTCCAACAGGTGATGTGGTCTTATGGTGGCTCTTACGGAGATGAAAAGACCTTCAAAGTTGAGGGTATTTTGAATAGCAAAGCCGGTATTGATGCTCTGCAATACTACGTGGATCTGAAGAAATTCACTCCTCCCGGCTCTGAGAACTACTATTGGAGTGAGTCTTTGACTGCTCTCCAGCAAGGTAAAGTTGCTATGGGCATGGACTTCTTTGCATTCTTCCCCGGACTTTTATCCAAAGAGAAAAGCAAATACGCTGATAAGGTGGGATTCTTTCCAAGCCCGGCTGGGCCCAAAGGTCATTTCATCACCATCGGTGGTCAGGGGATGTCTGTTTCGGCACATACCAAGCATCAACAGGAAGCTCTGAAATTTATCGAGTGGTTCTGTAAATACGAGAATCAGCTTAAATGGGCTAAACTCGGTGGATTCCCGGCAAATGCAAAAGTGCTACAATCACCAGATTTTCAAAAAATTGCTCCTTACAATCCCGCCTTTGTCGAGAGTATGAAGTACGTCAGAGATTTCTGGGCGGTTCCACAGTATGCTGAACTTTTGCAGGCATGTCAGATTAATTGGAATGCGGCGGTTACAGGTCAAAAGACCCCAAAGCAAGCTATGGACGACCTGGCAAAAGAACACGAAGCTATCTTCAAAAAAGCTGGACTCCTCAAGTAAAAAATGACATTTAATTATAATTCATAATGTCAAAGTAGGGGCAGACCTACGTGTCTGTCCCTATTCGTAAGCGATAGTAGTTTGTATCAACGTCGCATTTGGGGCATGCAGACCTACGTGTCTGTCCCTATTCGTAAGCGATAGTAGTTGTATCAACGTCGCATTTGGGGCATACAGACCTACGTGTCTGTCCCTATTCGTAAGCGATAGTAGTTTGTATCAACGTCGCATTTGGGGCATGCAGACCTACGTGTCTGTCCCTATTCGTAAGCGATAGTAGTTGTATCAACGTCGCATTTGGGGCATACAGACCTACGTGTCTGTCCCTATTCGTAAGCGATAGTAGTTTGTATCAACGTCGCATTTGGGGCATGCAGACCTACGTGTCTGTCCCTATTCGTAAGCCATTGACATTCATGTCGAAAAAAGGAAACACACATGGGTGTTCCCCTACAATATTCTTTTCAGGAGTTTTTTATTGTGAATTCTATGACTGCTTCTAGGTCTCACGGTATGCAAGATTACAAGTTAAAGATGATGTTTATCATGCCGACTATAATACTTTTGGTAGTGATGAACATCTTTCCGCTTCTTTGGTCGCTTGTTTTGAGTTTTACAAAATATTCAGCCATTACCTCTGAACCTGCACAATACGTTGGTACAAGCAACTATACACAAATACTGTCAGACAGTTCCACATGGTCATATTTCAGAACTACCGCATTCTTTGTTGTATTGGCTGTATCTGCCCAGTTTATTATAGGCTTTGGATTAGCTTTGTTATTGAATCGGGACTTCAAGGGCAAAAGCTTTGTCACACCTCTCATGCTAATACCTATGATGCTCTCCCCTGTTGTAGTGGGGCTGTTCTGGCGATTTATCCTTGATACTCAATGGGGATTGTTTAATTACCTTGTATCTCTTGCTCCCAAAAGTCTATTTGCCATAGCTGATGGGATAAATCATATTGCGTATTCAATTAATTTTCCATTTATAATAAGCACAAACATAACTGACGGATTTCAAAAAGCAACTGAAAGCGCAAGGGGCATTATATGGCTAACAAGACCAAAATCCGCCCTTTTCTCATTAGTCATAATGGATACGTGGATGTGGTCGCCGTTTATGATGCTTCTTTCGCTGGCAGGGCTTTCCGCGGTACCGAAATATCTCTACGAGGCAGCGGATATTGACAGGGCATCATCGTGGTTTAAGTTCAGGCACATAACACTTCCTCTCGTAGCGCCCCTGCTATACATTGCGCTTTTGTTTAGAACAATGGACGCCTTCAAGCTGTTCGATCTCGTCATAATCGGAACGAATGGAGGTCCGGGTTCTGCTACCGAGACGGTGTCACTGAATCTATACAGGCGTGCATTTGAGTCATGGAATACAGGAGAATCCTGTGCATTAGCATATATTCTGCTTATCGTTATTATAGCTTTGAGCAATATTTACATTAAATACCTGAATAAAGCGAGGAGTGGTTAGTGAAACGGAAATCAAAAGAAAAGACTTATCACGTAATAGCACTTGTAGTCATAGCTATAGCTTTGATCTTTTACCTTATACCTGTCTATTGGATCATAGCGACGTCATTCAAACCTTACGTTGATATTTTTGCCATGCCGCCGAAATTTTCTTTCAAGCCTACGTTTGACAACTACGTTGGGTTGATGACGATAAGGTCTGTATCCACAGAAGGAAAAGTAGAAATAGCCAGCGCATCAGCATATCCCCGACAGTTGCTTAACAGCATAATAATTGGATTCGTCAGCACTGCGCTTGCAGTATGTCTTGGAACGATGAGTGCTTATGCCTTCTCAAGATTTCCGGTCAAGGGCAAGGGAGATCTAATGTTCTTCATCCTCAGCACGCGCATGCTACCGCCTGTCGCAGTGGTTATACCTTTATTCCTCATGTATAGAGTATTGCACCTGATAGATACGCATATAGGATTGATATTATTATACACCACGTTCAACGTGTCTTTTGCAACGTGGATGATGAAAGGCTTTATGGATGAGATTCCGAAGGAATACGAGGAAGCGGCGTTAGTTGATGGTTACACACGTTTCAAGGCTTTTATGAAGATAGTCCTTCCTCAGTCAGTGACAGGGATCGCCGCAACTGCGGTCTTTTGCCTGATCACAGCATGGAACGAGTTTACATTCGCACTCATAATGACCACCAAGAACGCCCGAACAGCCCCGCCATCGCTGGCAAGCAGGATGGGATCATCAGGAGTCGAATGGGGACAGATCGCCGCAGGAACATTTATATTCCTTTTGCCTGTTGTAGTATTTACATTTATCATGCGTAAACATTTGCTTAGAGGTGTTACGTTTGGTGCGATAAAGAAATAGTGGGAAAAATGGTACTTAACTTAAATCTTCCTAGCCCTTTTTTCCAAAGGGAGAATTTGGGAGTTTTGCTTTTCACAATATCTATTATCACGGCGTCTCGCTTTTTATCTTTCCCCATGTAGTAGATAGCTTACCCATTGGAGAAACGCTAGTGGTTGGAGAGTTCACAGGTCGTTTCATCAAAAGCCCGTTTGTCCCGCCTGCCCAAATCGTTGAAGTTGCTACATCACTGCCTAAGTAAGCTATTCCTCCTTCCATCTGTGATTTCCATTCAACCTGCCAAGTTCTGCCACCATCTGTTGTATGAAAGATGCTTATCTCATATATCTGCTTACCTGGTTCCCATAATATATTCTTTGAGCCTACTGTCCAGCCTTCATCGGCGTTTATGAAATAAAGAGTTGTATAGCCATCAACAAACTGAGGAGATTGCGCAGGAGATATATCAACCCAGGTATTTCCGCTGTCCTGCGTAGCCCAGACACCTGATCCAATAGACCATCCATTCTGAGTATCTATGAAATCCATATACCAAAAATCACGATTTACTAATTTTTCCCAAGTATCCCCGCCATTAGTTGTTTGATATAACCAATCTCTAGCTGCTAGAATCCATCCGTTTGTATAACTAACGAAATCAATATCAATCAGTCTTTTATGGGATTCAATATCATTAAGACTTATCTTAAGAGCAGGATATGCATCTATCTGCCCTTTCCAAGTTTTACCACCATCATTGGTAGCTAGAATTAGGTTTCCTGCTAGCCAGATGGTTTCATATACGTCTAGCTTGTCTGCCTTTTTTTCAACATAGTATTCTGTAAAGTCATTTATTATTCCCCATTTATTGTCTGCTTCTATGATTACAACCCAAGCACTTTCTCGAAGCCATATTCCATTATTGCCAAATGCCTGACGCATTTGGGCTGATAATAAATCGTTATCTAAAGCATGTAACCCAGTGCTAAATAGCAATCTTCCCTTTCCCAGTCTTAGGCTAGTATTACCGATAAGCCATCCCTTTTGTGCATCAATAAAGAAAGCTTTCCTGATAGCTTTGCGTTCAAAAGGATCAATTGGCTTTAGATCACTAATTATCACTATTTCAGTAATTTTCCCAGGCAGAGATTGCCAACTTAACCCGCCATCTATGCTATGATATAGCTCGATGTCCGCCATTAGAAGTTCATCAACAGGTTCTGCTTCACTACGGAAAGTCCATCCTTCCATAGGATTTTCAAAATAAGCCTTTTCGTATGGGAAGTCTGTGCGCTCTCCTTGCCACGTTAGCCCTCCGTCTGTTGTGTGCAAAAGAACCGTTCCACCTGCCGTCCAACCTACTTTCTCATCTCGAAAATGCACTATATTCATGTCAATATTGTATGCTGGATTACCTGGATAAACCATCACCCAAGGGTCTTGAGCCAACACAGACACAAACGATGAGCAGGCGCCTGATAACAGTAATACCCATATTGGTATCTTAAAATGTTGACAAATACAAAAATAATTAAAATATTCCATTCTTGACTACCAATTCTTTTGATGCTATAATCGTCACATTACTAATTGACTCTATAAATTAAAGAACATTATGGACAAAAGCATTATGCTTGGATATTATAAAGGTATATTGGTTATGTTGCCTTTCTGCCTTATAATACATGAATATACTAGGAGACTATTAGATAAAAGTCAAGGATTTTTTCATAAAACAGAATCTACCTGTCACCTTTTTATGCGTTTCAGAAAAAGGCATTAAAGCATTATTAGACTACAATCATGGTTTGTTCCTCTGCATCATAAAAAAGGAGGGTGATTAAATTGGTAAAAAAATACTACAAAGTCATACTTGAACCTCAAGAAGAAGGAGGATATACTGTAACCGTTCCTTCTTTACCCGGTTGTATTTCCGAGGGGGATACTTATGATGAAGCGATTGCGAATATTAAGGATGCTATAAATCTCTATCTGGAAAGCCTTAAAGCTGATGGTCTTCCCATTCCAGAAGAGACCCACCTCATTGTAGAATTGGAATGCCTATATGAACAAATTGCCAGTGCCTAAAAGTCATGATATTATAAAAGCACTTCGTAAAGCAGGATTTGTGGAGCATAAAGTGGTAGACACAAAATCTTTAAGAAGGGAAATCTAAGGGTGACTGTACCAACACATTCACGTGATCTCAAGAAAGGAACGATTCATAGCATAATTAAACAATCGGGATTAACTTTGGAAGATTTTTTGAATATCCTATAATAAAAGGAATTTGTTGAAAATGTATATAAAAAGGAGGACGAGATGAACGAAAAAAAGTTAGGTGTTTTAATTCTGGGGGCAGGATGGGTTTCTACTCAGCATATTAAGGCTTTTCAGACTAACCCACATACTGAAGTTGTAGCAATATGTAGTAGGAGGCTGGAAAGCTGTAAGATTCGTGCAGATGAAGCCGGGCTCGGAAACGTAGATTTTCACACTGATTACGATAAAGCCCTGAAAAATGAAAATGTGGATATAGTATCCGTATGTACGCCACAGCATCTCCACGCAGAACATGCAATAGCGGCGGCTGAGGCAGGGAAGAACATTGTCATCGAGAAGCCTATCGCTAATAGCCTTGATGAGATGAAGGCGATGAAGGAAGCTGTCCACAAAGCTAAGGTAAAGACCATCGTGAGTTTTGTGCTTAGATGGAATCCACTTTTTATGATCATCAAGCGGATGATGGCGGATAATGCACTTGGGAACCTGTATTACGTCGAGACAGACTATCAGAGCAACATCTCAAGCTGGTGGTCAGGTTTTGAATACGCAAGGAGAAAGGATACAGGAGTCAGCGCACTTCTTGTCGGCGGATGCCATGCTATTGATGCGACACGATGGTTCGCAACAAAGGGTGAATACGAATCCGCAAAACCGATAGAGGTTTTTGCATACTCAGGCGGATGGAGAAAAGGCTCTGATACTGAATATGATTATTATGCAAACTTATGGCGTAAAGGCGCGCCTGTACTAGAATATGATGGGCTTGAAGTTGCCCTGATCAAGTTCGATAATGGTGTGATAGGTAAAGTCTCTGTCAACTTTGATGCCATCATGCCGTATACGTTCCCGATTGAGATTTTCGGCGACAAAGGCACCATAAAGAATAATCGTATTTGGTCTCACAAGTTCCCCGGTCAGAAGGGCTGGGTCGAGATTCCAACAATCCTTCCTGATACTGCGGATGTGACTCATCATCCATTTCAGGGTGAAATGGATCACTTTGTCGAGTGCATATTTGCTGACAAGGAGTCTCACTCCAACCTGGATGATGCTATACTGACCCACGAGGTTGCCTTCGCCGCATTAAAATGCTACGAGACAAAACAGCCTGTTAAATTGCCGTTGATTTAATTTTTTGGATGTTGAAGCTTGCTTCAGCATTTGCATATCCAAGTTTACTATCAGTGTCATGTTAAAAACAAGACGTTATTAGACATGCAGTCGAGATTTTTTGCTTCGATTGAATATTATAATCTGACACAACCATAATCTCATGATAAGATAGTGGTGCAAATAATGAACTATCTAACAGGAGGTGAGAAATTTGAAAAGCAAAACAACGTCGAAAACTGAGAAAGACTCGTTTTTTGCAGAAAGACTTGTTGGCACTGATCATCGCAAAACAACGATTTCAGATGGAAAAGACAAAGTCGAGGCTAGAGGAAGGACTGAAAAGGAAGCACAAGAAAGAGCCAGTAAGAAATGGAGAGAAAAGAAGGGAAAGAAATAGTCTAATTTGTGATAGGGCGTCTGAAAAGACGTCCTCAACAATGTTTGATCTTTATTTCTTTTTGAGGAAAGCAAAATGTCCAAGATGCCATAAAGAAGTAAAGTAATTGGTACGTTGGGTTAGAAGGTGATATATATAGAATCAGCAAAAGCTTCAACAATAAGAGCAAGATTCAAAAACGGAGTCATAGAGCCACTTGAAAAAGTAGAACTCAATGATGGAGAGGAACTTACCTTGACCATTGTAAGAGTTTCTAATTCCGAAGAAGAAAAAGATGCGTTCAGAAAAAGCAGGGGTGGATGGAAAGGACTTATAGACTGTGAGGAACTCAAGAGGAATATCTATGAAGACCGTTTAATCAATACCAGATCAGAGGTAAAACTATGAAAATTGCCTACCTGTTAGACACAGATTGGGTAATAGACTATTTCAACGATAAAGAACCTGTCGCTTCTAAGATTGAGGAATTAAAGGAAGCAGGGATCAGTGTAATATCTTTGGCTGAACTCTATGAAGGTGTGTTGCTTTCCAGAGATCCAAAAACCTCAGAAAAAATGTTACTTGACTTTTTGAGTGGAATTGCCATTGTGGGAGTTGATGAAGGAATATGCAAGATTTTCGGTAAATTAAGAGGAAAACTTAGAAAAGAGGGTTTGCTCATAGGAGACTTCGATCTTCTTATTGCCTCAACTGCCATTTATTACGAAATTCCCCTCGGCACAAACAATCTTAGGCACTATGAAAGAATTGAAGAATTGAAGACTATTACTGCTTAAAGTTGACATTTCGATGGAGGAAGTAACAATGAAAGTTGGTTTTGCAGAACGTGATATAACTCCTAAACCAGGTATGGAGAGACCCGGCGGTTACAGCAAATCTTTTCACAACGAAAACGTCCATGATATTTGTAAGATACGCACTTCGGTATTCGATGATGGACAGAGTCGTGTCGCATTGATCGGCATTGATACACTGGCAATACCGAAAGTGCTTATCCAGAACGCTAGAAACGGGATAGAAAAAGCCTGCGGAATTCCACCAGGCGCAGTCCTTGTCGGCGCATCGCACTCGCATTCGGCAGGTCCATTGAGCATGGTACTGCCCGGACAGTTTGACCACGCATCACCGCTTGCTCAACACCTTGCTTATGAGATAAGTTCGTGCGCTGACCCGGAATATATGAAACTTGTGGAGGAAGAGCTTATCGTTTCAGTCGTCGAGGCTAACGATAACCGTGTTAATGCGAAATGCGGGATCGGATCAGGTCATGAAGATAAAGTCGCATTCAACAGACGTTTTTTAATGAAGAATGGGATCACCTGCACACATCCGGGAAAGTGCAATCCAGACATTGAAAAGCCCGCAGGTCCAACAGACCCGGAAGTCGGTGTTATCGGGGCATGGGACACCGATGGAAAACTGATAGGGTGCGTAGTGAATTTCGCATGTCACGGTACGACAGGACCGGGAAGCACTTCAGCAGACTGGATTTACTATCTTGAGCAGACCATTCGCAGTGTGATGGGCGATCAGGCTATCGTTGTGTTCCTGAATGGCGCCTGCGGTGATATTACTCAGGTTGATAACCTTAGCCCTTACAACATTGACTTTGGTGAGCGTGCCGCAAGGTACGTTGGTACAAGAGTCGGGGCAGAAGCAATAAAAGTGCTTGTAACTGCTGAACCGGGGGAACTGATACCTGTAAGCGCAAGTATAAAGAATCTGCCGATACCCCGCCGAAAGCCAAGTGATGCACGATTAGAAAGAGCATTGGAGATAGTTGAACATGATCCGTCACAAGTAGACTCAACCGAATGGACGTTTGCTAAAGAGGTTATAATGCTGGACGCTTTGATACAGAAAGAACCTATCGTAAACGTAGAGGTACAGGCAGTTCAGGTCGGTCCGGCAGTGTTTCTGGCGAATCCTTCGGAGTTCTTCTGTCAGTTTGGGTTAAATATAAAGGCTAGAAGCAAGTTTCCGTTCACATTCCCCGTTGAGCTTGCCAATGATTGCGTTGGCTATATCCCGACTGAGGAAGCGATGGGAGAACACGGCGGAGGTTACGAGACACGCCTGACAGCTTACAGCAATCTGGAAGTCAGTGCAGGTGATAAGATAGTCAATTCCTTGCTTGATCTCGCCAATGGGTTGACGCCCGGTGATGTACCAGAGCCGCCAAAGATTGACCCATCCAACGCCCGATGGACTTATGGGAACGTCCCGCCAGAAGTTAGCTAAATTATTTATTTGGAGGTACTAAAATTTGAAGATTAAGGTTGGAGTAATGGGATCTGCCGGGGGTGAGATGTCAAAAAAGGCTTTGGAAAAGTCATATCTGCTAGGTAGGGTCATCGCAGAAAAAGGCTGTGTGCTTGTAACAGGAGGTTGCCCCGGTCTGCCTTTTGCCGCGACTAAGGGTGCAAAGGACGCTGGCGGTTTTACCATAGGCATTTCACCCGGCATTGATTTACGAGAACACATTGAACTATATAAATCACCCACAGAATATCTTGACATTTTAATTTTTACCGGTAGCGGGCTTATGGGAAGGGAAGTCATAGGTGTGAGAAGCTGCGACATCATCATCATAGTAGGTGGCCGCTCTGGTACATTGGGAGAATTCTGCATTGCCTACGATGAGGGTAAGCCTATCGGTGTTCTCGAAAATACGGGCGGGATAACCCCCAGACTGCCTGATATCGTTGAAGCTATACAAAAAGAAACAGGAAGCGAGATAGTCTATGATGACGACCCTTACGAGCTTGTTGAAAAAGTTTTAGAGGCTTATGAGAAAGTAAAAAATAAACCAAAACGCTATGACGCATCAGGTTGAGATACAACAGGTATCATGTTGCACTATGCTACATATCCGATGATGTAGGTTTTGCACAATTTTCCGTTATATTTGACTATTCGATGTTGCATTTTTCGATCATTCAGATATAACCTTTTAATATCGTCTATTACAATCAACATAAGTTCTGATAATGATCCACAGGATTTTGTGGCATTTGTCATAATTTGGCACGATTCTGGTATATTATCAGCATGAAACAATCATTATAACGCAAGGGGTTAATAAATGGAAGATCGTGACAAACTTATAGATGTTCTGGAACGTATAAAGACTACGATACTTGAGGTTCAAACTAAATTCTCTGAAGCCGCTGATCTGTTCAGTTGCAAGCGTGCTAATGGTATTACTGAGGTGCCGGGAGGAGGGGAGATCGCAAATCACATAAAACAAAATGGAAATAAAAAGGAAACATTAACAGATTATGAAAAGCTTATAAACGATGGAGACTATCTGAAGGATATTATAATTGATGCACAGGTTAGATTCTTAAATGCCGTTAGAATTATAAGCAAAAGACCGACTTCCGATCTCACAGAAGAGCAATTAGTCAAAGTCCAGAGTGAGATCAATCAAGCAACTATAGATATTGTGAGTTACAATGACCTTTTAAGGCGCATATACGAGGCGATAAAGATTCCAAGATCCTAAAGTAATATCAGTTGCTAATTCAAATATGTCATTCAATTGTAGGGGCAATCCCTTGCGGTTGCCCTTTCAATGCTAGATTTCAATTGGAAAATGGTATATTACACAGAGCTAAAGTCCGGGGTAGATCAGTGAACAACGCAGACAGAGTAATATCTGCGTTGTTCATGATCCATTTATTTTAGTATGCGTAAGTTATGCAGACGTTTGTTGCTAGATTGCTTCCGTCTTTACCTGAACCACTTAGTAAATACGGACCTCTGTGGAACATATCACGAGAAAGTATTAAATCAACAATAAACCCGCCATACATCATTCTAATTCCTGAGTTATAGTAATACTTGACGTGTATTGAACTACTACCATTGCTCAAAGAATCTAGTTCAGCATTAGCCCCGCCACGGACAACTATCCATTTCGTAAGTGGAAGTTCAGCGCCGGCGACGAATTTTGGTGCAAGGGTCTTAGTTTTCACTTCTGTTCCGCCTGTCGGCTTATTGGTAACTGCATTATATGCCACAACAAGACCACCCAAAACCATTTTCTTATCGAACATTTTCCTAACGGCAATACCAACGTCTCCACCCATGTAAGTTGTTTCAGTGACGTCCTTCTGTGTCGGGTCTGCCCCTATCTTGACATTGAGTATTGGAACAAGCGTAGTCTTTTTGTCTTTGCCCTTTGGCGCATTCACTCGAGCATCAAATGTGACTATATATCCGCCAGTGCTTTCGGTAATTTTGCCGGCTGCATCGTCCTTGAAATTCTGTATGCCTGCGCCAATTCCGAGATCAATATCACAGTCTGGTAAAGCCATAGTTGCACCAAGGCTCATATCAGTCGCCATTGCGCTGGTCGTTACATCAGGTGTGGCTGTACCAGTTTTATCCATAGCTACAGCTACTCTAGCAGCAACAGTCGTTGTGCCGGTTTTCATCGCCCAGAAAAGGTCTGGAAAAGTTCTAGGCACAAGCGCGGCAAGTCGGTCGTTCTTTCCAGTGTAAGTCGCCAGCGTGCTTGCAAGCTTAGTTGCCCCAGCAGACGGAAGGTTGAAGTGGAATGCCCCCATCATATTTGGCCCCATATTCATCAGCCAACCTGCGCTGAGGTCGTTATCACCGAATGCGGATTTTGGTATAATCCAAACGGCATTACTAAATTGATAAATACGCGCTGGATACGGTGTGTAGTTTGATGTGTCAATGATAAATCTCTGCTCATTACCTAATGCCTGCCAGCGGGCACTCGATCCAAATGCTACAGAGGAAACAACCATGCTGAATATGAAACTTAATATGAGTATTTTTTTCATCCGTGCTCTCCTTTTAATACTTAAACTCTCACTCTTATTTCTAAATCATAAAACAGATCAAGTAAAATTTGGCGCTGCAACTAAACCAATCCCACTCAAGTAAAAACCCATAAGAAATTTCCTTAATCCCCCTCCTTATACATCTAATTCACTTCGAGTAAGATTATCTAATGCCTTTAGAAACTGTCTTATATTGGCGTTTACTATACACCTAAAAGACAAAAAAGTCAATAAAAAAATAAGTCCTCAAGCAAGTTTCAAAAAATATTATGGACTTTTTCCTTTTGACGAAGTAAACTTTAGAAAAAGCAGAAACAACTTCGCCCTGATAGCGGAAGTATATCATTGGTTCATTATACCATTTCTCATAATTAAATGTGCATTGTAGGGGCAATCCCTTGCGGTTGTCCTATTCACCAGATGTAATTTTTGCACAATAAATTTAAAGAAATGATATTAAGCAACTTTAAGAAAAGGTATCAAAACTTTTCAGTTACCAGAATCTTTTATTCACAAGGCTTTTCCTCACTGAAAACTCAAAACTGCTTACATTATCTGGCTCTTTGGTAATTAATGGGGAAACTCATGTTTATAATGGATTCCCACGAAAGTGGGAATCCACTCTACGCAAGAATCATTCTCCGTTAAATACCAAAGAACCCATTATCTTCGATAAAAAAAATTCTTGTCACATTTTCACGTTTTGCTGGCTCTATATATAATGATGAGATTCAACATGGATCGCTGAAGCTTACTTCAGTACTATACAAGAGAGAATGACATGCACTCAGAGGATGGATTCATCATTCAAAAATGCCTTAACGGAGAACCAGAGGCTTTTGGATTGCTTGTTGATAAATATAAAGCAAGCATCTATGCCTTTGTCTATGCAAAGCTCCACAATTTCCATGACGCAGAAGATGTGACACAGGAAACTTTCATCAAGGCATATCGAAAACTGCGTGATCTGCGAAAATGGGATAGTTTTCTTGCGTGGCTTTATTGTATAGCCGCCGATAAAAGTAGGAAGTTTATCAGGTCTCAGTCGTCACGACCTGACAGTGAATTCATCGAAGACCAAAAGTTTGAGGATAACTGGACAAATACTCATAGCGAAAATGCTTATGATTCCCTTCACGAAGCGCTAAATTCTCTGCCCGATATTTATCGTGAAGTTTTGACGTTACATTATCTTGGTGGAATGAGTACGAATCAGATCGCCAATTTTCTCAGAGTGTCTCCCGAAGCAATCAGACAAAGGCTTAGTAGAGCAAGAACGCAATTAAAAGAGGAGGTGCTTGCTATGATGAGCGGAACTTTACCACAGCACAGATTACAGGCAAATTTTACATTTCGGGTTGTTGAAATGTTAAAGAAGATAAAGATACAGCCAACATCAGGGATAAAGGGATTACCCTGGGGATTATCATTAGGCACAGGACTTATATTTACATTTTTGATGTTTGGTCAGTATATACAGCTAAATCCGTCTGATATTGCTATGGGATTACCGCTTCCAAGTGAGATGAAAGTATTAAAAGTTGGTGAGATTCCTGTTGATGCTGTGAAAGCCTCAACAATAGCGTCTATCGGAAACAAAGGAGATGGGAAAGGCGTTGCACCCGATCCGAAAGGTCAAGAAAATGCCTTCTTTATGTCTCCGCAAGCAGAAGGAAAATGGGAAAAGAAAGCGGATATGCCAACGGCGAGATTTAGTTTTTGTACCGCTGTTGTAAATGGGAAAATATATGCCATAGGTGGTGCTTCCTTCGGTAATGTACATATTTCCAGTGTTGAAGAATACGATCCAATAAGGGACAAATGGGAGATAAAGTCAAGTATGCCACAGGAAAAAGTATCTTTTTCCGCATGTTCGGTTAATGGAAAGATATATGCGTTTGGCGGAGCGGATATCAATTCAAATGAGTTAGTGAGTGTCTATGAATATGATCCTGTTTTGGATAAATGGACAGCAAAAAAGGATATGCCAATAGGATCCTTAGGTGCTGGTGCTTGCGCTTTAAATTCCAAGATATACGTTTTTGGCATAAAAAACGAGGCTGATGGGAAATACAACAAAGTATATGAATTTGATCCAGCAGAAGATTCATGGACAGAGAAAGCGAATATGCCAACCGCAAGAAATATGTTGAGTGTATGACCTATAAATGGAAAGATATATGTTATCGGTGGGCATGTTACATCAGAAGTATATCTCTCAACAGTGGAAGAATATGATCCAGTTACAGATACCTGGAAAAAGAAATCTGATATGCCAACCGCAAGAGGAGAGGTAGCCTTATGTGCGATAGGAACAAAGATTTATGCTGTGGGAGGGCATAATACTTCTGAGAAAGGAGGCACGGTATTTAGAACCGTTGAGATATACGATACCTTAACAGATACCTGGACAAAAGGAGTAGATATGCAAAGTCAAAGATACCTTTTTTCTGCTAGTGTTGTTGACGGGAAAATATATTCTATCGGCGGATTTAGTTTCAATGACTTGGTGGGGTTTGGTAATGTCTTATCAGTAGTTGATGAATTCGACACAGGCTTTATATCAAAAAGCGTTGACCCAAGCGGAAAGCTAATGAAAACATGGGGAATGCTTAAAGCAAAATAGGTGTTGGATGTTGCTTAGTTTCTAACAATATTATATTGATTTTGTCCAGTCTTCTATCTGCAATCCATCTACATATTGAAAATGCTCATCATTTGTGACAAGAATCATGTTATATGCTTTGGCAATGGCAGCAATCCAGATGTCATTCGTCTCAATTGGTCTGCCTTTTCGCCGAAGTTCCGTGAAAATAAAAGCATATTGTTCTGCGACTTGTGAGTTTATGTAAACAATTTCTGCGATTTCGATGATAAGTTGTTCATATAAAGCTCTTAGCCTTTGTTTATGTGATTCCGCAACATAATATGATATATAATATGATATTTTTTGTTTACCTTACTCAATTTATACTATAACACGATTTATATACAGAGTGCTGAAGCTTACTTCAGCACTCCAAAATGGAACTATTTACCCTTTATCTCTGCCCATGTCGTAACAGCCTTGCCCGACGGCTGAACGGAAGCTAATGATTTAGCCATTCCCACTTTAATCTCATCTTCTGATAGAACCTTATTCCAGAATCTCACCTCGTCAATTATACCCATAAAGTGACGATTCTGACCATACGGGCATTTTAGCGTTTTTGGACCATATCCGCCAATGACCACTGGAATGTCAGAGGCGAAGATACCATTGGCTTGAGCAAGCTCTACGTCAAACTTTCCATTAGTGTAACTGCGCAATTTCTTGCCGTCATAAGTACCTGCAAGGTGCGTCCATTGATTCAACGGTACAGGGATTACTCCCTCTGCACGAGGGAAATTACTTCCAGCATCCGAAACGTACCACCAGTTGCGCTCTTTATATACATTCAACTGATACTGTCTTCGGTTGCTATCATCTTGCCATTTTTGTGCGATGGCATTCAGGTCAGGGTTCCAGCCTTTAGGAAAAACCCATGCCTCTACCGTTAATTCGCCTTTGATATTCAATGAATCAACATTTGGAACAAGCACCTGATCGCCGTCTCCGTTGAAATCAAGTGCTTTCCCGAATTTACCGTCAATCCACTTTGCGCCGGATATGGTTCCATCGTGACCATTACCTGAGATGTCTTTAGTTGAGTCTCCGCTACCCTCGTCAAAAGACCACGCCGCAACCAAATTTGAAACGCATAACCCTATACTTTGAAAGCTTAAAAGTAACACAAAACTAATAAAAATTACCAGTACTTTCATCTCCGTTTCCTCCTATTTGCAAATGGGCGCTGTAAAATTTAGAAAAAACACAGAGGCACTTAGGAAGGATGAAGGATGGGGGATGAAGGATGAAATAGCAATACTTGCTTTCTTCCTTTTCATCCATCATCCTTCCGCCTTCATCCTTTTCTCTGTGTCTCCGTGTTTATTTTCATTTTATTTTTTACAATGCCCGCAAAACTGTTTTTATTATACGAGTTTTTCATATAACGGTAAAAAGAAAACTAATCACCGCTGTTCTTTATATTACCCCATGTCGTTGCCAGATTGCCATCAGGTTGAACAGAAAGAATCTTATTTTTTTCAGCCTTAATGTAGTCATCATCCGTCGGCTGGTACAGCGGGTCATCTGCCCACATAAACACGTCATACTGATCGGTGAGATCACTTCCACGATACCATATCATCATTACGTTCTCACCATCCTGCAATTTATTTATGGTTCCACCATCCAGACCAAAATCTCCATCCTTCACCCATGCCCAGCTAGGGGTATCATTCTCAAAGATGATATCATCAGGTCGAACAAATGCAGGCGCTACATCGGGAATTTCATTCCCATCATCCCCAAGCACCCAAAGCCAATCTGAAGCGTTGACTGGATTAATAATCCTACCAATGAAACGCCAATTGCCACCCTTTCCGCCTGTTTTACTAATGTCAAAACGATAGAGTATCCAACCGTTTCCACCTGTATTGGTAACAATATCGTCAAAAGCGCCATCAGTGGGCTTGAGTGCTTTTTCCGCAATACCAAGCTTGTAGTTTTTGTTAGGGCTTCGATCATCAAAAGCCTCTGCCTCAAACCAGATTTGATGCCCGCCGTCGTACTTGGAAACTTTGAATTCCTTCACGGCAACAGCAGGTAGAGTGAATGTTAAAATGAAAAAACAAACCAGAATGAATAAAAATTTTATCGTTTTTGACATAATTACCTCCTTGTAAATTGAAGAAACCCATTCATGATACCACACATTATATAACAATGTCACAATCCAATCAAGGCTTGATTATAATAAAGCAAGAGGGTATAATAACATTGCTGTTTAATTATAATAAAAAAGGTTCTGTAGTAATGCAATTATGAACAACACAGATAATTCATCTGGTCTACCACCATGTTATCGAAAAAAGTCGTTGATTCTCTGCCAAACAAACCGGGTGTCTATTTCTTTAAGGATAAGGAATCGCATATATTATACATTGGTAAAGCCAAATCTTTGAAGGACAGGGTCAGATCATATACCTATAAGCATTATAAGCACTCAAAAAGAACTCGTAAGCTAGTCAGGAACATCAAAAGTGTTGATTATCAGCTATGCGGTTCTGAACTTGAGGCACTGCTTGTTGAATCAAGGCTGATAAAAGAACATCTGCCCGAATACAACATCACGCAAAGGCGTTACAGGAGCTATCCTTTCATCAAAATAACCCTAAATGAGAATTTCCCAAGAATTTTCGTTACATGGGAGATCGAGCTTGATGGGGCAAAATATCTCGGACCATTTCCAAGACGGGATCGGGCTGAAGAAATCGTAGAAGTGATACACAAGCTGTTTCCTATACGCTGGTGCGATAGAGAAATTAACTCTCGCTCACGGCGTATGCCATGCCTGAAATACGATGTGAAAAAATGTTCTGGTCCATGTCAGGGCAAGATAACAAACTCAGATTATAAGAAACTCGTTGATACTATAATGATATTACTAAGCGGAAAAAAAGAGAAACTGATCAGCGATATGGAAGAGCAGATGAAAAAAGCCTCTGATGACCTGCAATACGAAAAAGCCATCACTATAAGAGATCGGATCAGAATGATTAAAGAGACGATCTATATGCGACAGTTTCAGGTGAATTCCGTTGATAATAATAACCTCGTTGCAATATATCCTTCAAAAGATGTGAATTTCGCAGAATTATTCTTTATCAGAAAAGGTGGGCTTGCGGGTCAACGGGCTCTACCTTTCCAAAACTACGATGAAAATGAACTGCTAGAAATAATTGCCAATGATATAGAACGAATATTCTTTTCTCCATCTAAAAACGATAGTAAATTTGTGACTAAAATTGACGTTGATGCTATGAACATAATCTCCCGATGGCTGTATAGGCACAGGAAAGATCAGTCTTTTGTGCATATCAAAAAGAGACGAAGCAAGGCTGATACGATCCAGACAGCTACGAGGGAAGTTAAAAGAATAATAGAGTCTTTAAACCAAAATGAAATACAGTTTTCTGAATCCTTTTCGGAAATTTCGTAACACTATCATTGCTGTTACTGAATCGCAGAGCAAATTTTATAGCGCCATAGTTTTAGCTTGCGGATTTATACTTGCCATCGGTCTATGCCTTGTTTTCCGACCAAAGTTTGAGTTTTATTATAACGGTGATATTGTAAGCTGGCTTACTGTCAATAAATATCCAAAACAGCAAGAGACTTACTATTACCTTTTATCTCTCATTCTCGTACCTTCAATATCCATTGCTGTATGGTTCATCTGGCTATTTTGGTCAAAAGCAGTTTCTTTTCTTACAAAATTAAATCCGCACCATGTATTGAAGAAATACGCTCTTACATATTTATCATTTATCTTTATTTTGGGGAATATATCCACGCCAACTTTCAAGAAAATGCTGTTGATCCCGTTGATATTGTTTCTGTCAGTAAATATAGTTTTTCTGATCTACGATCTTTTAAGAAACAGGTTTAGAAAATTTATTAATTCAGTTTTTGAAGGGGCATCAGATCAACATTGGTGTGTAATTGCATCGGGGATATGCGTTGGATTATTCATACTGATAAACTATGGTGAGAATCCCAAAAGCCTTCTATCGTGCCTAAAAATTATAGTTTTATCTTCTTTAGCTGTCTGGCTATTCTGGATTATTTGTTCTGTTTTGCTTATACTTGTAGGGCATATTCAATATGCCACTACAAAAGGAGAGATTGAGTTCCCCCTTGAAAAGGGGGGAAGGGGGGATTTTAAACCACCCACATTGAAGCCGGGTTTTAATGAAGCAAAGGCTATGTTAGTCTATCCGCATGTTCCTCTTGTTTTGCTTTTGCTGGTGTCTTTATTGTATGAGCATGGCAGCGCTCTTATTCTCATATCTCTTGCGTGTATGTTGCTTTTGCAATCGCTAGTTATTATAAAGCCTGCTTGGATGATGAAACTCGTTTCGATGCAGGTTCATAGAAATTTGCTGGACTACGTTTTAGTGCCTGCCATAATATACGCAATATTTTATAGCGGTGGAAACATACACGGCGGTATTGATTTGTTTCATGAGGGTGAACGACTTGCTCCGCTTAACGAGGCATTACGTGGCGGAATGCCATACAAAGACGTTTACCTTCAGCACGGTTTATTTTATAACTTTTACAGGCCGCTACTTGCGGCTAAGTTTTTCGGACCAACTTTAGCGGCGGATAGACTGTTAGGAAGTATACTTGACCCATTGGGACACGTTGGATTTTATCTTTTCGCATTGCAGATATTTAGAAGCAAGCTCTCGGCTTTTCTTCTGCTCTGGATATTATCGTCTGGCGTAACTGAGGAGTTCATATTCTGGGATGCGTCCAGAAGGATGGTATATACTCCCGGACGGCTTGCCTTTGCTTATTTTGCCCTTGCTGTATTAGCATTTTACTTGAACAGAGGTAAATTTGTTAAGGATGAAGGCGGAAGGATGAGGGATGAAAAAAATCAATTCAGCCTTCATCCCTCATCTTTCATCCTTCAAATATCGTGGTTGCCAGCAATAGCTGGAATATTCTCCTGCGTTGCGATATTCTACAGCCTTGAGATTGGTCTCTATACAACAGCAACGTGCTTTTTGTTTCTGCTGTTATTTGGATTCTCACCACAGGTACGCTCGGACGCTTTTAATTTCTGGAAAAGGTTGAAAAATGGATTCCGACTGCTATTGAGCTATATTATAGGCATCTTTATTGTTTTCATCTCCGTTGCAATCTATCTCGCAATTCATGGAGCGTTTGATGATATGATCGTCAATTCATACATTCAGATACACTATCAAAGCATTATATGGGGTTTGCGATTCCCGCCATTGCTCTCTGAATTAGCTAAGATCAAATCTATCGAGACCACAAAGGCATTTATCATCAGCGATACTTTTAAGTGGTATTTGCCAATAATGGTATATCTAATTTCTGCAACGTATCTTGCATATCAGATGCTCCGTTCCCGACTCTGGAAGGTAAAATCTAACGTCAAGTTGCTATTGCTTATAATTGCTGGAGTTATTTTTTTCCGAACGATGCTTGGACGCTCAGACTCAACACACCTTTACGGAATGTCGTTTGCATGGATGCTTGGTATGTACCTGATTGAAAGTTTATTTATACGATCATGGAATGAGTTAAAGATGGATTTTCGTATCTCTGTATCGTGGCATAGTCATGCACCAATGTCAACTTTATCGCACCCAATCTCTGTGATAGCGTGGCGTGTAATCGTGATAATTATACTTGTCTGGTACGCAACTTCGGTGTATAATCCGATTGATACCGCTAAACAGCTTTCAGCCATAGTAAGTGGTTATGGAAAGGTTGAAAGATACGTTGATCCGCCTTTTGAACGAGTTGGAAACATCCAGATTCCTGCGGATCAAGAATCGCAAATCAAGGCAGTGGTGAATTATATACAGAAAAACACACGTCCAGATGAGACTATATTTGATTTCAGCAATCAAGGCGGGTATTATTTCTTTGCAGATCGTCCATCGGCGACAAGATATATTCAAATATGCTATGCCTCAACTGACGCTATGCAGATGGAAGTTATCGAGTCCTTAAAACAGAATAAGACTAATCTTGTTATATTCAGCAACAGTTCATGGATGGATTCGATAGACGGCGTTTCAAATCTGGACAGGCACCGATTGATCGCCAAATATTTGAAAGATAATTACGCTGAATCAGCTAAAATTGGGCCAACGATTATTTACAAGAGAAAATAATCATAACTTGATAATGTTAAATTTGGGAGAACACATAGGTTCTCCCCTACAATTGATAGCGTTATTATTTGTAGGGACAGACCTATGTGTCTGTCCAAATATGGATTTCATAATTGAGAGGAGAGATTATGACAGAAAGAGAAAGATTTCTTGGGGTAATGGAATATAAACCAGTAGATCAGGTGCCGAACTGGGAGCTTGGTCTTTGGGGTCATACAAGGGAACGATGGCTAAACGAAGGCGCTAAACCTGAACAGATTGACGGCGACTGGTTTTCTGGCATAGATGCGATTGGATTTGACAGACGAGAATTTGTCAACGTCAATATGGGGATGATACCCGGCTTTGATTGGAAAGTCATTGAAAAGACTGAACGATATGAGATAGCGCAGCATGGAAATGGTATCACCACTAAAGCCTTGATTGATGGTACAGTTGGCGGAACAAGGGCCTCGATGGATCAATATCTCCGATTCCCTATCGAGAATATTAGCGATCTCAGAGATATGAAGAAGCGTTATGACCCGTCTGATTCAAGGCGTTATCCTCAAAACTGGCAGGAAAGAATACCATCATGGCGGGAACGTAAGCATACTTTGATTTTAGGCGTAAATTGTTGCACAGGATTTTATGGAGTAGCCCGTGCATGGATGGGTACGGAAAACCTGTCCCTTGCATTTTACGATCAACCTGAATTATGTGAAGAGATGTTCGAATTCATAGCGGACTTTGCTATAGAAGTCACCACACCTATCCTGAAAGAGGTGGACTTCGATTACTTCAATTTCTTTGAGGATATGGCTTGTGTGTCGGGTCCGCTAATGAGTCCTGCAAGTTTCCGCAAATTCATCTTCCCGCACTATCGCAGAGCAATTGACCATCTGAAAAAAAATGGGGTTCGCTACGTAAGCCTTGACAGCGATGGTAACACAGAACCGTTAATCCCGCTTTTCCTTGAGATGGGAGTGGATGCTCATTGGCCATTTGAAAGAGCGTCAAACATGGACCCGATTAGAATCAAGGCTCAATATGGAAAACAACTGAGAATCTGGGGCGGAGTAGACAAACGTGAATTAACAAAGGGACATAAAGAAATAGATTCGGCTCTGATGGAACTTGTGCTATTGACAGAAAACGGCGGGTTCATACCTACGGTTGACCATACTTTTCCACCAGATATTTCGTGGGACAACTTCTGTTATTACATGGAACAGAAAAAGCGTCTTTTAGGTGGAGCTTTCAGTGTTTAATGTTATGTTTATTAAAGGGAACTTTGAGAAACTGCTTGACATTAATATTATGCTAAGTTATTATATTTGTGAGTTTATACCGTTTTATTAAATATTTGGATTATAAAAATACGACAAACGTTTTATTATCCTGTAAAACGGTATTTTTAATACTATTTGAAAAGTATACCGTACAACTAGTTTTCAGTTATGAGTTTTCAGTTTTTAGTGCTAAATATCAATATTTATCTGTTACTTCTCCGCTAAAAACCAACAATTTTTAACTACAAACTATTAATGTACATTGGGTAAAGTTTTATGTCAAAAAGAGGTGTGTTTATAAGCCTTGAAGGTATAGAAGGGTGTGGTAAGAGTACACAGGCGAGAATGTTGCATGAGTATATATCGGGTTTAGGATACAATGTTGTTCTGACACGAGAACCAGGGGGTACACCTATTGCTGAAAAGATAAGAGGGATTCTTCTGGATCCAAGTAATGAGGACATGACAGACATCACTGAACTTTTCCTTTATTTAGCATCAAGATCACAGCATGTTGAGCAAGTTATAAAGCCGGCGTTGAATGATGAAAAAATAGTAATCTGCGAAAGATTCAGTGATGCAACTTGCGCCTATCAGGGTTATGCCCGTGGGCTGGATCTTCAGGTCATAGAGAACTTAACTCAGATAGCTACAAAAGGTCTGGAACCGGATCTTACTATTGTTCTTGATCTGGAAGTAGAAGAAGGACTATTGAGAGCCGAAAGATTCAAGAATCATCTTGATCGTGTAGAAAGCCAAAGCATTGAGTTCCATAATAAGGTGAGAAAAGGCTACCTTGATATTGCACGCAGACATTCTGAACGAGTGAAAGTTGTTGACGCTAATGGTTCAGTTGAGGATGTCCATCTTCGCATAAAACAATGTGTTTATCATATCTTTTTAACAAAAAATGATGGGAGAGATAGTGAATTATAACTAATAATAGTGCTTGACCAAATTAATTATTTAACTTATGAATCTCAAAAGTAGGTTGGGTTGAGGAACGAAACCCAACATAATATTATCAAAGTTGGGTCTCATGCTTCGACCCAACCTACAATCATATTTTTTATAGGACGAAAAATTAATCTGGTTGACCAGTAGTTATTCACTATCAAAGTTTTATGTTCGCTGATATTATTGGTCATAGTGATATAATAGACAAACTCAGAAATATCATAAAATCCAATAGGATTGCCAATGCTTACATATTTGCAGGGCCTTCAGACGTCGGTAAGGAGTTCGTGGCAATAAATTTCGCCAAAGCACTCAACTGCACTGAAGTTAAAGAAGATTCATGCGATCACTGCGTATCTTGCCGAAGGATTGATGATGAAAATCATACCGATGTTAGAATAATACGCCCGGAAGGTGCAAAATTGAAGATTGAACAGATGCGTTTTCTTAAAAGACAAGGTTCATATAAGGCTCTCGAAAGTGAATACAAAATATATATAATAGCAGAAGCGGATAAAATGACGATAGAAGCCGCAAATTCAATGTTAAAGACCATTGAAGAACCATCTGGTGATACATTGTTCATTCTTCTAACTTCCAACTACAATTCAATTCTGCCAACTATCCGTTCCAGATGCCAGCTAATCAGGTTTTCGCTTGTATCACAAAAATTGATACAGGAAGGTCTGATGAAGCAACTTGGTATTCCAGAATCCAATACAAAAATATTAGCAATTCGATCTCAAGGGAAGCCCGGCAAAGCTCTGAAAATGGCACACGAAAAATCAAAGGAACTAGACGATGAAACATCATGGGTACTGCCGATCCTGACTCAGAGAGATAAAGGACGATTATTGCAGGCTTTTAAGAGAGCAGAGGAGATGAGCAAAATAGAAGACTCTCCTGATGTTATACTGAGTTGGTATCGTGACCTATTGATGATTAAGAACGGTTGCCCGAAGCACTTGCTAATACACAATGACGAAAATAATCAATTGGAACAGATAGCACAATCGTATTCTGTTATCGAACTTGAGAATTTGATAACTATGACCTTGAATATACAGAATTTGATACAGCGAAACATTAATCCCGTTCTAGCTATGGAAGTCATGATGTTTAATACTTTCAAAACTCTTTCTACAAGGCTTTAATCACTACCTCAGCTTGATCAATAGAGGCGGTGTTTTTAATGGAAGAGATCGAAATTGCCCAGCTTAAATGCTCTGGATGTGGAAATTACACTTATGATTTGAATGAGCAAGATATAAATGTAAACGATTACTGTATTATAGAAAATCCTTATGACAGTGATGATGTAGATATTGGTCAGGTAGTCTGGAAACAGAAGATTCCGAAACAAAAAGCATCAAAATCAATACTTAAAATAATGCGAAAGGCAACAGAGGAGGATGTAAAGCGATTCGAAGAGAACAGGAATAAAGAAAAAGATGCGCACGTAACTTGCTGGAAAAAGATCAGGGATCGGCAATTGCCAATGAAGCTAGTAAAATCACACTATTCTTTTGATGGAAGTAAGATCACATTCTATTTTACATCAGATAAACGTGTTGACTTCAGGGAACTTGTAAAAGACCTTGCGTATATTTTCAAGCGAAGGATCGAGCTCAGACAGATCGGACCAAGAGACGAAGCTAGAATGCTAGGCGGGGTAGGATGCTGTGGACAGCAACTTTGCTGCACCACGTTCCTCCTAAAAAAGCTTGGAAAAGTTCACATGAAAATGGCGAAAGAACAAAACATGACTCTGACGCCATCAAAAATCTCTGGCATCTGCGGAAAGCTTTTGTGCTGTCTGGAGTTTGAAAGCGATTGGTATCAGCATATTAGAAAGGCTATACCGCAGATAGGAAGCAAGTACGAAGCCAATGGCATCAGTGGAAAAGTTGAGGAATCAGACCCGTTCCATGGGATTGTCAAAATAAGAGATAATAGCGGTAAACTGATAGAAGTCAAGGTTGATAGTTTGTAGTAAGAGTGTTAATAAAAAGTAAATAGGGCGTCAAAAATAAAATGAAAATAAACACGGAGACACAGAGACACGGAGTTTGGAAAGAGAGGAGAGAAATTCTTGGTTTTTTTCCTTTATTCTCCGTGACTCCGTGCCTCTGTGTTTTTTCTAAATTTTACGGCACCGTAAATAGTCATAGAGGTGGAAGATATGAAAGCTTTTCATTTTGGTATAATTCTCACCCTAATTTTTCTACTATTAACATGCGCAAATATGGTTAACGCAAAAATCATTGATGGTTTGGTTTCGGCATGGCCCTTTGATGGTAATCTCAAAGATAGCGTTGGGAGCAACGATGGCGAGTTCTTTAGCGGAAATCCGAACAGCAAGCCAAATGTAGATACAGGACCGGCAAACCCCAAAAAAGGTATAGTTTCTGCATGGAATTTTGATGGCGACCTTAATGACGATGCTGGTAATAACGATGGTGAATTTAAGGGAGCGCCAGCCAAAAACGACCCTGTATATGTGAATGGCAAATTCGGTAAAGCCATACTATTTGACGGTATTGATGACTACATCGAGATCCCCGATAAAAAATCCCTGCACCTACCCGAAGGGCTGACAGTTACCGCATGGATAAACTTTACTGCCGGAAGGGACCATGCCGCTATCTGCTGGAAGGGCAAAATGATCGGTTGGGGCGCATACTATTCATGGCGTGTTTGTATAACCAGTAATACTGGCATGACGTGGGGGCGCTGCAAAGATGGTGCAGAAGACTATTTTGCAACCGATAATGTTTTGCCCGGACCTAATCAATGGATTCACGTGGCTTTGACCTGCATGTCGCCTGATGTGCCGACCCCTCAGAGAGCTTATGTAAATGGCAAGGATGTTACTGATGTGACCGGTCAGCCTGATAACATCAAAGCGGCGCCCCCATTCTTGGTATTTGAGGGAATACCTGTTACAATAGGTGTAGGCAGGGGTTACGGTGGAACTGTCGGAAACGATGTTTATTTCAGTGGTATAATTGATGATGTTGGTATATGGGATCGAGGATTAACGAAAGATGAAATCAAGGAGGTTATGACTAAAGGCTTACCATCTGCCTATTCTGTTGACGCAAATGGCAAAGTTGCAACGGCCTGGGGAAATCTTAAGAAATAAATGCTCATTTTTTTATTGAATTTACAAATTAGGTGTGTTATAGTAATTTATTGTAAATCTCACTAGAATGAACCTTTTGAAAATGGAAAGTCAGATGAGATAATACTCAAAGGAAAATGATGGATGTATTAAAGCAACTGCTAGTAGTAGACCGAATTAATTTTTTAGCTTAAATGAAAAGAATCAAATCCCCTCTGACTCCCCTTTAGCTAAAGGGGAGAATAATTCCCCCTTTGAAAAAGGGGGGAAGGGGGGATTTAAAATCTTGCTTATAAAATAAACCAAATAATTAATCTGGTTGACCACTACTGGTCAACCGAATTGATTTTTATGGATTCCCACTTGCGTGGGAATGACAATCATGTTGCTGTCATTCCCGTGAAAACGGGAATCCATTATTATAAAAAACTAATTCGGTGAATCACTACTAACATGATATAAGAACAGAGTGAATGTCTGTTATTTTCCTAATGGGCTTTTAATTAAGAAGGGAGGTAGATACTGGTAAAAAATATGTTTTGTGAGACCAAATTAGGTCTTTATACGTACTATAATGGTTTATTTGATCAAAGGAGTGTAAAAATGAAGCTAGTAACTATGTTATCTCTATCCTTAATGTTAGCCATTGGGTTTGTGGTTATGTATGCAGGCGAATCGCACGCCGCCCTCACAGATGGGCTTGTTGCATACTATTCATTTAATGATGGAACAGCCAAAGATAACAGCGGAAATGGCAATAACGGAAAGATCATAGGAGCGCCTAAATCAGTTGCCGGCAAAGTAGATAAATGCCTTGATTTCAACGGTAAAACGGATGCTATTGATGTAGTCTCTTCAAAAACCGAGTTACCTAATGCACTTACAGTCGGCGCATGGATAAACGTCCGTGCCGTTGATGCTGCTGTAGGCGATCACGCCGGTATCGTCTGGAAAGGTTCAATGATCGGTTGGGGATTTAACTACAACTACCGTGTCGCTGTAACAACCACCCCAGGATTGACATGGGGAACATGCACTGACGCCGCAGAAAACTATTTTGCAACCGCCGTTGATCTATCTATGGGAAGTTGGATATACGTATGTATGACCGCTGATGGTACGACTGCTATCGGTTACGTATCTAAAGATGGAACAACACTTACTCAGCCAGCGAGCGATCAGGGCAATCCCAAGCCGTCGCCCAAACCTTACGTTGTATGGGCAGACCAGCCGCTCAGGATAGGTTATTCAGTGGGATATGGCGGTGTCCTTGCTGATGTTAGATACTTCGATGGTATGATTGATGAGGTTGTCCTCTACAATCGAGCATTAAACGAAACAGAAATTAAGGACCTGATGGCAGCTAACCTAGCGGCAACAGCAGTGGCCGCTTCTGGAAAAGCCGCTACTACATGGGGCGAAATCAAATCTTACTGATCTTTTTGATCAAAACCTTCATTCTACCATGTCAGAGTATCTTTCTCTGACATGGCATACCGTTAATTTATTCGACAATTACCGTGCCTTTCATTGTAGGATGGATACTGCAAGAATAATTATAGGTTCCTTTGGTATCAAACTTGAACTGGAACGCCTGACCCTGGCTTAAATTTCCAGATTTGAATGTGTCAGATACAACTGTGTGCGCCACTGAATCTTGATTAGTCCACGTTACCGTTGTTCCTGCTGTAACAGTGATAGTTGATGGTTCAAAAGCGAAGTTCGATATATTAACTTTATCAGTTTGGGTTCCTGGTGTTGTGCCATCAGTCGTGTTGTTACTGCTGCTACCGCCACAACCACTCAAAAAAGCTAACGACAGAACTGTTAAAATCGAGATTGCAATTGTTAAATAACTGTTCTTACTCATTGTATTACCTCCGTATTTGTTCTATCTGTAGGGGCGAAGCATTTGCTTCGTAAATGTTGAATACGGAATATACTACTAAAAGCAAATGCTTCGCCCCTACTTTGCTATCTTGACAATGTTAAATTTAAATGTAGGATGGGTTCATGGTTTCCTATTAATATTGGTTTAATATTTTATAACGCCAACAGTTACTAATTCATAAGTTTCAAAAACAAATCAAAACCATGAACCCATCCTACTACTATCTGACTATCAGCAAAGATAATTAGATTAACATTAAAAGCAAAATAGTTATTCCATTATTGATTTAAATGTTGACCTTTCTGAGTCTGTTAGCATTTGTCACTACGCTGACAGAACTGCTTGCCATTGCAATCTCTGCTATGACTGGATGTAATAGCCCAAGTATCGCCAGAGGAACCGCAAGAATATTGTATCCATAAGCCCATGTTAGATTTTGCCTGATCTTTCTGAAAGTAGCCTGTGAGAGTTTTATAGCCTTCACAACTGCTGATAGATTTCCACTCACTAGAGTTACATCAGACGCCTCAATAGCAATGTCTGTGCCTGTACCAATTGCGATCCCAACATTTGCCTGAGTCAAAGCGGGGGCATCGTTTATACCATCACCGACCATTGCCACAAGTCCCACTTTTCCCTGAAGTTCTTTGATAGCATTGACTTTACCATCAGGAAGCACCTCTGCAAGCACTTGAGATATGCCTACTTTTCGGGCTATGGCTTCGGCGGTACGCCTGTTATCACCGGTGAGCATGACGGTTTGTATACCCATCTTTTCTAATTCCTGAATAGCCTGAACGGAATCGTCCTTTAAAGAATCGGCCACAGCCAGTATACCTTCGATATTGCCATTTTTTGCAACGATCATGGCTGTCTTGGCTTCACTTTCCAGACGTGCTAACTCATTCTCTACCCATTCGGGAAGAACAGTCTTGCTGTATATATCCTCAAGTAACTTGGGACTGCCAACGGTTACGACCTTGTTATCTAATAATCCCATAACACCTTTGCCCGGGATTGCCTGAAAGTCTTTGAGAGATAAGAGTTCCAGTTCTCTTTCAATAGCCTTCCTGACGATAGCCTGACCAAGTGGATGCTCAGAACCAGATTCTATACTAGCAGACAATTTGAGAACGTAATCCACATCAAATCCTTCTGCGGGTATAATATCTGTCACTTCGGGTTTTCCTTTAGTTATTGTTCCAGTTTTATCAAAGACTATGGTGTGAATATCCTTGAGCATCTGAATAGCTGCGCCGTCACGGATGAGTATTCCACGTTCTGCGCCCATACCACTTCCAACCATCAGGGCTGTCGGCGTTGCTAACCCCAGCGCACACGGACATGCAATGACAAGCACAGCTACAGTAGCAAAAATGGCTGACGTCATAAGTCCAAGATTTGGATTCACCCAGGGGATAAAACTGCTTGCCCAGACGATGATAGCTCTCATCTGCGCAGGTAGTATAATCCAGAGTAGAAAAGTCAATACAGCTATCCCTAAAATCGAGGGAACAAAATAAGCTGTTATTCTATCGGCAAACTCCTGAATTGGAACTTTTGAACCCTGAGATTCCTCGACCATCCTGATAACTTGTGACAGGAATGTGTCTTTTCCTATCTTTGTAGCTTTGATTTTTAGCAAGCCATTCTGGTTCACAGTTGCGCCTATCACCTCATCACCCGTATGTTTTCGTACGGGCATGGATTCACCAGTTGCCATTGATTCATCAATTGAGCTTTCACCCTCTATTACTTCACCGTCAGTCGGTATTTTCTCACCGGGGCGCACTATCATGACATCATCTAATTTAACGCTTTCGATGGGAACCTCTCGCTCTTGACCATCAACAAGTATATGTGCTGTCTTTGCCCCAAGCTCAAGTAGTTTCCTTATAGCCTGTGATGCCCTGCCTTTTGCTTTGGCTTCGACGTATCTGCCTGTGAGATGGAACGACATGATCATTGCTGAAATACCTGCATAATTGGCAATCGGCGCACCAAGTATCATAGCAACACCAGTAGCATAAGATGCGGATATACCAAGAGTGATGAGAACATCCATGTTAGAACTGCCATGTAAAGCTGACTTGATCGCTGATCTCATAGTTGGCAATCCAAGCCAAAATAGCACAGGAAAAGCTAGTATGACCATGCCAATGTCGTAAATAAACATTGCACTGTGCATGCTGCCGCCAAAAAGCATCATTGGTATCATCCACAAAGTTATCGGGATCGTGAACCCCCATGCCCATAGCATACGCCTGCGGGCTTCGTGCATCCTCTGTTCTTCTCTGTCCACGTTCTCTACGCCAACGATGTCATATCCTGCGCCTTTGATCACCGATTCTATATTTTCAAGATCAATTATTTCAGGATTATACGAAACAGTCGCCTTCTCTGTTGCAAGGTTTACGTTAGCTTTGAAAATGCCTTCCTTATGTTTTAAGGCTCTTTCAATAGTTTGGGCGCAGGAGGCGCAGTGCATTCCATCTATCTTTAACGATACCTCTCTCCTCCCTTTAAGATCGGTTTGAATAGTATTTTTTTCAATATCTTCCGTTCCATACCCTACGTCTTCAATAGCCTTTTTTATTTCTTGCTCTGTCACCTGTTCAAGATCAAGATCAAAGTAGGCTTTCTCCGTGGCGAGATTTACGACTACCGACGATACGCCTTTCAAATTCTTCAAAGCTTTCTCTATCGTTACAACACAGGACGCGCAGTGCATTCCCGTTACACCCATTACTACTTTTTCTGAGTTTTTATGTGACTCTGTTGTATTTTCATTCATGAATATCACTTCCTGTCACTGTTACTTATGCTATCTTTATTATTATTGTTGTTGTGATAATCAACATAACAAATTGGTTTACTATTCCTGTAATCGTTAAAAAATGCCATTTTGACCGACATTGAGCAATTCGGTAGCCCCACATTAAAATGTGGTCAAAGATTCCATCGGTTAATAAGCTCTTTCAAACGCTCAGAAGGTCTACCCCTAGGTAGCTTCCAAGGAAGTAACGGCACTTGATAAGTAAGCAACTCACC
>Ga0315282_10000829_pt1 | contig 60543 bp, 50 predicted proteins | sample YL17G07_20_MG_FD_203693 | JGI IMG/M metagenome (GOLD analysis project Ga0315282, IMG submission 203693) | Sediment microbial communities from Yellowstone Lake, YNP, Wyoming, USA - YL17G07_20 | ecosystem: Environmental > Aquatic > Freshwater > Lake > Sediment | place: USA: Wyoming | collected...
TTTTCATTTTTTCTATACGCTATCCGCTGCCCGCTATACGCTAATGAAAACGTACAAAAATTTCGCAAAAACCATACTTTTTTTCGCAAAATCGCATACATTTTTCGCAAAATTTCGAAAATTTTCGTCATTTTTCCCGCCTCTACAATCGTTACAATTGATATAATCGTTAAAGTCAACGCATTTTAACGCCCCGAAATCTGCCATAGAAATACTACTAATTTAGAAGTGATTTCAGACCCCGCCCTGATTAAAAGTGTATGCTAACTCCCTTCTATTAAAGGACATACACTCCTTAGTTCTCTGCTTCCGGCGCCGGTGGTGCTGCCTCTTCCTCCGCCTTCGCCTCCTCTTTGCCCTTCTTGCCTTTTTTCTCCTTTTTGGCCTTTTTTTCCTTCTTTTCTTCTTTTTTCGTTTCTTCTATTATCTTCTTTACTGCCTTAGGTTTACCGCCGCCGACCATAAATGTCATTCCGAATATCAGAATCACCGCTGCCGCCGCCCCGCCCATTATGTACCAAATCATTCCCTCCAGTTGTCCCAGAATCGCCGGCACCGCTCCCTTTGCACCCGTCATCACCATAATAATCGCATAAACAACCGCCACCCACACCAGCAGCAGCATAACGCCATATAGGTTGCTCGACGCATCAGGCTGCGGCTCGGCATATTCCGGCATTACCGCCATCGGTGCGGCAATCGCCTCGGCCACAATCGGAGTAATCTGCTCTTCCGGCATAATCTGCTCAGCCTCTTCCGCCATTGCAGCCCCCGTTGCAGAACCGCTGGCGCCCGCCTCTTCAACGCCGAGCAAGTCTTCGCTGCCGGCCTTCTTCCCGCCGGCACCAGCACCTTCCGGCGTATATATTTCATCGAGAATCCCGCCCAGTGAGGTATCATCTGCCTGCAGCGAAAGGTCCAGCAATCCGGAACCGCTGCCGAACGTGTCCAGGTTCACATCCTTTTCGATTTCATCCAATGAGGCCTCGCTGGTTATCGCCCTGGTCTCGCTTTTCGTGTCATCAGAGAACGTATATTCGCCGCTGGTCTCCTCCAGCACGTTAATTCCTTCGCCTGCCACGACAGTATCGGCGTCGGTTTCGCCGGCGCCTTTTTTAGGTTTTTCCTCCTCCTCTTCCTTGTCCGGCACTAAAAGAATTTCGGCAATATCATCCTCTGCTTTTGTGCCTTTGGTATCATCCTTCTTCGCGCCAAGGGCGTTCATAACGGTCGTATCCAGCAGTAATGATTCAACCTCATCTATCTTGAACAGAAGACTTTGGCCATCGCGAAATTCCCGCAATTTGCCTATCCGGACAAGCTCTTTTATCTCTTTCTCAGTCCTGTTGAGCTTTTCTATAACTTCCTGTAATGAATAGAACATACCGCCCATACTTTATTCTCCCGCAGGATATTTTCCTGCCTTAACTCCTACATCGGCAAACCTTACGAAAAATCTGCAAATACTCATTATATTATACGCCGCCTTTGTTCGGCTCGTTCACTTCCGGAACATTCACATCTAATACCTGCCGGGGCTGGTTTTCCTGCTTTTTAGGGTGCTGGAACGATAAATCCTCCAGAAGCATCTTCACCTGCTCAGGTTTTGGCTCATCGGTGTTATACTGCCTAAGCAGCCCATCATACTGCCAGCTCCTGGCTGCCCATAATTTCAACCTGCCATAAGCCGGCCCGCGATTATTCAACTCGTATATCCAGAGCGTTTGCTCGGCTGTATCGACCATCGCAAGGCCGTAACTGTCGCGTCCGAGCTGAATCGGCACTACTAAAATCCCGCTTTTTTCAGGATTTTGTGCCTTTGCCGCAACATCAGAGGGCAGGCCCGTCTGGCGGCCGATAAAAAACAGCCCTACAATGCCAAAAACAACTAACGCCGGCAAAAGCCACCGTCTTCCAATCCCTGTTATCATATATAATTAGCACCAAAAGATTTACCATATTATATACAAATCGGCACAAATATGCAACCTATTTTTCCAGCGGAATTGGCGTTGGGTGCATCTGTTGTTTGCGGGTGGGTTTTTTCAGGCTGCTCTTTATTGGTAAGATGGGCAAGATTTGACGATTGCTACGCTGTTATCAGATGTTATCAGTTGTCATCAGTTGTAATCAGAAGGTATCCAGATGTAATCAGAACACACTCAGAAGCACTCCAAAGTGCATCAGAAGACACCAGTGTTTTTGCTTAAGTATTGTCATAACAAGGACTTAAAGAAAATAGACCACGGATTCTCTGCAAAAAATTCGAAATCCGCCACACAGACGGCGGACAAGTCCGAAACAAATCCTAATGGCCGAAATTTTAATGACCGAAACGAAACTCCCATAAAACGCTTTGCTCCAAATATAGGGACGTAGTGTCTCGCTATAATTGGGCGGAGATGCGTGTTTGAATCGAAAAAGGTTCTTGATTCTCGATTCCAGATTCTCGTAACTCGATGTGAGAAAAGGAGTAAAAAAATTTTGCGATTTTGGGATTTTTTTTTATTACCCCCCTGCGTGTTTGGTTGAAAAACGAGCCACAGATGACACAGATTAACCCCGATGAGGTAGCACACGACGCACCTCACGGGGCAAACACTGCTTTTTTTAGACACGGATTAACACAGGATTAACACGGTTTTTTATTTTGCCACAGAGTTCACAGAGAACACAGAGGTATTAAATCCAGAATTAGCCACAGGTTTCACAGATTTACACAGATTTTGTTTCGGCCAGTGGGGTATACTCGACACAGCCCCGTGCTCCAAATATATTTGTGCGCCGGGGCCGATGTCTCGTCCACCGCCGACTTTGTCGGCCTGCGAATAAATTCGCTGCTGGCCGAAAAATGGTCATCAGTTATTTTTTTCCGCCACGCTAACGGCGGACAAGTAACACAGATTAACACTGTTTATAAAAAACTGGTTATGTAAATTTTTGTTCCAAACCCGGTCGGTTTGAGTGAACAAAATGGTGTTCCCAGATTACCGAATTGTTTTGGGTCTGTTCTTGCAGCCATTGCGGGGCGGTCTTTTCATATTTCTCTATCGACACCTCCACCGCCCAACGCTGCGCATCAGTTGCCGCACGAAGCGAAGCGGAGCGCGGTCAACTGCATGCGCTTGTTCGGCGGCACGCCGACATTCATTAAGCCTACCATGAAACGGTTACACCCACGCTTTTGTGAACTTGGCGTAGTTGTATTCATCAATCAATTTTAGAAGCGTCTTGCCCGTACTCTGTACATCTACTTCTGGCACAAGAAGTTCGGCCAAGCTCTTCATTTTCCGCATAAACGGGATATATTTGTAGTGGTAATTGTATGCCTTTGCAATCTTGTCATCCCACAAGGGACAGAAAGCAGGCGCAAGTAAATGTAAAGCCTTTGCTACTGCCACAGGGCTTTGTCTTCCCGCGACTTTGCCATCTGCTATTTGCAACGCTTGTAGAAACTGCTCGTAAAGATTGTTTATAGTGTCATCATCAGCAGGTGTGTAACTCAAGATATTTCGATTGCGGAATGAGTATAATATTTTCTGGTTTCGGGCTATGCAGTTCTCTAAAGCAGAAAAATCCAACAAACCATATCTGTAAAACGATTGGTTCCACGTTAGCAAAAGAACCCCCAAACCATCTGCCATTTCTCTGGGGTTGCCCCAAAAATGTTCTACCAGAAAAGTAGCAGTCTTGTACATTGCGTCGCGTACTTCATGGTCTTGAAATGCTTTTGAGCCTGCCTTGAGTTCTGACGCATTCATAATAGCCTCCTCAATTGAGTCTGAGTAAACGGCTGGACCTCAAGCCGCCGAACAATAATTAGATTGATCCACATAACACCCAAATACCGATTCAAGTACCGTATAAGACGCCTGTGAAACAAGGTTTGCCCGGATGGTTTTCCCTCAAAAGGTGAATTGGTTTATTTTGTACCAATCAGCCGACAAAATGGCAAGTATTTTCTTAAGAATTGGGAATAATCAGGAGGCTGGGGGGTATTGTAATGAAAGGGTCGCCGTTGCCTACTTCGCCGAAATCGGCTTCCGACTTCGTCTCGATATACTACCCGCCACACAGAAGGTGGGTAAACATCGGGACTACGATGGACAGGCCGCAGGGCAGGCATTCCGGAGTCTTCGCCCGCCAAACGGAGTGGCGGGTAAACCCGCCAGACAGAGTGGCGGGTAAACTTCGCTACGAGGGGCGGGGGAAAAGAAAAATCTTCATTAAACAAGCCAAAAAAAACAGCGGATAAGTGATTGTATTTGCTTATGTTACGAAAAAGCTGCAAAAAAAGGCGGGGGCGGTTTCTTAAATTTTGCGATTTTGAGGCATTTATTAGATAGAGGACAGATTTCTGCGCAGGAAAATACTGTTCGAGTTTTAGTGAAAGCGTGTCATGTAAACAAGTAAGAAAGGTCAAAAAGTAAAAGGAGAACAAAAATGTCAAACGAGAAAGATGTTTCAAAAGAATTGACGGATGCGGTCAGTAAGGTTTTGTCCCGCAGGGATGCGGTGAAGAAGGTCGGGTCGATAGCGGCGGGAGCTGCGCTGGCGTTTCTGGGTCTGGGTATGCCGGGTATATCACAGCAGAAAGAGGTTATGGCCTGCTGTAGCGGTTGCACTGATGGTTGCGGCAGCTGTACAGGCACTTGCATAAGCGGTTGCGCCAATCTCTGCTGGGGTTCCTGCGAAAACGGTTGTCAAACTCAATGCGGGTTAGCCTGTGTTGACTCATGTTCAGGGAGTTGTGAAGGCACCTGCTATCCATGTTGCGAGGGTTATTGCGGTTTCGACTGCGTTGGAGGCTGCACAGGGAGCTGCGATACGGGCTGCAATACGACCTGCTACGGAGGCTGTACGGCAGCCTGTGCCGATGGTTGCGGCGGCAATTGCGAGGGAGGTTGCTACTGGACTGAAGGCTATTAAGGACGCCTTGTGCGAACAGGCAGTTTTTGTGTTGTCGGATTTTGACGGATTTCTGCTGAATGCGGGAGGCATTTGGCAGGAATTCTTTGAGAAAAAAGCGGAGCAAGAAATGTTTTGTGTAAATGAATAACGATTTAATTCAAAGCAAATTTTTAGAAAGGAGAACAAAAATGTCAAACGAGAACAATATTTCAAAAGAACTAACCGATGCGGTCAATAAGGTTTTGTCGCGTAGGGATGCGGTGAAGAAGGCCGGTTCGATAGCGGCGGGAGCAGCGCTGGCGTTTCTGGGTCTGGGTCTGCCTGGTGTTTCACAGCAGAAAAAAGCTATTGCCTCCTGTTGCGGGTCCTGTACCGGAGATTGCAGCGGTAGTTGTTCCGACAGTTGTGACGGCAGTTGTTCCGGCAGTTGCGAAGGCGGTTGTTCAGGTGGTTGTGATGGCGGCTGTCTGGGCGGATGTTACCAATCGTGTGCTGGTTGTACAGGAGATTGTTCAGGCGAATGTTTAGGCGGATGTGGGGGCTGCTCAGGAAGTTGCTCCGCAATTTGTACGAACGATTGTACCACTGATTGCTTCGGTAGTTGCTACAAAAACTGCGTCGGGACCTGCGCTGCGGAATGTGCTAATAATTGTGAATGGACCTGCTACGCTGATTGCATATATAACTGCTATGGTACTGCGAAGAAGTAAGGCACCATACTAATCGATAAATTTTTGCTGGATGCAAGAGGCATCCAGCAAAAATTCTTTGAGAAAATCGGAAAAAATGTTTTTGTGTAAGTGAATAACCATTTTAATTCAAGACACATTTTTTAGTAAGGAGAAAAAAATGGACGAGAAGAATGATTTAACTGAAGTGGTGAACAGGATTTTGTCTCGTAGGGATGCGGTGAAAAAAGTTGGGTCAATAGCAGCCGGAGCTGCGCTGGCGTTTCTGGGGCTGGGTCTGCCGGGTATTTCTCAGCAGAAAGAAGCCAAGGCTTGCGGCACTTGCTGCCAGGGTGATTGTCAGGGCAGTTGTTACTATTGGTGTGATGGTTGTTCAGGCACTTGCGAATATGACTGCAGTGGAACTTGCCTGGGCACTTGTGAGGGTTGTTGCGGACCGCCCACGCCTTGCGGAGCAGTTTGCGCACTTATCTGCGAAGGCGGTTGTGAAACCTATTGCGACGGCTGTGCCGGGACCTGTGAAGGCAGCTGCACAAGCGCTGAAAGTTACTAATGTGATTGACGTCAATTAAATATGTGTTGTGTAAAACTTATTAACCAATTTTTCAGAAAGGAGACCAAAGATGTCAAACGAGAAAGATGTTTCAAAAGAACTGGCTGATGCGGTCAGCAAGGTATTGTCGCGCAGGGATGCGGTGAAGAAGGCAGGGTCAATTGCGGCTGGAGCGGCGCTGGCGTTCCTCGGTCTGGGTATGCCGGGTATATCACAGCAGAAAGAGGCTATGGCCTGCTGTAGCGGGGGTTGCACCGGTGTTTGCGGCTTCTGTGAAGGCACTTGCTTAAACGGTTGCGCCAATCTCTGCTATTCTGACTGTGCGAGCGGTTGTGGATCTCAATGCTATTGGGCCTGTGTTAACTCATGTATAGGGAGTTGTGAAGGCAGCTGCTGGCCATGTTGCGAAGGTTATTGCGGTTTCGACTGCGTCGGAGGCTGCACGGGGACCTGTGATACTGGCTGCTATGGGACCTGCTACGGAAGCTGCTACGGTTCAGCACAGTTATAAGACTTTGCGGCAGGGAGCAAATTTTGCCGGAGAGATAGTTTGAACCGATTCATGCTGGGTGCAAGAGGTATCCAGCATGAATTCTTTGAGAAAGGCGTGGAGCAAGAAATGTTTTATAAGGATAAGCCGTAATTCGAGGAAGGTAAATATTTTAAATCAGGCATCGTGAGGGAATTTGCGGGAGAGGGTTATGCCGGAGAAGCGCCAGATTTTTTCGAACTGGGCGTGAGTCAATGATTTTTTGCCGAGGACTGGGTCGGCGAAAGTAACGATGTTGTCGGAGACGTTAAGTATCGCAATGCAATGATTGGACAGGAATGAATCCCTGACCGGAGCAAGGACTAAGCCGGCATTTTTAAGCTCTGCGATGGAGTTGAAATGAGTGTAATCGCATTTAAGGCCGGCAGAGGCATAATGGTCTTTCAGGGCGGAATAAAGGCAGGCGGGCAGTGTGCCGGTTATGGGATTGGAGTGAGCGAGGAGGGCGATTTGGCCTTCGGCTGCGGGCAGGCCTAATTTTTTGAGGGCGGTAACGGCGGCGGCTGGGCCGCAGGTATAGTCTTTTGTCTGGAAACACAGGCCCTGCGAGTCAAGAAGCGTTTTGAGGTTCTGCAGGTCGTTTTTAATCAGTGCAGAGGTCAGAAAGGGCAGGACAGCGAACCAAACAACAGCAAAACCCATTATCAGGCAAACGGAAATTTTTTGGAATTTTGAGTGAAGGTGCGGCAGGAGGGTGGCCAGGCCTGTAACTGCGGCGAGTGAGAGGATGACGAATTTTATTCGGCCTGTCGGCAGCCAGCAGAATGGGGGCATAAAGCAGACGGTCTCATTGAAGCCTGTTATGACCACGGCTGCGATAACTGCGAGGGGCAATAAATAGCCGGTGAACCACCAGGGCCTTCGCAGATTAGTGAAGGCCTTGCCGAGATATAAGCCAGACAAAGCTGTTACGGCAGCAAAAACTGTTTCGAGCCAGGGATTCACTTTGTGTCCCCTCCTTTTGGTATATTGTATCAGAAAGACGGGCAAAAATCAAGTAAAACAGTGCGATTGTGGCTGTTGACTTTTTGGTCAGTTGAGGTTAATTTACAATGTTTCAGGATATTGAGTCGGCGTATAAGGCGGTGAGGTTTTATAGGACGTTTGCCGGTTTGTTTTGAGAAGGAGCTATGAAGGAAAAGGAAATAGAAAAACCGAAGGAGCGAATTGATAATATACGGATTCTTGATGAGCTCAAGAATTCGTATTTGAACTATGCGATGAGCGTGATAGTTTCGCGTGCTTTGCCGGACGTTCGGGACGGGCTGAAGCCATCGCAGCGGCGGATACTTGTGGCGATGAATGATTTGCATCTTGGGCCGCGAAGCAAACACCGCAAGTGCGCCAAGATAGTCGGCGATACGGGCGGCAATTATCATCCGCACGGGGACCAGGCGACATACGGGACGCTGGTGCGGCTGGGCCAAGAGTGGAATATGCGGTATACGCTGGTAGACCCGCAGGGGAATTTCGGGAGTATCGATGCCGACCCGCCTGCGGCTATGAGGTATACCGAGGCGAGGATGGCTTCGCCTGCTATGGATATGCTGGAAGACCTCGATTATGACACCGTTGATTTTGTGCCGAATTATGACGAGACGCGGACGGAGCCGACGGTTCTGCCGTCGAAATTTCCGAATCTTTTAGTGAACGGCTCGACTGGCATAGCGGTGGGGATGGCGACGAACCTTGCGCCGCATAATGTCGGCGAGGTGTGCGATGCGCTGCTGATGGTCATCAACGACCCGAACTGCGGCTTCAAGGACATTATGAAGGTTCTGCCGGGGCCGGACTTTCCGACGGGGGGGACAATCTGCGGCAAAAAGGGAATCGTTGAGGCGTATACGACCGGCAAAGGGCATTTGCAGGTGCAGGGCAAGGCGGATGTAGAGGAGGCCAAAAAAGGCAAAACGAGAATTATAATAACCGAAATACCCTATATGGTCATCAAATCTGCTTTAGTTGCGCAGATAGCGGAATGCGTTCACAACAACCAGATTGCGGAAATAGCGGACATCAGGGACGAGTCGGACCGGCACGGTCTGCGGATTGTCGTGGAGCTGAAGAAGGATGCCGATGACGAAATTGCGCTGAATAAGCTGTATCAGTACACATCTTTGCAGACGACGTTTGCGATTTCGAATATTGCGCTGGTGAATAACAGGCCTGAGACGCTCAGTATCAGGCAGATGCTGGATTGTTTTGTGGAGCATCGCAAGGTTGTTATCCGGCGGCGGAGCAATTTCCTGCTGAATAAGTGCAGGAACAGGGCGCATATCCTCGAAGGGCTTATCCTGGCGGTCAGTGACATTGACGAAATTATAGAGCTTATAAAGAAATCACAGGATGCGCCGACGGCGAAGGCGAATTTGATGAAAAAGCCGCTGAAACTGACGGAGTCGGAGGTTTTGAAGAGAATTCTGCCGAAGGCTTTTATTAAGGAGAAGAGCAGGGAAAAGCAATTTCTTACGGGGCCGCAGGCGGACGCGATTTTGACGATGCAACTGCAAAGGCTGACGGGGCTGGAGATAGAAAAGCTGGCCAAAGAATATGCCGAGGTGACGGAGCAGATAGAAGGGTATGAGGCGATATTGGGCAATGAGCAGGTCCTGCTGGATGTGATTCGTGAGGACATCCACGAGATACAGGAAAAGTACAAGAGCGAGCGGCGGACGAAGATTACGGCCAAATCGGAGCAGTTCGAGATTGAGGACCTGATAGCCGAGGAGCAGGTGATAGTTACGGTCAGTCACAGCGGGTATATAAAACGGACGCCGATAGATACGTATCGCAGGCAGGGACGCGGCGGGACGGGCATTATCGGGTCGGACACCAAAGAGGGCGATTTCTTAGAGATGCTTTTCACCGCTTCGACGCGGGACTATCTGCTTGTTTTTACCAATCGCGGCAGGTGCTACTGGCTGAAGGTATATGATGTGCCGAGTATGACGCGGCAGAGCAAGGGCAGAAATATCGTGAACCTGCTGGCGATGGGCGACCAGAAGATAGCATCTATAATAAACGTCAGCGATTTCGGGAGCGAGGATGAGCCGGAGGAAAAAGGCCGGCAGCTTATAATGGCGACGAAGAACGGGACGGCGAAAAAGACGAGGCTTTCGGCATACGGCAACCCGCGGACGACAGGCGTTATCGCAATAAATCTCGACCCTAACGACGACCTGATTGGAGTTGCGATGACCACGGGCAGGGACGATGTGATACTGGGGACAAAAGACGGGATGACGATACGCTTTAACGAGAAGCAGGTGCGGTCGATGGGCAGGGCGTCGCGCGGAGTGAGAGGGATTAAACTGCGTCCGCAGGATTCGGTTGTGGGTATGGTGATAGCGGAGGAGAAGGCATCGCTTCTTACGGTTTGCGAAAACGGGTACGGCAAGCGGACGAACCTCGACAGTTACAGGGCGCAAAGCAGGGGCGGGGTGGGTCTGAAGAACATAAAGACCAGCGAGCGAAACGGGAAGGTTGTTGCGCTGAAGGCGGTGCGGACCACGGACGACTTGATAATGATAACGGCCAACGGGATAATTATCCGGACAGGGCTTAACCAGATTCGCCCAATCGGCAGAAATACGCAGGGAGTTCGGCTGATAAAGCTGAAAGAAGGCGATAAACTTGTAGCGGCTGAAAATATACCTGCCGAAGAGGCGGAGGTTGAGGAGAAAAAGGGCGCAAATAATTCGGGAGAATGAGTCAGCGAGAATGCGCCGGGAGTCGTAGCGGGGCATTTTTATATTTCCTGATAAGGCGGTTATATGGCCAGGAAAAGTTCCCCAAAGAAAGAGAATGAATTTATTTTTGTTATTGCGGGGCAGGACGAATCCTCGGTGAGCATCGAGGCGGAGAAGGTTGTCGATGGTCTGCTTGAGCCGGGCCAGCGGGCAACGGGGCTTTTTAGGGCTGACGGCGGGGAGGTTTCGGCGGCGGAGGTTCTCGATGAGCTGCGGACCGTGCCGTTTTTGACTGAGAGAAGGGTGGTGTTGATAAAGGGCGCTGATGATTTTATCTCCCGGAACCGGCCGATACTGGAAAAGTATTTTGAAAATCCGTGTGCGACGGGCGTGCTTGTAATGACGGTTGGGAGCTGGGATGCGAGGACGAGGCTGGCCAAGATGCTGCCCGGTGGCGGGAGGCTGATTAGCGTGACCGAGCCCAAACGATGGGAGCTGCCCGGTCGGCTTATCCGATATGCCGACGATGCTTATGGAAAAAGCCTTACCAAAGAAGCTGCTGAAACATTAGTGGAATTATCAGGCGATAATTTGGGACAATTATATACGGAAATTGACAAGCTGGCTGTGTTTGTCGGCGCTGAAAAGGTCATAACGCACAATCACGTGGAGTCGCTGACAGGTCATAATCGCCTGTTCGGGGTGTTTGATGTGATAGATGCCGTTGTTGCGGGCGACAAGGCCGGGGCATTGAACCGGCTGCGGGGGATGTTTGCGGGGGACAAGTCGGAGGAGTATAAGGTTGTCGGCGCTTTCGCCTATCATTTCCGCAGGATGTTCAATGCGAGGGTGCTGCTGGAAGATAACGTCAGGCCGGACGAGATTGCGACTCAACTGCGGATATGGAGCAACAGGGACGGGTTTTTCGCACAACTGCGCAAAGTGACATTAAAGCAGCTCGGGGCGGGTTTGAAGCGGCTGGCTGCGATTGATTATGCGATAAAGACGGGCAGGGCCAGACCGCAGGTGGTGATGGAGCAGTTTGTGTTAAAACTTGCTGGGGGTTTGTAACGACAAGGGGGATAAAGTTTTGCCGGAGCGTTTAAGATTTTTGCTGGTTTTGGGCCTGTAATTGCTTTAATTGCGCTATCATCGCATCACGCTGCTCGTTGAGATTGTAGTATTCTATCGCCTGGTTGATAACCGTTTTGAAATCTTCGTCGATTTTCCAGGGCTTAGGTATATACCTGTAAATTTCACCCTGATTTATCGCCGTCAGGAGGGTAGTCACCTGTGTATATCCTGAGAACACGATTCTGACGACATTCGGATGGCTTTGCTTTACTATTTTAAGCAGTTCCAGGCCGGTCATTTCAGGCATTCGCATATCCGTTACGACCACGTGCACATCGTTGCTTTTGAGGATTCTGAGCGCATCCGTTCCGCTGCGGGCGAGGATTTTGTTGTATGGCTCGTCCCGCAGGCCTCGCTGAAGCGACATCAGGACTATTTCATCATCATCCACGAATAAAACGGTTCTCTTTTCCATAGCCTTATATTCCGGCATTTGGCCGTCCTTAAGTTTGGGTCCCGCCTTCTTCCTGCATTTTTTCGGAGGTACCAGAGGATTGTGCCGCGGTCAAATGTGCCTCCGATGCAGTTTGTTTGTTCTGAAGGTTATAGTGTTCTATGGCCTGCCGGACAACTCCTTTGAACTCTTCCTCGAGTTTCCAGGGTTTGGTGATAAATCTGAAGATTTCACCCTGGTTTATGGCCGTCAGGAGGGTGGTTATCTGTGTATATCCTGACAGCACCACCCTGACGATATGAGGGTATTCCTGCTTGACGATTCTAAGGAGATCCAAGCCGGTCATTTCGGGCATTTTCATATCGGTAACAATTACGTGGACCTCGTTCTGCTTGAGGAGTTCCAGCGCTTCTTTGCCGCTTGTGGCAAAAAGCTTGTTGTAAGACTCGTCCAGGAGTCCTCGTTTTAGAGATGACAGGACTTTTTCTTCGTCATCAACAAATAATACAGTTCTGTTTTCCATTTTTTTATCCCCCTGTTTTCATAGAGACAACACATTCCTCTTTTTCATCATAATTTTCCGGTTTTTTGTTACTGTCTTCTTTTTTCGTTTTTATCGGCAGCTTTATTGTGAATTTTGCTCCTTTACCTACGGTGCTGTCGACCAGGATTTTGCCTTTGTGTTTGTTCACGATAATGTCATAGGAGATGCTCAGTCCCAGGCCTGTGCCTTTGCCGACCGGTTTGGTTGTGAAAAACGGGTCGAAAATCTTCGATATTATCTCGGCAGGTATGCCCGGACCATTGTCGGCTATTTCGCAGATTACTTCGTCTTCTGTCGAGCAGGTCCTGATTGTGATAACTCCTTTTTCACCCTTTTCCTGAGTTTTTATTGCCTGAACTGCATTCAAGATGATGTTAAGGAACACCTGGTTTATCTGGCCTGCGTTGCAGAAGACAACAGGTATATCGGAAAGTTCAGTTTTGACCTCGGCATCGTATTTAATTGCGTTTCTCGCCACTGCAAGGGTTGCATTAATACTGTCATTGATGTTGTAATCGCCGTGGCTGTCGGTCTGGTCGATTCTCGAAAAGTCCCGCAGGTTCTCGATTATGGTGGTAACTCTCTCCAGACCTTCTTTTGAATCAGTGAACAGCCCCTGGAGGTCTTCAAGAATGAAGCCTATTTTCATAGTATCCCTGGTTTTGATTATCGCCTCTGTTTTGTTCAACAGTTCCATTTTTTCTGTGGTTTTAATTGCGCCGGTCAGCTCATCGTACATTTCGAGCAGTTTTTTGAATTTATTCATATAGCTTTCGAGGGTCTGGAAATTGCTGGCGACAAAACCTACTGGTGTGTTCATTTCGTGGGCGACACCTGCGGCGAGCTGGCCTATGGCTGCCAGTTTTTCGCTTTGCACCATTTGAGAGTGCATAGTTTTTAGCTCATTGTTGGCCTTTTCGAGTTTTTCATAAGCGGCCTTTGTGGTTTCTTCGCTTTTACGCAGCTCTTCCTCTGCTTTTTTCCGGTGGGTGATGTCCCTGAAGATTCCCAGTAAGCCGATGATATTTCCCTGGTCGTCTTTGACAGGCGTTTTGACCGTGTGCACGAAGGTTTCCTGGCCGTCCTGGATGTATTTTTCCTCTATCTCCTCCACCTTTCCTGTTTCCATAATTCTTTTATCGTCCACCCTGTATTTTTCCACCACCTCTTTAGGGTAGAAATCATAATCTGTCCTGCCCACAATTTCCGCCGCTTTAATCTTTAAATCCCGTGCATAGTTGTCATTGCAGGATACATACACCAAGTTCCTGTCTTTAAAGAATATTTTCTGGGGAAGGTTTTCAAGCAGGATTCTGTATTTTGCCTCACTTGCCCGCAGCACCTCTTCCGCCTGCTTTCGCTCTGTGATGTCGTGGCCCTCGGGGATGAGCAGGACAACATCGCCGGTTTCATTTTTGACGGGCTTGAGCGAGAAGTCAATGTAGTGTATGCTTCCGTCGGGCGCCTTATGGGTGGCCTCGAAGCGCACGAACTGTCCCTGCGAGGCCGTTTTGACGGCATCGCGGAGCTTGTCCTGCAATTGCGTGGAGTGTGTCCACCAGGGGGTGTCCCAGAACGGTTTTCCAAGCACGTCGGAATCCTTGATTTCGGCAAAGGCCAGTGCCGTTCGGTTCGCTTCGATGAGTATGCCGTCCGGCGTCATCAGGCCAATGAACTGGAAAGTGTGGTCGAAGATGGCGCGTGCTTTTTTTTCGCTTTCCCGTAAATCCTCCTCAGAGCGCTTACGCTCAAGGGCGTAGAGAATACTCTTTGCCAACTGGTGCTTAAGGCCTCTTCCTTTAATAAGGTAGTCGGCGGCGCCTTTTTTAATCGCATCGAGGCCCGTCTCCTCGCTGTCAAGTCCTGTCAATACCACGAAGGGTATTTTTAAGTTTGCATTGTGGAACATCTCGACCGTTTCGAGGCCGTTGCTGTCCGGGAGTCCCAAATCAAGCAGCACTACGTCGAAGTTGTGATTTTTTAGGCGTTCCAGCCCGTCTTTTGCGCTGTCGACAGTCTCAATTGTGAACTCAACGGTCTGCGAAGGTTGGGCCAGAATCCACTTTACCAGCCGCTGGTCGCAGGGGTCGTCTTCAACCAGCAGGATGTTTATCAATCTTTTTTGCATACGAGTGTGTCCCCCCAAAATTTATTGTTTGAAGATTCGCCTGAAGTTATGTCCAGGCCGACGGCTTTTAACGTTTCCGAAAGATTATTGCGGCTGACCGGCTTGCTTATATAAGCGGCGCCGAGATTGAGATTTTTGACTCTCTCGACGTCCTCTTTTAACGAAAGCACGAACACCACCGGGATATTTTTCAGCGTATCGTCTGCTTTTATGATTTTCAGCATCTCGATGCCGTTCATCTTCGGCATATTTATGTCCAGAAGGATGACACAGGGTCGGGCGGTATCATTTTTTAAATATTCCAGAGCCTCTTCGCCGTCGGTTTTGAGGACCAACTGATTCGGGATTTTCAGCTCCCTGGCTATGCGCTGGACGGCCATTGCGTCTACACGGTCATCCTCAACAAGCAATATTGGCTTTGGATTTTGCATTTGCCGTTGCTTCCTTCTGTTTTGGCAGCGTGAAAAAGAAGGTGCTTCCTTTTCCGATTTCTGATTCGACCCAGATTTTTCCGCCATACATCTCGACGATTTTTCTTGCTATCGGCAGGGCGATGCCGGTTACCTCTATTTCGTCACGGGGAGCAAGCGTCTGGAATATTTTGAAAATTTTCTCGAAGTATTTTTTGTCGATGCCTGAGCCGTTGTCAGAGATACTGAATTTCCAGAAGTCTCCTTCCTCGGAGCAACTGATTTTGACCAGGCCCTGTGGTTTGTCGATGTATCTTACCGCGTTACTAACGAGGTTTTGAAATACCTCGGTGATGCGTTCTTTTTCACATTTCAGGACGGGCAGATTGTTTTCGCAGGTCATTTCGATGTTTGCCGGCGGGTTGATTTTGCTTATTACTTCAGACAACAACTCGTTCAAATCCACTTCTTCGGTCGAATGTTTTTTCCATTCAAGCTCGCTGTAACGCAGGATGCTGTCAATCAGGTCGCCCATTCTTTTTGCTCTTCCTGTAAGCAGGTCGATTTGTTTTTTTCCCTTTTCATCAAATTTGTCACTGTAATCCGTTGCGAGCCAGCCTGCGAGGATTGCAATAGCGCGTGCAGGCGCTTTGAGGTCGTGGGCGGTTATGTGTGCGAAGTCTCTCAGCTCGCAGTTGGAGCGGGTCAATTTTTCCACGGTGGCCTTTAGCTCTTTGTTCAGGCTTTCCATAGTTGTCTCGGCCCATTTGCGCTCGGTTATGTCACGATAGACAACGGCGATGGCAAATGTATTTCCTTTTGCATCCCACAAGGGAGCGACAGATGATTCGCTGTAGACCTGCTTATCCTTTATAACCATAGAGTTTTCCGAGCGGACCGATTCGCCGGTTTTGACGACTTTGTCGAAATGCCGCAGCGCCAGTTCGAGAAGGTCAGGGAGGTGATTCAATATTTCCCGGACATTTTTGCCGACGAATTTATCTTTTGTGGTTTCGATATACTTAACAGAGGCTTCATTGGCATACAGGCAGTTGTAATTCATATCATAGACAGATATGCAGTCTGTTGCGGATTCGAGGGTGTGTCTGAATTTTTCCTCGCTTTCCTGAAGCTGGGCGGTTCGTTCGTCAACCAGCATTTCTATCCGTGCGGTTCGGCCGATACTGACAAGCAGATAAACTGCGAGCAGACCTGTGAATATGAACCCTGTTACTAAAACAATCCAGCAATAGCGGGTCTGGTATCTTTCGGTGAAAGCCGGCGCTGCGACGAAGCGAATCGACCAGTCACGTCCGCCGACTTTGACGAGCATAGTTTTGGACAGATTTTTTTCCGGGTTTTGAGCATCGTATTTTTCGAGCATTTCCCTGTCGCAGAGGTGCTGCGGATTTGAGAGGCGGCTGTAGAGGAATTGCTTGCCCGATGGCGCCGAAGAGTCTTTTATGTGGATGTCAATGTCCCTTGGCTGGAGCTGTGCCAGAGTTGTTTCGATAAAATCGCTTATCCTGAGTACCAGCGAGGCAAAGCCCTGAAGATTTTTACGTCTCTGGTCAACAGTGCCGATGTCTGCGCCGTTTTTATATACCGGCAGGAGAACCAGCAGTCCGGGTTGATTTTCTTTTTCCTGAACGAGGGTTATTTTTTCCGTTGCGGTAGCCTGACCACTGTCGCGGGCTTTTTTAAGTGCCTCGAGCCTGACGGGTTCTGAACCGAGGTCAAAACCTAATGCGATTTCATTGCTTTTATACGGCTCAACGTAGTAAACGGGGTAGTATTCGTTCCGTTTCGGGGCTGGTATCATTTTTCCATACGGGTTTTTTTCGGTTATCTGGAAATCGTTGAAACCATTCTGTTGAGCGGCGATTTCGTAATTTTGTCTCTGGTCGTCCGGAATTTGGGGTATCCAGTACAATGCCCGAATGCCCGTGGTGCGATGGAAGAACGACTGCACGAAAGTCTTAAATTCATTTCTTTCGACACAGTGCGAACTGTTATAGAAATTGCGAATTGCTTCCAGAGTCAGCCAGCATTTGTCGAAGGCCCTGTTTATAACCGAACAGTAGTCTTCCGTCAATTGGTTGAATTCCTTTTCCAGATTGGTTTGTTCCCAGTTATCGACGAACGCAAATGCCGTCAGAGAGATTCCTGCGCCGATGCAAATTGTCAGAATGGTGGGCAGGTAGCGTTTCCAGCATTTTGTTTTGTCGAGCAATGCTGCCAGCATTCCCGCCATAGCGAGCAGAAAAAGCACCATTAGTGAAACGTCTTGTGGTGACATTCGTCCTGATTCTCTCGAGTATTATTCGTATTTATTTGACCCTGCTCCGTTTTTGCGGACGGCAGGTCTTCCTGAAGAATGTCGACTAAAAGACAGCATTACTTTTTTAAGGGTGTTTGCGTGTGGCAGGATTTACGGGCTTTCGGGAAATAAGGGCGTTAACTTATATAATGGGGCGCTATTTTAGGACCTATCGGATTGCCGATTAAATTGCAGGGGACTTAAAAATGCCGGGTTGTTTGTTATAAGACTAATAAGTTCGTTGCACGGGATAATGAGATGCACTCCGCATAGGGTACTAACGGCTGTGCCGTTGTATGTGTTTGGCCGGGGAACTTAAAAAGATGCTTTTTAATGTGGCACAGGCTTCTCTGTTTCGCGGGCCTGCGTAGCGATTCGCAGTGCGTATTTGGGTTGAAAAATATGTAAGCCACAGAGGGCACCGAGAACACAGAGAATAGATAAGTTATTGTAGAATAAGGAGTAAGGAGTGTTGTAAAAAATTTTGTTTCTTCCCATATTTGGCGAAGAGTGGATGCGTTTTTGATTGAAAAGTGAAGTAGCTCATGATTCGACAGGCGGATTCTGGATCCTCAACAGAGATTCTCACGAAGCTTGAGTTGAGGACCTTCGCTTTGCTACGGATTTTTTGCGATTTTGGGATTTTTTTTGAAAGATAGCCTCGCAAATGATTGAATTTAAAGATAGCGGATAGGATTTTTCCCGCTGCTCTACTCTCAACAGCTCAACTATCTCGCGCAGCGCGGGCTTGACAGTTAAGGGCGGTTGGGGGAGAATAAAACTATATCTTTGCCGAAACTGATGAAGATGAAAATAAGAGTAAAGGAGCTTTATGTGTATTAGCATAGAAACTTGTGCAAATAATGTGGTGAATTTTTTCAATCACCCATTTTTTATTATCGTGGGTGGCGTTTCTACGATTTTGATAATTCTTTCGTTCTGCTATACGATGTTTCTGGTGATAAAAGGGGTTTTCCCGGTGTGGTATAGACTCGGAATAGGACTATCCAGTAGAAAATTAGCTATATTCGCATCCACTGAATATGAAAGCTTAAAGAGTATGCTCGTTGATTCAAAAATATTTAAAGAATGTAATATTATGCAGGTCAATGAGAACGATTTAAATAAAGCAGCTAACGAAAGTATGTTTCTGGTTCACTGGAAAGATTATCATCATAAGATAGGCGATATTCTTAGGATTAAAAAAGATTCAACTGCTTTGATTGTATATGCACCTCAAAATGAAGGCCATATAGAACCGAAAGATATGATGGAGATAAATTCCCATCGCAATACAATAGTCGTAAATTTTCGAGGAAGACTGTTAAATGATATTATGGTTTCTATGATTACAACTAGTTATGAAAAAAGATGAGATTAATTACCTGATAAAAGAATACACAAAAAACCAACCAACTTCGACAAAGGGCGAGCATAATTTGGTTTCAAGCGGTTACTATTTGCTCGAAACCGCTTTGAGCAGTTTTATAAATGTTACTTTTCGGCAAATTTAGTCCCGAATAAGCTTTGCCATAATTTTACGCTTTCACTTTCTTTGTCGGAAGCCAATGCTGAATTTGCGATTGGACCTGCCTCATATATTGCATTTATGAAAGCTGAGAACTCTTGAAGAGTCCATCTTTTTGTAATACTTACTGATGGATAACCAGGGTCATTTATTATAGGTATGGATTGACTTAATAGATATGGAGATAGGTTTCTGTATATAGATTCGAAAATACTAACAACGGCTTTTGCATATGATAAGGGTTCATTTGTCAAAGTATAAGCTACCAAACTTTCGAGAATATACGATTTTATCTTAGCATCATTATTTTTGAGTCTATCACGCCAATGTTTCATTATTTTTACAAGAGGTTTATAACAACCTCCTGTTTCGGAATTCTTTGATGTGCTAAATGCAATTTGGCCTTTAGGGTGAGATGCGACCCAGCATTTTATATCACGATCTGGTATCCAGACAGGACCCTCCCTATACGAAATAGGGACAGATGGAAAAACATCTAAACAAAAATCATTGTCAGTAGTTACCCCAATAGATCTTCCTTGTTTCACAACCTCAGAATAATGTTTTTGTAATATACCTTGCAGCCAAGATACTACAACATCAGGTGCTGTTTTATTATGGTCTAAGTCTAATAAGAGAATTATATCGACATCTTTAATATCATTTATAGCAGTATCTCTTGCGTAAGAACCAGATAAATAAGTATCAGGCTTTGCATCCGCTATATCTTCATCTTTTTCAAGAACGCTTCTGAGTTTTTCATGAGCTTTTATCGCTATTTTGACATTATTTGGGTTAGGTTCAATATTTGAAATCAAGCCCTCAAAATATTTATTTAGTTCCATAGAGATCCTATCTAAAAAACATCTTTTGGTAAATCTGGTAACGTAGTGGGTGGTTTAATGGCTTTCAAATCGAATCCATATTTTTCGCTTAATGCTTTAGTGAAATCACCACATGTTGGACAATTAGGGTCTTTACTAAGAGTAACAGCATACCATCGAAGTATAGTCATCTCATCATAACTCTCGCTTAGAGGTGGAAAAGACGCATATTTTGTTTTTGGTTCTGGTCTATTGATCCAAAAGTACCAATTTGCTTCAAAATCTTTATCTAATATATGCAAAGTCGACGGTTTATGTTTTATTAGTTCTTGTATGGCTAATTTTGAAACCATTATTCCTATCGGTGCAACATCTATAGAAAGACCTGGTTCGATTGCAACAGGAATATCACTATAAGCAATTTCATTAGCATTTTCTTCGGAGGAAATTTCTTGATCTACCTCTTTGTCAGACATAGATATAACAAAGCAATGATAACAAGCAGTTTCGTGTGGATGAACACGTAAAACATTACCACCATAAGCTCGTCTATATGCACCACCAAATATTACGGGCTTTTTTGTTTCTACACATATGAAATTTACAAATAATTTACTTTGTCTACTGTCAGTTGCGCAAATTACAAGATCTGATACTCTAATTATTGAAGTTAGTGTTTCTTTATTTTCTTCACACGCATAAATTGGATATATTGTAATAGTGGCTTTTGGATTTTTCTCCAAAATTAAGTCACGCGCAACAAATACCTTCTTTCTTCCAACAGATGAAATTCCGGCCTGATGGCGACAAGTATTGCCTACATCTAATCTGTCCGGGTCAATGAGATGAAATTTACCAACCCCAGATTTTGCAAGTTCTAAAGCAATCTGAATCCCTCCTGTTCCTAATCCAATTATAGTAACTACTGAATCTTGTAATAATTCTGATTCAAGAATTCCTTTGTGGCGTAAGGCCAAAGTATTTGCGATATTTACAATATCTATATTTAGAGTTTGATCTTTGTTATCTGCGATAGCACGATAAGCATTAGCAGTATACAAATTGCCTTCCGGCGATACATAGTTATAGGTTTTACTATCATTAGGCACTTTATCTAGTCTAATGACAATGGGAATTCCAGAAACCTTTGTGTCACCAATAACAATAACAGCATCTATTTTCTTTAAGCTATGGAATTGCCCCATAGATGACAAAACATAAGCATCACCTTCATCCCATTCATCTAATGCGATACGAAGTATGGAACTTGATACTAATATTTCCCAATTATCATTCAAATATTCAGCAGATATAGTAATCATTATTCCTCAAACATATCAGCGTCTTCAGGCGAAATATTTAAAGCGTTGGTTTTCTGCTCTGTTACTGACACAGCAATTATAGTACGGGAAGTTTTATCATAAACTAATTTAGTACGACCTTGTTTACGTTGTGCGATTGCTTCCATAGCTTCTTTTATCATCTCTTTTTGTGTAGACATATCTATCCTCAAATTACCCTTGCATCGTTCCTACAAATTCTGCAATCGATTTTCCAGAAGACAAATGTTGTTCATAAGCTTCTAACCATATTACAACTTTAAGCATAACCTTATTTAATGTTATACTACTATCCCACCTAGCGTCTCTCCAATGACATATTTGCACCTCTCCATTAGGTCCATTATGGAGCGTGTGCATACAATGAGATAAACCGTAGTTATTAATTGTTGTTGTTCCGCCATATCCAATAAGCGGATTGGGCTTATAAATATATATCGGTGGGCGAGCATTAGGATAATTATTAGGTAGCGGGCCCCAAAGGGTATAAATATTACCACTGTTTGTTTTATGATCTCCCCACAAAAAATAAGAATTTCTATCGGTATATCGGTAGATTTGAAATTGAGAAAATCCATCAATGTTCAAAATATAATTATCAACACTTATACGTTCTTCTAAAGTCATATCGCTATGTTTTCTTCAACTCTTTTATTTCCATATAAATGTCTTTCATTCCTTTTATATTTATTAAGGAAGCCGTATCTATGGGCAATGGTATTTCTTCTGCTTTATTACCTGACCTATCTATCCAATCAACCTGCAATACCTTGTAGGGCCATATTTTGTCAATGGCAAATGCTACATTAGTGTTTTCATCAACTGGAATCACTAAAATGTACCCAAACGGTTTTTTGTAAAACTCGATTTTCTTGGATGAATAATTTTCAAGTTCTAATAAAGCATTTGACAATATTCTGTCGCCGACATGTTTTGAAAGGTGATCCGTTGGATTGTCAATGAATATGTGAGTCTCCATTGAAGCGATAATATGTTGTATTGGAAATGAGGAAAATGAGCCAAGATTTTGCTCTATCAGAGATGACGACGCTAAGAGTGCTTCTCTTATCGGGCTTATTCCTTTTATAATCGTTATGGATACTTTTGTGCATAATGCATTAGGGAAATCTGCATATAAATAAGAGTGTATGTGAATATTCTTATTATTATGATTATTATGGGGGAATGTCACAATAAACTCTGTCATTTCATCAAAATTATTTTTGGAAGCAATTCTTGCAAGACGGTTCTTGTCGCCCGAGCTTGGAGCGTCTAATCCAAGTCGATGATGCGAATGCCAATCTCCAAAATATCTCAATCCCCACTTATCATTAAGCTCACCACTTAATTTGATAAGATAATCTACGTCGAGTTTAAAATGAACTGCTTCTCTTACTGAATTAGGTCCCGTATTGGTTGCGAGATATACAATAGGTTGTTCGTTCCATATGCCAAACAAATCCCCTCCTGTTTCGATATCCCATGACGTGCTTTCTACACCTATTGCTTGTAATTCGGATTCATAAATGGCAACACTGACCGTCTTTATTTTCTCGGGACTTTTTTGAACGGATTCCTTAAAAGAAGGTTTCCTGATTTTCTGGTTTCTTTTGAAAAAACCTTTTATTTTTTCTGTTAACGTATGCCTCTTTTGTTGACACATATTTATAGTCGCCTTATCATTTCACGGACGATTATTTCGTAAAATTCCATTTTACCTTACCCTATTTATTGTATCACTACGAATTAGAATATCCAGCGTTAAATGTCCTGCCGCCAAGAGGCAGACGGATGGGGAAAGTTATAACGAAAACTGGATTTCTGCCTTCGCAGGAATGACAAATTGAGATTCTTCGCTGCGCTCCGTTCAGAATGACAGGATTGCCGAGGCCTACTTCGCCGGGGCGGCACAATTTGTAGATGATTTCAGATTAATTCCACTTGAAATTTGGAATCTGAAACTTACAATCTTGTTCGAAGCAGCAAGGACGAAAAAATGTAACGGGTCCAGTGTCAGGAGTTCATAGTTCATTTTTCGTGGTTTATAGACAACAGTTCAAGCGTAAAAAAGCGGGCGGAATTCAGGGCTGTCCTGATTATGCCGGTATTTTAAGCTTTCTATTTTGTGATTTTTTAACAGGCGATTGAGTCTTTAGTATTTAACGGAGAGGAATAAATATGCATAGGCGCGATTTTTTAAAAGCCGCGGCAGCGGCAACTATAGGAATTCACGCCGCCGGGGCTGATAATCCTGAGACGGACGAGACCAAAATTGCCAAAGAATACCTGTTCTCTATCATGCCGAGCAGGGAAATGGCAAAGAATTTCATAGCCGGCCCGCAGGGACCGGAAAGTCTCAGTAAAGACGAAGGTTTTATGTATGACCCGCAGCTTGGATGGGTACACTGTGCGGCAATTCGCAACCACGGCGTAAACAATACCAAGGCATTTTACAATTACGAGCCTGATGGGGCGCGTATGATAGTAAACTGCAGGGGTAAAACTTCAAGAATCCACGTATATGGCAACAGCTTTACCCAGTGTATACAGGTCAATGACGGTGAGACGTGGCCTGAGTATCTTGCCGCCGGTTTTCAGGAACCGATTCGCAATTACGGCGTAGGCGCTTATGGCGTTTATCAGGCATATCTGAGGATGCTAAAAGTCGAAACAAAAACCCCCGCTGATTATATTATTCTTAATATCTGGGAGGACGACCATTACAGAAGTCTCGATGCCTGGAGACCAATTCGTTTCGGGAAAGTACTGCCTTATGGTTTTACTCAGCCTTATCTGCGAGTCGATACGCAGGCAAATATCTGCCGGAAGTTCGAAAATCCTCTCAAGGAGCCAAAGGATGTTTATAAGCTTTGTGACAAAGACTATGTCTGGCAGACATATAAAGACGACCCGATATTGAAATCGGTACTGAGTATTTATCGCGAGGGCGATGTTTCAAGGGCTTTAGATAAGCCTGCATCAGTAAGCGTTGGTATACCTGTCGATGAAAGGGTCAAGAGGGACATTGCCGAAAAGGTGACAGAGATACATACAAAACAGGCCCTCTATGCCTCTGAGAATATTCTTGAATGGACTGAAGAGTTTGTAAAGAAAACAGGGCGGCATTTTATACTTATGCTTTCTTACAGCCGCCGCAGTATGGCATCTGAACTGGCCGGCAAACCAAGATTTGACCGGAGTTTTATGGAATGGCTAAAAGGTAAGTCATACCCGGTGATTGATACACGAGATGCCTTTACGGCTGATTACAAAAATTCAAGACTTGATATTGATGCATACCTTGATCCTTTTTACGTCGGCAAAACCGGTCATCACACACCTTTGGGCAACTATTTCACCAGCTTGTTTTTAATATCTCGTTTAACTAAGATACTTGACCCGCTGCCTCTGCCGTATAGATAAGACGCAAGACATAAGACCCCAGACCAAAAACGAACGGCGAAATAAACAGAAAAAATGCCGAACAGCAGGCAGCACAAGCAAATTAAATAAGAAGCGAACCTCACGTTTGCAACCCACGGTGAAACGGCGCATTCGGCAGATAAATATCTGGATTCCCGCCCGTTCGACTCGCTGCGTTCGCTCCCGCCTTCGCCCTTTGGGCTACGGCGAGGTGCGCAGGGTGATTGCGATACACATCATCGGAGTCAGATTGCCACGGCCTGAACGACCCCTGACTACGGCATTCGAGGGCAGGCAGGCCTCGCAATGACTCTGTCCACCCCCCGACTACTATAAACCACGTTGGGTTTATGTTCCCCGACTACGACCCGCCACACGGAAGTCGGGTAAACATTCGAGAGGAGATGGAAACTTTTGGTTTCCTATGAGGGGAGTTATAAGTATGGTGATAGGGGGGTTATAATTGAAGCAAGGGTTAGATATAAGCACGGAAACCGCATAAATTCCAAAAAAATAGTTATAACTATTAAAGTTGACAGTTGCAACCATCGATATAGTTAGTTATAATCATAAAAAACGGTTATAACCCAATTTATCATGTGAAGGGCGTTGCGATGCAAAATCAGGCAGAACAAATCAGAAGTTTTATTTTGGAAAATGTTTCCGAACACCCCAAAGATATTGTAGCTATCACCGCCCAGAAATTTGCTGTAAGCAGGACTACTGTTCATCGACACTTAAACAAGCTCGCAAAGGATAAAAAGATAATAAAAACGGGTACAACCGTAAGAGCGGTGTACACCCTTTTCAGTTCAAGAAACAAAACGATCGAAACTAAAATACAGCCGGGGATTGATGAGAATGATATTTGGAAAGAGAATTTCCAGCGTGACTTCTCAGCCTTGAATGAAAATGTTTCATACATTTGCAATTATGGTTTCACTGAAATATTAAACAATGCATTAGACCATTCAGAAGGCAGTCTCGTTATTGTCCAAACGGAATGGAAGGAAGATACTGTCAGGATTGCAATAGCAGACAACGGGATTGGGATTTTTAAAAAAATCAAAACAGCTCTCGGTTTAGAAGACGAAAGAGAAAGCGTACTACAATTGTCAAAAGGAAAATTTACGACTGAGCCCAAAAACCATACAGGCGAAGGAATCTTTTTTACCTCACGTTGTTTCGATGAATTCTGGATTGTGGCTAATGGTCTTAGATACAGAAAATGTAATGAACCAGATGATTGGTTTTTTGACAGCAGAAAAGATAAACAGGAAGATGGCACATATGTATCAATGCAAATCAGCTTTAACAGCAAACGGCGTGTGGAGCAAATCTTTAACGAGTATTCCAGTGCCGACTCTATTAACTCAGGAATAAAGAAGTTCGACAAGACACACATTCTGGTAATGCTGAGCAAGCTGGAAGAGGAGCGTTATGTCTCCCGGTCTCAGGCAAAGAGAATCCTTATCGGCCTTGAAAAATTTCGTGAGATAATTTTGGATTTTAGGGATATAACAACTGTTGGTCAGGGTTTTGTTGATGAAATTTTTAGAGTTTTTAAAAACGGGCATCCTGAAACTATAATTAAGTACTGTAACGCAAATAAAGATGTTGAGTTTATGATAAAGAGGGGAATACCTGCTTCAGAATAATGATGTTTACTGCCTTAGGTGGTATATTATTTCAGGAGGGCGTCGTATCTGGCTTTGTCCTCGTCTGAAAAACAGCAGAAAATAACGTCAGGATGGTAGTTCATCTTTTTCTGATATGTCCGCACCGTATCCACCGCTATGCGAGCCGCATTGTCAGCGGGATAGCCGTACGCCCCGGTGCTTATGCAGGGAAATGCCACCGAGGTCAGTCCGTATTTTCGAGCCAGGTCCATCGAATTCCAATAACATTCGCGCAGCAGCGATTCCTCACCGTGATTGCCGCCGCTCCATACCGGCCCAATGGTATGAATCACATATTTGGCCGGCAGCATATAACCCGATGTAATTTTCGCCTTTCCGGTGTCGCATCCGCCGAGACGGCGACATTCTTCGAGAAGGCCGGGCCCAGCGGCGCGGTGAATAGCGCCGTCCACGCCGCCGCCGCCCAGCAATGTTTTGTTCGCAGCGTTTACGATGGCGTCGACTTTAAGCTTGGTTATGTCACTGGTAACTGTCGTAATCATAGCTTCCGGGGCATCGGGCCAAAATTTTAATGAGAAAGTTACGGGTCGCTACGCATCTTTTACATCAGATAATTCACTGCCGGTCAACAGGATAGCTTAAATGGCGGCCTTCGTCAAATCGAGAAGCATAAATAAATTGGGAAAATCATTGCTTTTTCTGGGCGGCGGTATTAACCTATATCTGCGTTTTTCGGAGGAAATTCAAAAATTAAAAAAGGGGGTTAAATAAGGAGGTAAGAATTATGAGCGACCAAACAAATCAAAGCAATTTTCACAGATGTCCAAAAACCGGCAAAGTGATTAAGCCCAGAGCGAAATATTGGTGGGTCAGGCTGCTGTTTCCGTTCACCGGTCTGGCGGCCCTGATATGGTTTCTGATTCGTGTGATACCGAAGCCGAGCAGGGCGACCTATCCGTGTCAGCGAGCAGCGTTTCCTATTGCGTCAAGTTTTGTTGCATACATTCTCGGCTTGTTCGGGACAGCGGTGGCGTTCCGCAAGGCGAGGCAGCGGCTTTATCAGGCACGTTACGTATTGGCCGGCATTTGTATCCTCATCGGCATAGCCTGTGCGTGGTTTACCATCAGCATTGATTCGGAGAAGGCTTCTGCCACTTATGTCCCCGGCGACCCGCCGAACACGCCTGTCGGCACTGCGAAAGGCATTTATCCCGGCCGGGTCGTCTGGATTCACAATCCCGATGTGACCAACTGGGACACCGACTGGGACACGAGGACTGATATTTTTCACTGGGACGACAATCACACAAGTCAGACCATCGTTGAGCAGATGATGTCTCAGTCCCTGCAATTGCTCACCGGCCAGTCAGCGGATTCGGCGGCGTGGAACTCGCTGTTCATATATTTCAACCAGACCCACGGCAGAGGCAGTGTCGGGTATGCTTCCGGCGAAAAGCTGGTCATCAAGCCCAATCTTGTTGACGAGGAGTCGCACGCCGACCAGGACAACGATTCTGACCTCAGTCCGCAGATTACACTGGCCTTGTTGAAACAATTGGTCTGGCAGGCCGGCGTGCCGCAGGACAAAATCACAATTTGTGAGTCCTCGCGAATCATCGCCGACAAGATTTACAACAGATGTACAGCGTTTTTCCCGAATGTCATTTTTGCGGAGAGCAATTATTATAACGGCGGGGGCGGCGGCGCAGGGCGTGTGCAGGTTACAGTGTCTCCGACGCCTATGATTCACTACAGCAACCGGACCACGCCGTCTGATTATATGCCGATGGAGTTTGTTAACGCCACTTATGTCGTTAACCTTGCCATAATGAAAGGCCACGGCAGCGCAGGCGTGTCACTGTGCGGCAAAAACTGGTATGGCTGCCTCTGCGTTAAGCCCAGCGACGACCATCACGACCTGGTCAGAGCCAATTACGGCAATTACAGGATTATAACCGACCTGATGGGGCATCAGCACCTCGGCGGTAAAACTATGCTATATATGCTGGACGGCCTGTGGGGATATTCGCGGCACAACGCAGGCTCGTATCCGAAGAAGTGGCACTATCCGCCGTTCTACAATGATTATCCATCGAGTCTTATTGTTTCGCAGGACCCCGTTGCGATTGATTCGGTCGGCGTGGATTTCCTGCGGGCTGAATTTGCCGACAATATGGGCGAGACGCATAAGGAGGGTGGAATAGAGGATTATCTGCACGAGGCAGCGCAGGCGAGTAACCCGCCTTCAGGCACATTTTACGACCCTGAAAATGACGGCGTCCGGTTCCAGAACCTCGGCGTTCACGAGCATTGGAACAATCAGACCAATAAGCAATATACCCGCAACCTCGGCACCGGCAGCGGGATTGAGCTTGTCTCGGTCATCAATCCTGTCCCCATAGCCGATGCCGGCCTCGATAAGACGGTTTACACCGGCGATGTCGTTACCTTCGACGGCAGCAATTCGATAAACCCCGGCGGCGGTAATCTGACTTACGATTGGAACTTCGGCGACAGCACCCCGCACGCATACGGCGCCATCGTGACCCATACCTATACTACCGCCAATACCTATACGGTTACTTTGACGGTAAACAATGGCACAAAAACCGATGATGACTTCTGCATTGTTACCGCCAGGACGAATCTGCCGCCGGACGCCAACGCCGGCCCCGACAAATTAGCGCCGTATATCACCGATGTGGTTACTTTTGACGGCAGCGCATCGTCAGACCCTTATAACGACCCGCTGAGCTATGAGTGGGATTTCGGCGACGGCACGCCGCACGCCTACGGCGTCATTGTGACGCACGCCTATGCCAATCCCAATATTTATACAGCTACATTGACCGTAAGCGACGGCAAACTTGCCGACCAGGACACCTGCCGAGTCACTGTCAACGCCCCGAAGGACTACTATGTGAATACTGCCATCGGCAATGATACTTATCCCGGCACCGAAGCCCAGCCCTGGAAGACCATCCAGAAGGGCGCCAATACGGCGGTATTCGGGGACACGGTGATTGTCAAGCCCGGCACTTATGCTGAAAAAGTTACACCGCTAAACGCAGGCACCGCCAAATGGCCCATTACGTATTTTGCGGACAATACCGCAGGCGATGTGATAATCAACGCAGCCGGCAAAGGCATCGGTTTTGCCAACGCCAAGGCTTATGTTGTCATCGATGGCTTCAAAGTTACGGCCGGAAGCACTGCGGGGATACAATTTGCCAATGATGCCGGTGATTACGGGGTAGCCAGGAACTGCATCTGCTACAGCAATGGCGGCCACGGCATCCACATTAGCGCCGCTGATAATGTAACCGTCGAAAACTGCCTGTCTTATAATAACACCAAGATAGGTATTTACGCCTACAGTAATGCCGATAACGCAGTTATCAAAAACTGCACCGTTTACAACAATACCCAGGATGGTATTGAATGCTACACCAGCGATACCACCGTTACCGACTGCATTATCACCAATAACCATCTTTATGGTATTGATACCACCAACGCGGTGGTGGTGAACGTCGATTATAGTGATGTGTGGAACAATACCTCCGGCAACTATGACGACCTGACCAAAATTATCGTCGGGTCGCATTGCATAAGCGTCGACCCGATGTTTGCCAATGCTGCCGGCGGCGATTTTCATCTCCGGCCGGGCAGCCCCTGCATCGGGACAGCCTCAGACGGCTACGATAGGGGCTACCGTTACTCGCAGCCGGGACAGAACCAGCCTCCGGTCGCCGATGCCGGCCCCGATAAGGCGGCATATATAGGCGATGTCGTTACTTTCGATGGTTCCGGCTCATTTGACCCCGATAATGACGAATTGACTTACGAGTGGGACTTCGGTGACGGCACAGCTCACGGGTACGGTGCAATCGTAACTCATTCTTACCCAACGCCTAACACTTATACAGTTACGCTGACGGTAAATGACGGCCAGGCGACTGATGATGATACCTGCGCCGCTGTGATTACCTACCCGCCTTATTATTATGTCGATGGCGTTAACGGAAACGACAACAACAACGGCCGCTCACTGCAAACAGCATTCAAGACTATCCAGAAAGCCGCTTCTCTTGCTGTCGCAGGCGAAACGGTGATTGTCAAGCCGGCCACTTATGCCGAAAAGGTTACGCCCGCCAACGCCGGTACTTCAGTCTCTCCGATAACCTACCAGGCTGACAGGGCCTCCGGCAATGTGATAATTAACGCTACCGGAAAAGGCATCGGTTTTGCCAACGCCAAGGCTTATATTGTCATTGACGGCTTCAAGGTTACCGGCGGAAGCACGGCAGGTATACAATACAGCACCGATGCCGCCGACTACGGCGTGATTAAAAACTGCATTGCATACAGCAACGGCGGCTACGGAATTTATGTTAACGCAGGCGACTACGCGACTATTGAAAATTGTCAGTCCTACAATAACAGCAAGATAGGCATTTATCTTTTCAGTAATGCCGACGGTGCTGTCATCAAAAAATGCACCATTTACAATAATACGCAGGATGGCATTAAATGCAGCGGCAGCGACACCGCCATCACCGACTGTATCATTACCAATAACCACCTTTACGGCGTTGCCACCTACAGTACGGTAGCGGTGAGCATCGACTATAGTGACGTCTGGAACAACACGTCCGGCAGTTATGATAACCTGACGAAGATTACGGTCGGCTCGCACTGTATCAGTGCCGACCCGCTTTTTGTCAACCCCGGCAGCGGTGACTTCCATCTCGGCGGCGGCAGCCCCTGCATCGGCACCGCCTCCGACGGCGGCAATATGGGTTATAGATACTGATTGAAATGATAACGCAGCAAAAAGGGACGGCTGGTTTATCACCAGTCGTCCCTTTTTTATTTTAAATCGACAATCGAAAACTTGTGGTGAGCCTGTCGAACCATCGACAATTTCCTTACCCGTACATCTTGCCGTTCTCATCCACGTAAATCGTGCCTTTGGACTGCTTTATTACCTTTACCGCTTTCGGCACTTCAGCCAGGCTTGGAATTTTGAATAATCGCTGACAACTCTGGCATTTTACCCTGCGGTCGGCTGCGCTTTCATCCAGCAGCCACGCGGCCCCGCATCGCGGACATTGTGCTATAATCTGCATCGGTAGACCTTCCAGATTCTGACCTTTGTTTGACCGCATATTTTATCTGCAAATCCGGCGTCTATCTATCAAAAAAATTATCGCTTCGTCCCGTAATATCGTTTCGCAGCGTGCGATACCGGCCTTTTTCCATTGGCTGGCACTGCGCATCTTGATTTAATCGCCCGAATCTGCTAATATAGATGTTGTTGGCAGGGTGATGAAATGTCAAAAAAGATTACGTGCAAAGTTATTAAATCCGCTCCCCTCACTGAAAGCAGCGCTGTATTGCTGCACTTGCACCGGCTGCGCGATGAGAACAGGGGAATTTTCGAGTCTGCTCTGCCGGATATGATGCCTGCTTATCCCGGCAGCCTGCTTGTTTATACCAGCCTTGCCTCTTCATTTCAGGCACCGGCTGACATCCGTTTTTTAGATTGCTGCGCCTGACAGTGCCTTCATAACATCAGCCACTGTCACCATACCCGCCACCTTGCCTTCCTTGTCCGTCACGGGCATACAGTGTTTTTCGGACCGGCACATCTTTTCCATCACAGCCGTCAGCGGCGTTTCCGGCTCTATTGTCTGGACCGGCCTGCTCATAATCCACTTGAGTCTTATTTGCAGTGTGGCATCGTCCAGAGGCCGGCGCCATTTTGTAAATGGCGGCTTCAGGTAGGGACTCATCGCGCCCATCAGGTCGTTTTTGGAAACGATACCCTCCGGTTTTTCGTCCCGGCCTATCAGAATGTAATTTGTGTTGTGCTGCTGCATCTTTTCAAAGGCCTGCTGCACGCTTTCATCAGGACTGCTCCAGACAATGTTTTTTTGCATAATGTCCGCCGCACACAGTGACGGCTTTGTCCCCTTCGCATCACCGCCCGCCGGCGCAAGGTCGCTCGGCAGCACCGCCGGCGACTCGACCATCTTGCGAATGGCCCCCGAAATCGGCCCGACGCCGTTCTTGTCCCCTTCAGCCTTGTCGGCGGCTGCCGTTTCCTTTGCCGGCTCAGCCTGTTTGGCTGCGGTATCCTGTTTTTTCTCCTTTTTCCCCCTGCCTTTGGTTTTTGTGGCCTGTTCAGCCTCGCCTTTCGATACGCCGTCAAAGATTTTCCGGGGGAATATAATGCTGAAATCGAACGCCGGATAATGGTTGATTGTCATTTTGTGTGAAGCAAGAGAAAATGTCTCGCTGCTGCTCTCGGTGAATCCGGTTTTTTCCGCCGGCGTTTCCCAGATGTCCCCGATGAACGTTTTGCCCGCAGCAAGACCCTTATGACCTGCAAGTTTCTCGCTGAATATTTTGTTTATTGCCCCCGCCATTATATTGAATGCTTCGATAACGCTGTCGCTCACGGCTTTGGTGTCTTTTATCGTTCCTTTTTTTATGTTTTCCGCAATGTTTTCTGCCGGCTGCATCTCGACAACCCCGCCGAGCGTGAACAGTCCCTCCCGTCCGAGAACCAGGTAAAAATTGCCGTTCAAGGCGCCTTCAACCCTGACGGCATTGACCGCCGCTAATTTCCCGAATCGTTTTTTAAGGCCGTCGAGGGTTTCGTTTCCGGTCTCCTGCTGTTTGCATTCGACATTAACATCAAGCATCACAGTTATGTCTTTGCAAAAGCCTTCAAACGATTCTTTCGCCAGCTTCGCAACCTGCGTTTCGACTTCCTTTACTCCTGTCGCCATCTTTCACACTCCGTTTATGAAACACGCAATGTCAGTCCCCTGTGCCAAGGGTTTTAATTCTCAGACTTATAGATAATTTTTCCCTGCCTGATAACGCTTTTCAGAAATCCGCTCCTGTCCTTTGAGCGGCACAGCAAAACAGGTTCTATACGCTTACTCACACCGCGAACAAGACCGAATAAATCTGCGCTTAACTTCAAATAATCTCCTCTGATTTTATTCACCACTACCGCAATATCGATATCGCTCGATTTTGTAGCGGTGCCTCTGACGTGAGAGCCGTAAAGGATAATCATTTCTACCGGCAGCAGGCTTCTGACTTTTTGGGCGTAAAGCCGGGCTATCTCAATAACTTTTTTATCCACGTGTAAAACTCCTTTGTTTCCCAAAGCTTATCCTTACTGTTTCGTCCAGTCAATAAAATCCTCATCGTTGCTAATTATCCTATTTTTTCAAAAAAAATCCTCCCCTGTTGCCCTCTTTGTCTTTGATAAACAGTGTAAATCCGTGTCTGAATTTTGCGGAAATAAAAATGGCGAGGTGATGGATTCTTGGGGGTAGCCAATAACCACACATCCTCGCCCGCTCACATACAATCCCTTAAGGCTTGTGGTTTCAACCTTCCGTGGTTGGCCCTGTGATTTAGCGTCCTCGCCTGTTAAACGCCGAACTTAACTATATTCTCCGCCGCCGCCCTGATATTTTCCTCGCTCTCAAGCTGCCCGCTCAGCAGAAGCTCTTTTGCCCGCTGCACCGCCTTATCGTCTTCCTGCGGCACCTGCATCGCCTTGTCAATCAGCTCCGCATAGTTGACCTGCAATGAGGCATCGGCACTGCCGCCTGCTGCGGCATCCGCCGGGTTGACCTGCTTGGGTGTCGGTTTCTCGAAAAGGTCCTGAATCCTGTTTCCGTCTATTTTTTCTATCATTTTCTCGTCTTTTCTTTCAAAAATTGCTGCTCATTCATTATCTTTTTCGCAACTTTTTGCAAAAACTTAACATTTTTCTTTATTTTTTGCAATTTTTTCTAAAGTTTACTCGTGTTTTCGGACGATAATCGCCCCTTTATCCTCATTATTTCTTTGCCGGCAGGGTTTCTGCCGCCTCAGACGCCACAAATTTCATAAATTCCATCGGGCTTACTTCCATCAACTGCCTCTGCAGGCCCGGCAGCCCGGCCTGCAACTGACTTTCATAATATCTTTTTATCCTGTATTCAGTAGTTTTATCGGTGCTGTCCCATACCTGCTCCATCGCCCAGATTAGCTGGCCGTCCCTGAGGTCGATGAGTTTCAGCCGAAGCCCGATTGTCATATGCGGGAAAGGCTGATAACCCGTAATATCGCCCAGCAGCACCGCATCGCATTTCAGCGTTTTCCGAATGGCCGACAATTGCTCGGTGGTGTATGTTGCCCCCGCCTCAAGTTGCAAACCGCGCCAGTCCGGGTCGGTTTGCCGGACGATGCTTATTCCGAAAAGCTGCTTCTTCTGCATCGCCTGAAACAGCGAGCCGGTCATATCGGCTGCAATTTGCGGATAATTCGAGTTGTTGTTTAGTTCGATAATAGCGACCCTGCCCACCAGCGAAAGCTCCTTTGCGGAATTCAGGTAATAATAAGTCGGCATCTGCACAGGCGGCGTATAAATCGCACAGCCCGACAGGAGCAGCATCGCCAACAATAATTCGACTTGTATTTTTGAATTACACATTGGGTTCACCTGATTTGGGCTGATTTGGCTCGCTCGGCGGCGCAGTATTCGAATCTGCGGCTTCTGTATTAACGTCTGCGAGTTCTGTTTTGACCTCTGCGCCGAGGGCGCTGAGTATTTTCATCATCGCCTCAAGCTGGGCTTTTTGAGCGTCGCGCATCTCGTTCCTAAAGCCCAGAATGGTTACCTTCCAGTTATTCAGCTCAATCCGCATCTGCACCAGAAGGTCGTTTGTCTCTGTTAGCTCCTTTTCGGCCTTCTGCAGGCGGGTTTCGGTATCGGTGAGCTGCTCTTTCAGGCGATTGTTCTCGGCAGTGAGGTTCTGGATTTTCTCCCGCAGCGAAGAGGCCTCGTCCGAAAGCTTGGCGTATTTTTCCGACAGCTCCATTGCGGATTCTACAACCGTTGGACCACGCGCTCCGGGCTCCTGGAATCTTTTCGGCACATCGGTTGTTTTAGGGCGTTCTTCATCGGCCTTAGGCTCGAAGGCAACGGTCGACGGCCAGGGGTGGAAATCCTGGCAGCCCCAGACCAAAAGTACAAGCAGCAAAAGAGCCGGCAGAAGTTTGATTATTTTATTGGTTTTCATTGTTTTTTCCCGTTCATTTTACCTGTTCGGCACCCGGTTTGGAATTTGCATATTCACATCTTACGTTTATTTTTGAGCCGCAGCAGCAGGTTATTTCCAGAACTGCAAATTCAGGACTGCTTTCTGCAATCCGCACCTGCGGCGTAATCTGCTTTGTGCCTTTGGCTTTTGCAGCAGCCGGCCCCACAGATGCAATATCAAGCTGCATTCGGCCCTGCATCTCAACGCTGCCGCTCTTTAGAACGTGCGTCCCCGTGCTTCTCATTATCATTTTGGCCCTTTCTAATTAAAATTGTCCTGTATTTATCGTCATTATTGCGTCGGCGATATTTTTCAGCCGTAAATTACCCGGTTTTATTTTAAGCTTTATAATCGATGGTTGTTTCGCCGGATTTTTCGCCGTCATCGTCGCTGCCGGTTTTTTTATTTGTCTGCCGGCCGGATTCTTCCTCGTCCGTGTATCCTCGTTCCTGACGGCGTTTTCTTTCCTCCCGGCGCTTCGCAGGCGTTACGCTCGCAAATGCCTGCATACTTTCCACCGGATTTACTATATTCGAATTATTATCTGCCATCTTTCCATAGCCTCAATTTTACAGAAAGATTAAATAAAGCGCCTGAATGAATCTGGCTGATACGTGATTCGGTGATACCCAGCACCTCGGCCACCTGCTTCATCGTCAGGTTCTGCCGGTAATAAAGCAGAATTGTCTGCCTTTGTTTTTCGGGCAGTTGCTGTATCGCCTCGGCCAGCCTGTCGATTAGCTCGTTGTTTTCAAGCTGTTTTTCAGGGGTCGTCGTATTTGCCGATGCCAGCACATCTCTCCAGCCGGACGTTTCGTCGCCAGAGGCGTCAATCGAAATGAAATTCAGCGAGCGGGCATTGTCGAACGTTTTATATAATTCATCGAGCGTTATTCCGAGTTTTTCGGCAAGCTCCTCGTCGGTGGGCGGTTTGCCTGTCTGTTCGGTCATTTTCCTGCTGATTTGTGCAATCTTTCGCACCTTCCTTGTGAGGTTTGCAGATATGAACGACCAGCCTCTCATCTCGTCGAGAATGGCCCCTTTAATTCTGATATAGGCATAAGTTTTTATGTCGGCCTGGCAGGCGGGATTGAAATCTCTGACGGCCTTGACCAGACCGATAGTGCCGGCGGAAATCAAATCCTCATAAGACAGCGGCGGTTTCAGATACCCCGTCACTCGCTGCGCTATCTTGTGGATCATCGGCAGCAGTTCCGTTATCCGCTCATTCTCCGCAGACTCTCTCTTATTGCCCGAATATGTGCGCAGCGCAACGGCCTGAAGATGCTTTTTGCCTTCTTCTTTGGTGCCTGGCATATCCGTTAATTCGCTGGTCTGAGGTGTCACGGCTGTTTAGCTCCCTTATGTTTCTCAACCTGGCTTTTAATCATCGCATTTATCAGAACCGCGTTGATTATCTTCATGGCATACGCACCTATGAAATACGCAATCACCGCTCCTGCCACCGCTCTTTTGCAGCAGGTAAACGGCGTCAGCCCGCTAATCCAGCCGGCAATGGCTATGATGAAAAAAGCCGGCACCGCAAAACTTATTGCTCCCGACCTTACGTTCAGCGGCATAACTTCACCTTATTAACGCATTTCCACAAGCTCTTTTTCCTTCGATACCGCCGGCTCGTTCTGCTGGCCGGTTATCGTCTCCATTGGCTCGACCTCCGTTCCGAGTATGATTTCGTCATAAGCCACTACCGGCAGTGGCGGCACAGTCCGTGCGAGCATCGCCGACAGCGGCGACCGTATCCTCGAATCGCACAGCAGGATTACTTTGTCCTTGCCCTTGTCCATAGCCTTTTTCCAGGCCCGTGCGACCTTTCTGCTTATATCCATCGCCGTTTCTGCCGACAGGGCCAGGGTTATTTCCTCGCCTTCCTGCCGCAGGGTCGAGGCCATTTGATGCTCCAGCGCAGGCTCAAGCGTTATGGCCAGGATTTTACCCGCCTCGTCCTTGTATTGCTCCGTGACGACCCTGCTCAACGATTTTCGGGACATTTCCGTCAGCACAGCGGCGTTTTTGGTTTTGCCGGCGTGCTCGCCCAGCGATTCGAGTATGGTAGCCAGCTCGCGAACCGGTATCTGGCTCTTTAGCAGGTTTTTGAGTACCCGCTGAAGCAGTCCCACGGGCACAAGCTCGCCGACGACGTCCCCGACCAGTGACGGCTGGGTTTTGCGGAGCCGGTCGACCAGAAGCTGAACGTCCTCGCGGGTCAGCAGCTCATCGGCGTGTTTTCGCAGCGTCTCCGACAGATGCGTAATAAATACTGATTCAGGGTCTATCACCGTGTACCCGCTCAGTTCCGCCTTTTCTTTGTTTAGCGGCGCTATCCACAGCGCCGGCAGCCCGTAGACCGGTTCAGTCGTATCTATACCCTGAATCTTGTTTCGCACGTTACCGGAATCCATAGCAAGGAGCATATCCGGCTCAAGCCGTCCCTTTGCCACCGTATGGTCGAAAAGTTTGATTTCGTAAATGTTGGGTTCGAGGTTTATATTGTCCCGCAGGCGCACCAGCGGCAGTATAACGCCGAACTGCTGGGCGAATTTTCTCCGCAAAGCCCCGATGCGGTCGAATATGGTGCTTTTCTTGCGGGGGTCTACCATACCAATCAGCCGAACACCGAAATTTACCGCCACGCGGTCGATGTCCAGCATTTCCTCAACCGGCTGTTTCTCCGGCTTGCCCTGTGTCAGCGGTGTCTCTGCTTTTTTATCAATGCCCTTTTCGGTTTTTATGACCGCCCGTCCTGTGAGTGCGGTGGCCGCTGCCAGCAGCAGGAACGGTATCGGGGGCAGACCCGGCACAAATGCCATCCCAGCCATTATGAAAGATGCTATCAACAATGGCTGGCTGGTCCTGAGGAACTGCCTGGAAAGGTCCTGCCCGATACTGTTGCTGGAAGAGATTTTGGTTACCAGGAATCCTGAGCTTATCGAGATTATCATCGATGGTATCTGGTTGACAAGGGCGTCTCCGATGGACAGGACGCAGTAGGTTTTTATCGCCAAAGGGATTGCCATCCCGCGGGAATAACCCATAGCGATGCCGCCGATGATATTTATGAAGGTAACGACTAAGCACGCCTTGGCATCGCCGCGAATGAATTTGCTGGCGCCGTCCATAGCGCCGTAAAATTCGCTTTCCTTGACGATTTTCCCTCTGCGCTCGTTGGCCTGCGTCTCGGTAATCAGTCCTGCATTGAGGTCTGCGTCGATTGCCATTTGTTTGCCGGGCATAGCATCAAGGGTGAATCTTGCCGCCACCTCGCTTATTCGCTCGGCGCCTTTTGTAATCACTATGAACTGGATGACGACGAGGATGAGAAATATCACCATACCGACCACGAAGCTGCCGCCGGCGACAAAATTGCCGAACGCCAGGATGATTTTTCCCGCGTTGCCCTGCAGGAGTATGAGCCTGGTCGAGGCCACGTTAAGGGACAGGCGAAACAGCGTTACGAAAAGCAGCAGAGACGGGAACGTGGAAAGCTCCAGGGCTTCTTTTGTCGACAGCGTGATTATCAGCACCGCTATTGACAGCGAAAGACTGCACGCCAGCAGCATATCCAGCAGCGGCGTCGGCAGCGGGATTAAAAGAGTGGCCAGTACGACTACCAGTCCGCCGGCCAGGATAAAGTTACTGTGCGTCGTAAACGGCGTATTGGGAAGGTCTAATGAAACTGATTTATCCGAGACCGCCACTGTCAAACATCCTTTTTCGTCTTGTGGAGAACACTTTTATTTTTTAGCCGCTGCCGTTGCGGATTCAAGACCGGCAATATTCTTTATCTTTACCGCAAATCGGCCATCCACTACCACTATGCTTCCGGTGGCAAATTTGGTGTCCCTGAGGTACAAATCCGCCGGTGAGTCGATGGGTTTGTCGAGTTTTAATATCGAGCCCGGCCCAAGCTGCAGAAGCCTGCGGACAGCTATTTCCGTCTGGCCTATCGCAACGGTAACGGGCACGTGCATATCCAGCAGGATGTCGATGCCTCCGGCGGCGCCGGGGCTTTCAGTTTCAGGGGCTTCGGCAAAATCGACTGCCTGCGCCTGTGTTTTGGCCTCTGCCTGTGCTGTGCTGTCGCTCTGTTTGTCCTGGGTTTCAGTCTTTTCTTTAACGGTTTCAGCGGTCTTAGCCATATTCTTGTTTCCTTTTAACCGATAAAAATTTTATCCGGATTATTTTTATGCCGTATTATGAACCTGTTCGGTAATCATCACCGCAAAACTGCCTGCTGATTTTGCGGGCTTTCCGCGGAAAAGCACTCGTCCGTCGACAATCAAATCCGCCGGCTCATCGACTTTTTTGTCCAGCAGTATTATGTCGTCGGCCTGAAGGTTCATAATTTCCTCGAAGGTGAGCGGAATGACCGCCAGTTGGCCGATGACGGGAACCGACATCTTATGCAGACTGTTCGTAATCGCCCTTGAAATATCTTCTGCGGAAAATTTTTCGGCGGCCTGCGCGGTTTTCCCTATGGCGGTCTCCATCTCTTTGCACGCTATGAGGATATATGCCTCGTTGCCGCCCGCCGATTTGGCCTTGTCGATGCGAAAGACGATTTTGCAGACCTCTTCCGCATTCGGCAGCTCCAGCGGCAGTTGTCCCCGCACGAGGTTTCTGCCCGGCCGGAAATTGCAGCCGCTGCCGGCGCCGAACAGAGCATCGATTATGGCCGATGACGCATCCTGCAATAAAGATTCCTCAAGCTGCGACAGCGCCCGGTTCAAGTCCTTCTCGGACTCGGTGTCCCCGAGCAGTTGCGTTACCCACGCCGCCGCCGTCTGATTCGGTATCACAATCAGCCCGCATGAGCGCGCCTTTTCGGCGCCGAAGGCAAGAAAATAATTGTTTTTGTGGCTCTCCGGCGGCTGCATCAGAAACTCGTCCGCAAAATGCTGCGTTGTCGAGACAATCGTGGTGACAAAGCTGCTGTGGCACAGCGCCGAAAACTTCTCGTCTATCAGGATGACAGCCTTTTTGGTAAAGTCATCCAGCTTCTTGAGCTGCTCGCTGGTAAAATAATGAGGCTGATACCAGTTGTAATCGACCGCATTTATTTGCGAGGTGTCCTCCGCCTTTCTGGGGCCTGCTGCCGCCAGAAGCTGCCGTATCTTCTCCTCGGTCTTCCTGTTGTCAAGAACACTGCTCATTGGACTGCAAATTCCTTAAAAAGAACGCTGACAATTTGAGATTTGGCGTCAGGAAAAAGTTTTTCGTTAAACGAATCCAGTATCTGCGACTGGATGATTTTCTGATTTTTGTCGCCTCTGACGTCCTCCACGCTGAGACCCGCAAAAAAGATGTTGAGCCAGTTTATCAGCAGCGGTTTTTTCTCTTCGAAAAACGCCTTGCCCTTTTCCTGCGACAAGTCCGATGAGATTTGCAGCGTTACCACCACCCTGATGTATCGCGTCACCCCAGGCTCATTGAGATTTGCGATAACCGGCTCCAAATCATAATACCAGATTCTCGGCTCGGTCGGTCCGCCTTTTTCGTCCCCTTTCTTTTCATCCTTCGATTTTTTCTCCTCAGCCGGTTTTTTTTCGCCGGCAGCGGCTGTTTCTTTATGTTTACTGCTGACACCGCCGAATAATCTGCTCAGTCCGAAACCTCCGCCTGCGCAAACAATCACCACGACAGCCATTATTATCCACCCCAGCATACCGCCGCCGCCGGTTTTGGGTTGTTCCGGCTTTGCCTCGCCCTCCGCCGGTTTCAGGCTTTCCTGTTTTTCCACTGGTTTTTCGTCTGCCATTTTGTTTCTCCCTGTTATTTGTTCACCTGCAAAACGCCCTGATTGCGATATTGCCGCATCTTGTCACGCAGTGTCCTGTCGCTGATGCCCAGCACCTTTGCGGCCTTTGCCTGGTTACCGCTGGTGTGCCGCAGCGTATCGAGTATTGCCCGCTGTTCCAGTTGTGCCAGCGAAATCCCGCCCAGGCTCTCGCCGGCTGCCGCGCCGTTTTCACACGACAAATCAGCGGTCTTTGCCTGCGGCAGCGGCTGAAGCTCATCGAAAAGCCACGACACGTCCGCCAGCGACAGCGTTGTGCCGACCCCCAGCATCAGCGATGTCAGCACGACGTTTCGCAATTGCCGCACATTGCCGGGCCAGTGATATTTGCTGAAAATATCTATCATCGCAGGGTCAATCCTGCTGATTTTTCGCTGCATCTGCCTCGCATACAAATTCACAAAATGCCACACAAGGTCGGGTATGTCTTCGCCGCGCTGCCGAAGCGGCGATATGACTAATCTGACCCCGCTTAGCCGGTAATACAGGTCGCTGCGGAAACGTCCCTGCCGGACCTCTTCCGGCAGGTCTTTGTTGGTGGTGCTTATTACCCGCACGTCTACCCTGACGTTTTCGTTCCCGCCTACCCGCTCGAAATCCTGCTGCTCGAGCACGCGCAGCAGCTTCGCCTGGAACTTCGATGATGTCTCCGTAATCTCGTCCAGCAGCAGCGTCCCCCCGTGGGCCATCTCGAATCGCCCCTTGCGCTGGGTATATGCGCCGGTGAAAGCGCCCTTTTCGTGGCCGAACAGCTCGCTCTCAAGCAGCGATGAGCTTAATGCCGCGCAGTTGACCCTGATATAAGGCCCATCGCTCCTTTTGCTGTTATGATGAATGAAATATGAGAACAATTCCTTTCCCGTCCCGCTTTCGCCGCTTACCAGCACCGGTATCGAGGTCGGCGCTATCTTCTTCGCCAGCTCCATCGTTTGAATCAGCTTCGGGTCTTTTCCCACGATTGTGTAAAGGTTGCGGGTGTCTTCCTGCGCCGATGCCGCCACCGCAACAGTATGATTCGGCAGAATGGTGTCCAGCAGGTCTTCCACTTTTTGCCGGTCTAACGGCCTGGCAAGAAAATCGAAGCAGCCCGCCCGAATCGCCCTGACCGCTGTTTCGATAATCTGCCGCTGTCCGTTTGTTTCAGCGGGTTCGGCCTGACCCGTCATAATGACCGGCAGTTCGGGCGAATTGACCCTGACTTTCCGCAGCAGCTCGAATCCGCCGTCCGCCTGTGGGGACAGTCCGGGGCGCAGGCTTATTTTGTCGCCGACAAACACCATATCGTAATCGCCCTTGTCCAAAAGCTCGACCGCCGTCTTTTCATCGCCTGCTGTTATGCCGCAGATGCCTTTGCGCGCCAGAATCTCCAGCATAAACCTCACCACCACGCTGTCACCGTCGACTATCAGCACGTTCGCGGTTTTTTGTTTTGAATTACCTGCTTCCTGCATATTTTTTCCGGTCAAGAAAATTTATTTGCTGCCAACCAGTTTTTCCGGCGTATCTTTCTGATACCACTCAATCAGCTTGTCCTCGGCCTTTGCGAATTCCGTCCAGGGCGAATTGGGATATTCCGCAATCAGTTGTTTATACATATTCGCCGCTGTCACCGGGTCGTCGCTGCGCAGGCACGTCCCTGTCTGGAACAGCAGCCACGCCCTGTCGTGTGATGAATTGGCATCGCCGGCCTGCATCCGTTTCAGCGCCTCCTGATACGCAATGGCCGCCTCCTTTAAGTGACCGCTGAGGAACAGAACTTCGCCCAGTTCGAGAGGATTGTTCATCTGCTCCGGGTGTTGCGAAAGGCCGTTAAACTTCTGCAAAGTTTCTTTTCTTATCGTATCAAAGGATGGTTTCACACAGGCTTTTTCTGCCTCTGCGGTTTTTGGCGCCTCTTTGGCCGGTAATGTTTTATTGGCCTGATTAGGTTCGGCGTTTGCCGCTGCCGCAGTCGCAGGTGCAGCGGCCTGCTTTTTAGACTCGGCGCCGGCTGAATGAAGCTGCCTGATTGCCTGTTGAAGTCTTTCGGCGCTTTTGTTGTTTTTACCCTGCGGTGCGGTGATTTCTGCCAGCCACAATTTATGCAGAAGCTGTGCCTTTGATTCTTCGGCGTTGCCGGCGGTTTTGCTCACCTGCTGGGCAGGTTGCGGCTGTTTATTCAGGATTGTCTGAGGTTCGGCCTGCTTTTTAGCAGCGCCGGCTGCGTTGGAATCCTGCGGCTTTTTTTCAGACGCATTTATCAGGAAATTGGCAGGGTCAAGCTGGTCAGATGATGTTTCACTGCTCGCCAAACTCGCCAAATCCCGGCAAAGCATCGGCAAAATCAAAAAAACACAAATCCCGAATGTCAGGTTCATTTTTGAGTTTTTATTCTTCATTTTTGGCCGTTCCATTCTCCTATGAGTATTGCCGCCGCCCTGTCGTAGTCTTTCTGCTGCCTGTAGATTACCGCCATAATATCCATCGCCTTTTGCCTTATCCCCGCCGGCGGGTTCGATTCCAGAAGTTTCGAGCATAGCGACATCGCCTGCTCTTTCTGTCCCACTTTCAGACAAACTTCGGCCAGTTCAGCGGATATTTCCTGCGCCAGCGGCCCCGGCTCGGCTATGGCCAGCGTCTCCGCAAGACTTCTCTGGCCGAGCTGCAAATCCCCCTTGGCGATATAGCACCTCGCCAGCTCCAGCGAGGCCCTCGCCTTTAGCTGCGGCTCGGTTACGTATTCCGTTTTCTCGCCCAGCACCGCTATCGCGTTGTCCGGCAGCCCCATAAGCCGAAGTGCCTTGCTCTTGAGAAGCGTTATCCCGACGGCGTCTTTTTGCGAGAACCGCTCAGGATTTATGCCCTCCAGGTTGCCAAGTGCTTCGACGAAATTTCCCTGCTCTATCTGGATTTCCGCAAGCGCCGATTCTGCCTCCGCACTTTTTTCGAGCGGCAGATTCCTCGCAAGAGCGTGCTTGAAGGCATCACAGGCCTGCGGGAGTCTGCCCAGCGCCATATCGGTCTTGCCCAGCATAAGATATGCCGCCGGCAGCTCGGGGGCCTTGGGGTCGTTGACCGCACCGATATACCGCCCAAGCCATTTGGCAGTGTCCCCGTATTCTTTCCTGTCGTAGAAGCACTTTGCGGTCCCCAGCGCCGCCGATGCCTGCGACTCGAGCGATATGTTCAGATTGTAAACTTTGGAATAGAGTCTGATTGCCTCGTCGTAAAGCCCGGCCTTCATCGTGGCATCGGCGAGGTATAAAATCGCCTGGCTGGTCACGGGACTGTCGGGATATTGTTCGACAAGCTGTTTTAAATCGGTTCTGGCCTCGGCATAATTACGCAAATCCGCCCGCAATTTGCCGCTCCGCAGCAGCGCAAACGATGCCACCGGATTCTGCGAATACCGGTTCGCAACCAGTTTGTATTCTGAAATGGCGTCTGTAATCTGCCCTTTTTGCTCCCGGAGAAGCCCCAGTGCAAAATGTGCGTTGGCAGAGCACCTGTCCTCGCCGAATGTGAGTATGAACTTGTGCCAGAGCGAAACTGCCTCGTCATTCACCGATGATATATGCTCGGCAAGTGCGGAATAAATCGTCAGGTTGGAAATGGTCGCCTTCAGTCTGCCTGCCCCGATTCCATCGGGGTCCCCAGCCGTGCTGAACGATGTCGACAGACCCGCAGCCCCTGCCGCAACGCTGATGACCTGCTGGGCCGAGCTGTCCCGCAGATACAGGCTCACGGGCCTTTTGCGGGCGGGGACTTGTTCCCCGATTTGTCGGGACTCATCGCTCACCGCCCAGTAAATGTCAACGTCGGCATTGGCCGCAAATCTTGCCAGAAATTCTTCGATGGAAGCGCCGTTACATACGACAGACCATCTCGGCGTAACATCCTGCCGCTCTAATCGCTGAATTTGAGGACCAAGAGACGCCTTGTCCATTTGTGCCAGGCCGCAGTTTAGAAGCGACCGTATCTGCGACTCGGTAAGGCCGTCAAACGGCTCGTTCCCGCCCTCATCGCCGAACCACAAACTCTTCGGAAGACCCTTGTCGGTATTCGAGAGCGTAAGCACCTCCTTTGTTGCTGCCTCCGCCGCCAGAAAATAGCAGTTTCGCTGGAATGACAACGCTTGCTCCCTGCTGAAATCCACCACGTCAGTCAGCGCTATCGCCTGATAAACCCTGCTTTGCGCCTGCAAACCCGTGGCAGATGGCTTATTTTGTATCTCAAGCACGCCGAGATGATAATTGGCGACCACCCTTATAATCGGCGATACGCTCCTCGACACCGCCTCGTATAAGCCGATACTGCCGTTGTAATCGTCCGTTTTTTCCAGGCAAAGTGCCATCCTCAACTGGAGAAAATCCCTCATTATCTCCTTGCTTGCCGAAACGGCGAGTTTTTGCCCAAGCTTCTCATACAAATCGTAAGCCTTGCTGTATTCCTTTTTGGCGTAGAGCGTTTCCGCCATCTCCAATGACAATGGCTGTTCCGGTTTGCCGGCCTGTTTCGGCTGGCCCTGCACATGCTGTTGCGGCACTGCGGTATGGTTCGGCATAGGGACGGTAACGACTATCGGCGCTGGTTTTAGCAGCACGTATATTAACGTCATTGCGATAACGATAATCCCGGCTACAAGGGCTTTTTGACTGGCGGAAAATTGCCTTAAAACAATATGGCTCGGCTGAGGCTGATTGGTTTCAGCGGTCGTGTCCGGCGTGCTTTCAGGCCCTGCAGCGGCAGGGGAGGCAGGTTTCGAGGCCGGCTCCGCAAGGCTTTTGTAGAACGTCTCATCGCCCACGAATACGTCTTTTTCCGTAAGCTCTTCGCGGACCTCTCCGGCAAACAGCTCGCTGTCTGCCGGCAAAGGCTCGCCCGCTTCTTTTTGAATAGTTTCTTCTTTTTCCGCTGCCATAACAAAGTATCGAAGTGCGGATATGGCATCCGCCCTTATGCCGATATGCGCACTTTATGACCTTGTAAAATACAGCAACGTTTGTGCCAGAGCTTTGCGGAACTGATTTGAGGATGGAATTTGCGCATTTTTAGCGCAAAAACCAGCTTTTTTGCTTGATAACAACCGGCTTTTTCCGCCCCAAAGGCGTTAGAATTCTATACGAACCGCCGGATTTTCTTACGAATTTTTTAGCAGCCTGAATTGACTTGCGGCCTTCTCCTCAAAAGGAAAAGCACAGCACAAATGACCGCCAGCGCCGTTACGCAAAAGGCCATACCGACCTTGAACTGCCACGGGGTGTAAATAAATATGACGGAATGCCGGCCGGGCTCAAGAAATACGCCGCGAAAAACGTGATTTGCCCGCACTATTTGTTTTGGCCGGCCGTCAACCAGCGCCTGCCAGCCCGGATACCATACGTCGCTTAAAACAAGCAAACAGGGACGTGCTGCGTGAGCCGTTAGCTCAACGCGGTTCCAGTCCCGATAGGTCGGGACCGAATCCACGCCATAAGCTGCTTTTGTCGAATCGGCCTCATCTTTGGCGGCATTATCTGCTTTATCGTTCTCGTTTTGGCCGGGCGGAAGCCGGTCAATCACCGCTGACCGGCGTGGGTCAAAAGAAGCCGACAGCAGCTCCTTTACAGCCGTTTTATCATCGGGAATGACCTTCCAGTCCTCCACTATAAACGCCCTCGGCAGACAATCGTCATTTTTTATAACATCGTATACCGGCATCTCGCGTCCGCAGACAATGTCAGACATAGCCGGCCCGCTAATTATGTAGCGGATATTCATAAGGTCGACAAGTCGCTGCCATACCTTTTTCGATTCAGGATTTGAAAAGTAAAGAGGGTCCGCGAAAAGCTCATACCGTAAAAGCTTTAGCGTGCCGCCGCCGCTCACCTTGAAAATATGATAAGGCAGCCACGTCTCACCAAGCGCAACGTCCTTCGCAAATCGGTATACCCTCTCATCGCGCACCCCATACTGTAATTGCTGTCCATACACCGCATAAGAGGTCATAATGCGAAAAATCTCATCCGAGCTTACCTTTTCGAGGGCTTTTTGCGGGAACTCCTCGTAAATATTGTCGGCGGCCATAAAGTGGATTTGGCGCCCGACCACGAACAAATTTATATAAGTGATGACAATTATGGCGATAGAGCATCCTGTCATAATCCGCTGACGCCTGCTTACGGTAAGCACGGCAAGTATCGCCGCCGAGATTATTAAAAACACAACAGCCAGTGAATAGTCCGATAAAAGCGCCTTAAAATTTGCTGCATCGGCGATAAACGCTCCGCCCGTCAGCCGGGAGAAGAATGCCGGCGAACGCCGGGCATAAAAATAGCCCGCCGCCATCGCCAGTGCCGCAATCAGCCAGACTATGTATATGATTGTATAGCGGTTAAGCCACTTTGTGGCCGGCTGCCGCCCGAAATTCAAAATCGCCTGCAACCCCAGCCCCGCCAATACGCTCGTGGAAAAAACAACAATCTCGAGAAATTTTGAAGGCCACCGAAACTTCTTAAATACGGGGACAATTTCGCAGAAAAACGAATATGCAGGCGTGTATTTCCCCATCGCAAGCAGCAGGCCCGCCAGGACAAAAAATCCGAAAAATAAAACAAGAAACTTGTCCCCGTAAGCAGGCTTATGCCGGCGACTTGGCCAGACTGAAGATAACGCCGCAAAAACAAGAGTCAAAGGCGCAATCCCGATATAAGCCGTCCCCACCCAGAACTCGAACATAGTGAGGTCTTTCTGAGGGTTGTTGCTTACGCCCCACCACGTCCCGCAATAGCCGGGCTTACCGGCAAAAAATGGCAGCAGCCAGCTAAAAAATAGCCGTGGATGCAGCGATGCCCACTCCATTTGAGGGTCGGGACTGCCCGCACGCCCGGAATGACCTATCAATTCCAGCGTAAGCAGCAATTGCGGCATAACCAGCGCAACGGCAAGGGCGCCCGCCGCCGCCAAAACCGCACAGGAAACGATTGTCGCCCTGAAGTTGCCCGCCGCCAGGGGCCGCAGCACCGCATAAGCGACAAGAAACATCAGTGTGAACATAAAAGTTTGAGCGTAACCCGCTAAAAACTGAACGGCCAGAACAACCGCCAAAAATATCACCGTCAGTGTCGCAGACCTCAAACGCCCGGTGTCCCCGCCCTCGACAGGCGATTGCATCCACCGTTCTGTCAGTCTGCTTAACAGCAGCAGCGGCAGCGGCAGCCACGCTAAACTATAAAACATCGTTGGAAATTCCATAGAAGCAATCAGGCAGCTGCTGAAGGCATAAGCAGCCGCACCAAGCAACGCTGGAAACCGCTCTAACTTCCAATGTCTCATCAGCGGGTAACACGTCATCGCCGCAATGAATTGATGCAGGGCCAAAGATAATTTCAACGCCAAAGTTACAGGCAGTAAATAAAACAGGGCATTGAGCGGATAAAAAAACGCCGTTTGCGGGTCGGCGAGAAATGGCTGACCGCACTGCGAATAGGGATTCCAGAAAGGAATCGCTCCTTCCCGGATGGCCTGCCGGGAAAAAGTCAGATACGGCAGATAATCGCAGAATGTATCCCGCAGATACGGGACCTTTCCCGAAAAAAATACGTCCCAAAAAAAGACCAGCACCATCAAAGCCGGCAGTGCGGCAAACCAGTCATACCGCCGCCAATGCCGAACAAAACAAGTCAGCTTCTTTAAGGTATCGTTCAATGCGTTTTCCTTAAGGTTGACATATTAATAAAGCCGTTTTGCCGTCAGGACGGGTAATCTTGTGAATGGCCCGCAGAGAAGGATTGTCAGGGTCTATTTCGTCAGGCCGAATTATAAAGAGAAGACGGTCCGGACGATATTTCTCCGCACTCCGTTTTAGCGGGTTTTCATACATAAAGTGCATCTTCCCGTAGCGGGTATAAATGTCCCATTCTCCGGGCGTGGTGAAATCGACAGGTTCGCTGAACCATCGCTTTGGGTCATAACATAAGACCACCGTAGTAATAATGTAAGGCATATCGAAGCCTTTGGTGGTGCAGAAAACGGCATCAAAATTGTCGAGCCGCGGACGAAGCCATTGGCAGGCCTCCACAAGGTCGGTATGGAAAAGATGGTAAACCTCAGGTCGGCGGTTGAATTCACCGTAGAAATGATAGAGGTAACGGATGTTCAGTAGTATGACTGCCAGAGAGAAAACCACCGTTGCAGCCGGCGCCAAATTGCGTCTTCGCTTCCATAACCAGCCTGCTGACTCGACAGCCCCCAGTGCTGACAGGAGAACTAAGCTGCATAAGCCGGGCGCACTGCGGAGAGCATCGATGCTCACAAGACCCCACCCGAGACTGTCGCCGACAGGATAGGCAAGAATATACGCCAGAAGCACTCTGGCAGAGACAGATTTCTTAAACCTGCTGAACAAAACCGGCAGACCCGCCAGCATCAGCGGCAGTTCGTACCAGTGAAACTGGCCCCCGACAGCCGGCTTCTGAATGGCATAGCTGTCCCCTCGTAAGAACAGAAAATCGAGACCGAAATGTTTGATGTAACGGCAAGGAACTTCTTTAATGGCCGTAGAAAAGGCGGCCCTGCCGACCCAGTCGCTTTGATATGAGGCGTGACGTCCGATACCCTCGGGATGAAAAATATGCAGGTAGACTAACGGCCCGAAAGTAACCGCAAATCCGGCAAAAAAGATTATGATAGATTCCCACCGTCGTCTGTTCGATGCTTCCTGCCGGATGGAAAACGTAAACAGGACGACTAAAATAAGTAAGACCGGCACGAAAAGACGAACTGCTTGATAACCGTAGCAGCAAATTCCCGTTAAAACGCCGGCGATTGCAGCGGTAATTGGCGGGTAGAACGTTTTTTTTTCGTCACCGACTGGTATATTAGCCCAAGTCATCAGCGCCAGCGGTGACAATCCCAGCAATGGAGCGATGCACCCCTCATGTCCCCAGCGGCTTAACTGGAGACTCCAGGGGTTGAATGCCAGCAGGGCGGCTGCTGCAAGACCTGTTTGGGTATTAAACAGCCGCTTTGCGACAAAGTAGATTAACCAGACGTTAAATATGCCTGAAACAGCGGCAGCCAGCCTGGTGGTGAATATGCTCATTCCTCCGAAAAATTGAAATGGTAGCAGCAGATATAGGTAAAGCGTGGGATAATTGCCGCCCAGACCGCGCATATAGAAAATAGGCCACGAAACGCCGGCCTGGTCCTTGCCGGTTTTAATAAGGCAATGGGCGTTCCACGCAAAAACCGCCTCATCCTGGTATAGGCCCGGCGGAGAGATTTGACCCAGCTTGACAAGACGCAAAACCGCCGCCGACAGCATTATAACGAGCAGGATTACCCACGTGCGGCACATAAAGAGCTTGGGTTTTTCTCCGCAGAGATGATTTTCCTGGCATATCATAAAAGCAAAATCTATTGCCGAACCGCATCATCGTCAAGGAAAATTGGATATATGCCGCCGAACGTTGATTGAACGAATTTTCCCGCTTCACCATAAACCCAACGTGGTTTATGGCTCCCCGCCCCTCGTAGCGCAGCGGAGACCCCAGAATGCTTGCCCTGCGTAGCTTTAGCGAAGTAGGGTCTAACGTTCCTGCGCACAAATGGCAGTTGTAAATCGTCTTCTTGTCTCGGCGTAGGCGCCACGCCATAGCCGGAAAGGTATTTCTTCTCTAACAATGCCGGTATAAGGTCATAATACTTCCGTTCCGCCGGTGCCTCGCCAGCCCGCTTTGGGATTTCATCGCTGAATAACCGAGGGCGAGAGAGTTAATCTTTTGTCTTGAAATATATGACTACTTCTTCGCCTCCTTGTCCTCGACTGCTACTTACTTGTTCTTCTATCGGGGATCCGCCGCCCCAAACGCCCTTCGCACAATTATCCTTGCCCTGTGAGATGTGTCGTTTACTATCTAATCGGGGTTGGCATACTGATAGTAAATCAGGTCGTGAATGGTCTTAACGTCTCTGTCGGGCATGTCTTTCCTATACGGTGCAACAATATTTAAATCTCATTCAAGTGAGTGTTTCTAAAGGTATTGTTTTGCATCTTCCAATAATTCTCTCTCAAACGCATCGAGCGACAACAGTTTTAGATCTATACGCTTCAGGTTTTGCACCGCAACATCAAGGTCACTTGTTGTACCTAATATTGGCTGAATCCGTTCCGCCACCTGCATTGGGATTCCGTATTCGTCGAGGGCGGCCACTACTGGATTGCGAAATAAACATTCAACTTGCGATGAAAAGAAGGCATAATTGCCGGTCTTCAATCCCAGAGATCCAAGAACATGTTGCTGAATACGTGAAAGGGCCATCAGATATCTTGGGAATTCAAAACCTGCCCATACGCGGTCGAACTGCAAAACTCTTTCGACTGCTTCATCGGGTGTTTTAGCAGGATATTTCTTTGAAGTCAACTCCTGTCTAATACGTTCAGAACATGAATGGGTCCAGTACAGTTGCCATATTTTGAATACCAAGTGACCATCAGAAAATACGCCGGTTCTTTTTCTTTTGGCTTCAACCAAATATTTCCAAATCAATCTGCAAACATATCTTAGCTGTTCAGGTGAAGGGGTCCGATTCCATGTTAGCATTTTTGATGCCAATGCAGATTCATCTCGTAAATGTTTCGCTAACTCAATCTGTGTATCAGGGTCAATTGTAGCATTTTCGCGAATAATGCTAATAGGCAATACATCTTGATCTGTCCATTTTTGTGTTCTCTCACGGGCGGTTTCACGGAGATCACCTTCATCAATCTGCACGATAAGACTGTCGGGGGTTCGATTGTCCTGGCTAAACAATGGGAAATCGACAAAAGGAAGTAGTTCATCTGGAGGTGGTACAAACAGATAAACATTTCCGATGAAGTGTTCAAACATCCTTCCAGACCTTCCTTTTATATTATTGAAAGTGAAGAAGTCTATTTTTTGCTTCGCAATCTGATTGTCGAAAACAATTACATTTTTTGCTTTAGTGTTTACGCCTTCGATTAATGTTGATGTGCATATCAAAAAACGAAGCTTGAGATCATTGAATATTCTTACCGTATATTGTGCAATCGAACGAGGAAGACGGCCGTGATGTATTCCTATTCCATTGATTATTGCTCGACCCCAAATCCATTCTGGATGGTATATCTTCGCAGCCCATTCTGCGGCACTCGCAAGTTCAGGAACTTGCACACCAATACCATTATCCAACAAAAGTCGGGCAATTTCGTTTACGCGGGCCGGAGACCGACAGAATATCAAAGTAGGATCGACAAGAGTACGACATAGCGACACCAAACGCTCCAGATCGCTACCTTGCCCTCCCACAGGTTTGTGTTCAGCAATAACCGTTGTGAATCGCGTCGGGTAAAAATAACAACGGTATTTCTCTTGGATTCCTACTGGTACTTTTTCAACATTTGGCCCGAGCATATAAAATTGTCCACCCATCTTGAGCAAACGCTGAAAAGCAACATTCAATGCGACAGTTCGCGTATCATCTTCGTCCAAAGCATCAATTTTGTAAAACTCATCAATTACGAAAAATTCAATCTTCGGAAAATTCTCATACGCAACGGCTCGTTCCGCAGTTAAAACGAAAATATTCCTGTCGCCCGGGCACTGAGAAAGATGAGTAATAATCTTATAACGAGACGAGAACTGTGATAAACGACGCCTTGTCTCGTCTATTAGGGCAAGCGTTGGGACAATCACTGCGATGTGGTTAAATTTATCCGTTGCGATCATCGCGTCGATAATTCGGCTTTTCCCGAAGCTCGTTGGAGCGCTAAGAATCACATTATCGCCGGCAAGTAAGCGATGATAAACCTCTGCTTGCTCTCGGTGAAAAACAAAATCTTCGGGCATGTTCAGCGGCCGATGGTATTCGTAGGCAATTAGGTCACGTAAATCAAGTTGATCAGGGTCATTGTATGGAAACAACCCTACAGCCCTAGTGAGTGCTTCGATTATGGGTTTTGTTGTGTGGAATTTTTCACGTTGCTCTAGGACTCTAAGAACAAGTTCTCGAGCCATGTCTGATTTGTCGGGATCGTTTACTAATAGTCCAATATTCTTAACAATATCGAATTCGTTTTTTGTGATTGATTCTGGTGTGTTTAAAATCGCCCGAATTTCATCGATATTCATATAGTCTGCCATGATTTTAGTTTTTTATCGAGAAAGGTAATTAACTCATTCTTTGACTTCAGAGGCATTAAAAACAGATGGATGCGAATATCCGTAGGAAGTCCTTTTTTTGAGAAAGTCTTCCAGTGAGTCAGTATTTCATTTTTGAAAGCAGTTTCATAATCAGAATTACACTTCTTATGAGCGGAAACAACCGGGCTATCATAGGTTAGTAATACTGGAATGCATGCTCGTTTGAATACTTTATCAAGCGAGATATTCGGATTGAGTAATTTTTTGAGTGCTTCAGCATGTTTCCAAGAAGTATCTATTTTATTGGTTATGAGCATGAACTCTGAACGCAAATAATTGGTTTTAGTGTGATCCTTAATTTCGCTAACCACATCATTAATGGCGTTTGTGATATTATTATAAAATTTTGCTTCCCCAATCCATAACTCCAGATCATCCGGCGCCCCGACCACATGAACAGCATCAAATCCCTTCACTGGATCATTATTGGCTGTTTTGTAATAGATCTTAGAAATTGCTGGTATGGAGTCAAAAGTCTCTCGTATCGCAATATGTAAGAACAATTCTCCGAATTCCCCTCGCTTCTTGAATTTTTCAGATTTATATACAGCTTGCGCAGCCCTTCGCATAAACAGAGCTGCATTCGCATGGTTGATTTTCTCGCACTCGGCGATAGAAAGAGCAAACTCAGGCAACCAAGTCATTGCATGATCTGATAGCTCTTCTGCACGCCATTGGCCACGTTCATATCCAGCGCAGAGCCCCGTATATCCAGGTGATACCCCTAGTTCATGAACACGTAATTCCAAAAAGCGATCTGGTTTTTTCATTGCCTAAACTTCCGTTCTTTGGCATCATAATTTTACCCCTACTTACTCCCTTTTTCAACCGATAAATCTGCCGAAGTAAAACGAAGAACTGTTATTTTTCAACCTGCCATTTTATCCTTCGTAGTATTACGGAGAACAGAAATTCATTTTTTCTTGTTTCCCAATCCGCCAAACACCCGGCGGATAAATTCTACCCCAAAAATCACCAAGACACCAAGTATTTTTTATCATTAAAAATCCGTGTTAATCCGTGGTTACAATTTTACCCAAACTGCGAGATGTTGTCCACAAGCATCCTGAGCGGACCTGTGGTGAGCTTGCCTGCACTGAGCTTTGTCGAAGTGTCGAATCCAGTCGAAGGAGTCAATAGAAAATAGTAAATTCCCCCGCACCTTTTTATCTTACTTCAACATTCAAAATTCGATATTCATTATTCGACATTCAATTCCCCCTCCCCGAGTCACGCTTGTCCACCGTAGCCTTCTCGTCCTCTGTAGATTTATCGAAGGAGAAGGCGAAGGCGGAAGCCCCCAGCCCCGAGCCCCCCCCCCCTTTTTACCCTGAAAACGCACTTTTATCCCGGCAAATCATACCACTAAGTGGTATGATTTGCCGTAAGTCCTTATTTTACGTTGCCGCTTTCTATCCACTGTTCACTCTCCTCGCCGCGCAATCCGCCCCCGCACAACGCACTACGAATCAATCATAACTAACTGATAATCAATCACTTACGCAGCTCTCTTTTTGAAAAAATCCCAAAATTTTCATCTTTTCTGCAAAATTTTTTCATCCTGCAAAACTTGTTAAAAAGTCGTCAAAACCATACTTTTTTTCGCAAAATCGCATACATTTTTCGCAAAATTTCGCATTTTTTCGCAATTTTTCACACTTTTTCCAGCCCCTACAATCGTTAAATTTTACCCATCTTACCAAAAACCGCTGTGTTTTGATTGACCCCCAGGCCATTATTTTTGCTGGTATTGTATTCATTTTTGCCGAATATACGGGTATAATCTAATCCGCTGTTTACCAGTGAATTTTGCTCTAACTATTGTCTAATAAAATAGTTACGCAAACAAAGAGCCTTTGCGGGATTTGTGAATTATGCGGGATAGTCGGCGGAAACAGTCAGCGTCAAAAAAGGCAATTCCGGCAGCGGTGGTAGTTGCCGCCGTCTGTGCGGTGGTAGCCGCTGTCTATTGGCCGGCCTTATCCGCAAAAGCTTTATCTTTCGACGATGAGCAATATCTTACCAAAAATCTATTGGTGCAAAATCCATCTTGGGCCTCTGCGAAGCGGTTTTTGACCGAAGTGTCAAAGCCATCTACAGTTATGGGGTATTATCAGCCGCTGACGATGATTTCGCTGATGTTCGATTATGCGCTCGGCGGTCGGCAGAATAATCTGGTGCCGTTTCACCGCACCAGTCTTGCTCTGCACGTTGCAAACACAGCTATGATAACCGTGCTGCTTTACCTGTTATTTGGCCAAATATGGGTGGCAGCGTGTGTTGGGCTGCTTTTCGGCGTGCATCCTATGACCGTTGAGCCGGTGCCGTGGGTAGGCGAGCGAAAAACGTTGCTCGCAGCGTTTTTTTCATTATGGTCTTTAATTTTCTATTTACTATTTACTATTTACTATTCAAAAGCTACAAGCAACAAGCGGCAGGCAGCCAAATTTTACATAGGCAGTTTTGCGATGTATTTTTTGGCGATGATGTCGAAGCCGATAAGCACGCCGCTGCCTTTTGTAATGCTTTTGATGGATTATTGGCCGTTGCGGCGCCTGAATCGGCGGGCGATTTTTGAGAAGATACCGTTTTTTGTGCTGTGTGGTGTTTTTGCGGTCATAACATACGTTTCTCAAAGCCATTCTGCCAGCGTGAAACTGCCGGGCAAGTTCGGCCTGTGGCGCATACCTTTGATACTTTGTCACAATATCATTTTCTATCTTTACAAGATGGTTTGGCCGGTTAGGCTGTCGTCGCACTACCCATTTCCTGAGCCGCTGAATTTATCACAGCCAATGGTTTTGGCCGGGGTCATCGGCACGTTTATATTGATTCCTTTGCTGCTGATTTCGCTTCGCTGGACTCGTGCGGCACTGACCGGCTGGCTGATGTTTTTCATAGCCATCCTGCCGGCTATGCAGATTATAGGCTTCAGCAACGTTATTGCGTCTGACAAGTTTGCCTATCTGCCGTCGGTAGGGCTGTTGATGATTCTGGCGGCTTTTTTGGTATGGCTTAAGAAAAGCAGGTTTTTGACGCTCTGGAAGGCGGCGGTGGTAATAATCTTGGTGTTGGTTTGCGTCGAGTCAGTAGCGACGCAGCAGTATCTGGATTACTGGCAGGACACGATAAAATTCCACGAGCGTATGCTGGCCCTGACGCCGGACGCAGGCCCGGTGCATTATAATATAGCTGTCGAATTGGCAGCGCGTGGCAGGGTTGATGAGGCGATTAGCCACTATCGCAGGGCGATAGAACTGATGCCTGACCCATCGGCGGCGCATTACAATTTAGCTGTCGAGCTGGCGCGAAAGGGCAAAATTGACGAGGCGATAGCCCATTACCGCAAGGTGATAGAGCTAAAGCCCCATTCGACCGATGCGTATAATAATCTTGGGGTTATACTTGAATCGCGGGGCAATTTAAGTGAGGCAATCAGCCTTTACCGCCGTGTGCTGCAAGTTGAGCCGGACAATTTCAGGGCCCATTATAATCTTGGCAATGCGATGGAAAGACAGGGCGACCTGAAAGAGGCGATAAATTGTTACCTTCGTGCGGTGCGAATCGAGCCGAATTCTGCGGAGATATACAATAATCTTGGGTATGCTTATGGCAGGCTCAATCTGTGGCAGAAGGCGGCGGAGGCGTTTGGGCGGGCAATCAGAATCAAGCCGAACGATGCCGGTGCACATTATAACCTCGGCGCTGCTTATGTTGTTGCCGGCGACAGCAACTCGGCGTTAAGAGAATATGAGATTCTTAAAAAGCTTAACTCGGGGCAGGCGAAAACACTTTTTAATTTAATCCACAAGTAGCGGGTGGGGAAATTGTCCCGATTTATCGGGATTGGAATTAAAAACTAATTCGGACACGTATTCTGCGGAGCGGGTGGATTTTGGGGATTAGCCAAAGGAGCAGGGGAAATTAACTTTTGGTTAAAGAAAGATTAACTTTTGGTTAAAGAAGGATTAACTTTTCCCTAATTTTAAGATTTTTTAAAATTTTCAAAAAAAAGTTGTTGACTTTATTTACTGTCCCCATTAAATTGCGGCCTGCTGGGAAAAGGATGGGTGTGCGGATTCAGTTATTGAGGTATTAGTCTGTAGTTCGTTGTTTGCAGTTCGCAGATAAAGAACAGGGACAATTGAGTCAGGGACAAGTTTCGTTTGGGATGATAACCCTTCGCGGTGAAGGGGGAAAGATTCAAAAAAACAAGAAAGGGGTAGGAACATGAAGACGAGGGTCTCTACAATTATCGTGATTCTGGGGATATTGTTTTTTGTTAATGAGAGGGGTTTGGGGTGCGGAGGGTGCAGGAATGCGGCGCCGGCGGCGGTTCTGACGGCGACACCTGATTCCGTCGTTCCTGATGTTAATGTGACCCTTGATGGGAGCCAATCCACCGATGACGGGGGTATCACGAAATACGAATGGGATTTTGACTATAACGGGACTTTTGTCTGCGATTACGAGGAGACCGAGGCCAACTATCCTGACGGGCATTTTGACGGTATAACTACCCATACATATACACCCGGAGCACATACAGTAATGTTGAGGGTCACGGATGACGGGGCTTGTGACACCTACCTGGATGATACCGATTTATTAGTGGTTCCCATAGGTATTATCTATGTAAAGCCGGGTGCCAACGGCAACGGAACTTCGTGGGACAACGCCACCAGCCTGCAAAACGCACTTGAAGTGGCAGAAGCGGGTAATGAAATCTGGGTCGCACAGGGAACATACTTTCCAACTGCACCAAATTACTGTTTTGAAATGGTTAGTGATGTGGGCATTTACGGCGGTTTTGCGGGTAATGAAACATCCCGAAGACAGCGTGACTGGGAGTCAAATGAGACTATTATAAACGGTGATACAGATAATGATGGTGTCCCAGAAGTTTCCTATGGGGTATATGCCGACAATGTGAATACGGGTGCTGTCTTAAACGGTTTTATAATAAAAAACACTGTTTACCCAGTCCATATTGTTAATAATAGCTCACCTACTATTAGAAACACATCTATGACAGGCGGTTTTAAAAACAACCATGACACAGGCCGTGGGATTCGCATAGACTCGTCATCGCCAAGTATCATAGACTGCAATATTCAAGAAAGTTCCGGTTATGGAATAAACTGTGTTAACTATAATGGTGGAAGAACGGTAACTATCACAGGATGTATAATTGAGAATTGTGTGGTTGGTGGCATATCTAGCAACGGCAATGCTATCAATATTTCCGATTGTGTTATCAGAAATAATGGTTGGGGTACCGAGTACTTCGGTTTCGGCATACAATGCATAAATGTGCCATCGGTTACTATTAAAAATAACAAAATTTATCATCTCAGAGGACTTGGAATCGAGATCCTTGTTTCGGATATTTTGTACTTTAATCCGGAGGTCCGAATAATAAATAACCTTATATGTAATAATGGTGACAGCAACCGCCCTGATAGGCCCGCATCGGGAGTAGTTTTTACTAGTGGGAGTTGTTGTTATAGTAATAGCCTTGTGAAAGGTAACACTATCGTTTACAATACAGGATATGGAATAGATAGATGGGATGATTGTTGGTGTGGCTATACGAGTTGTGACTCTACACTAACCATTGCTAACTGTATTTTATCCTTCAATGAACAAGGGACTGTACCTCAATATTCTTTACCTTTTGGGAGCGGACCTTATTACTGTTACAACATTACTTTTTCTTGCGGTGATGACGGTAATGTGCCTGAGGGCGGAGGAAATATTCACGATGACCCTGGTTTTGTTGACGCGGAGAACAACAATTACCATTTGAGTCCCGACTCGCCTTGTATCGATGCGGGTGACCCCAGCGGTAATTACAGAGGCGAAAAAGATATTGACGGCGAGCCAAGGGTTATAGACGGAAGAGCGGATATAGGCGCTGACGAGGCTGTTATGCCTTACGGCTGGTGGAAATTTGACGAGGGCAGCGGGACGATAGCCCACGATTCGGCCGGAGATAATGATGGGACTATTTACGGGGCGACGTGGACGAGCGGTAAAATCAATAGCGCTTTGAGTTTTGACGGAGTGAATGATTATATTGACGTTGGCGATGAAGACGACCTGGATTTTGGAGCGACTGACAGTTTTACAATCGAGGCCTGGATTAAATCCGGAACAGACAACCAGGCACAAATTGTTTCGAAACGGAGGTTTGACGGTGGTGGTTATGGTCGCGAAGGGTACTGTTTCAAGATACATCAGAACAAGTTATACTTTGCCATAGAAGATACCTATGGTCATGATCCTGAGATTTACAGTGACACAGTCGTTACTGACAATGAATGGCACCGTGTTACAGCGGTCAGAGACGTTTCGTCGGACAAATTATATTTATATCTTGACGGCCAACTTGATGCGACGCCTGTTACCGATACCACAACAAGCAGTCTGGCGACCAGTCAGAGTTTCTGGATAGGCAGACTTTGCGATTATGACCTGTATTTTAACGGTAAAATCGATGATGTTAGAATATATAACTGTGCACTGCATACAACAGATTTGTTTGGGTGGTGGAAGTTAGACGAGGGCAGCGGGACGACGGCATACGATTTTATGGGCAACCATAACGGAAATGTCACAGGGGCAAGCTGGACAACAGGGGGTAAAATTGGCGGAGCTTTAAGTTTTGACGGTTCCGGGGATTATGTTTATATACCGAATTTCGTCCCCGGAAATCAGGGGACATTTATGGCCTGGGCGAAGTCCAACGTTGACATAAACGATTTAACTCCCCAAAGATATAATAACCTGTTGTATAGTAATAGATGCCAGATATTCCTCGGTAGCCCCGTGACCGGACATCAGGGAGAAGTTCGTTTTATAATGTCTCCGGAACCTGGCTGCTATTCCACACTGCATTCGAATAAAGATTCCTGGGATGCGGGTGAATGGTATCACATAACCTGCACGTGGAATGGAACTACGCAGGCCGTTTACGTTAATGGTTCGCTGGATAAGTCTCAACTGCAGACGTACAGCGGGGGGTGGGGCACTACTTATATAGGTGGAACACAGGGAGACTTTTCCATCTCTTTCAACGGTGTAATTGACAATGTCAGGATTTTCGACAAAGCATTATCGGGCGAAGAGGTCGAACAAATTTATACGGATGGTTGTGAGTGATAAATGGAAGGAATAATTAAACCCCCACCGCGGGGGGCAAACCCCCTGCGGTGAAAGGGAAAGGAATATCGAATAATGAATAAAGAATAACGAATTGCGAAGTAAAAAATGAGATTCTTCACTTTCGTTCAGAATGACAGAAGGTCGCCGTGCCGGCGACCGCTAAACAAAATGAAAATAATAAAG
>Ga0315282_10000830_pt1 | contig 60505 bp, 53 predicted proteins | sample YL17G07_20_MG_FD_203693 | JGI IMG/M metagenome (GOLD analysis project Ga0315282, IMG submission 203693) | Sediment microbial communities from Yellowstone Lake, YNP, Wyoming, USA - YL17G07_20 | ecosystem: Environmental > Aquatic > Freshwater > Lake > Sediment | place: USA: Wyoming | collected...
CCCTTCCATGTACAGATCAGAGAGAAGGTTCCCGGCGCAGTTATGCTCAGTTCAGCCAAGGATTACTACCCGGGTGCTGCCATTATCGGGGGCTGGGTTGCGGCGAATAAGTTCCATGCGGAACGGAAAGATCTGCTAACCAAAATCATAAAGGCCTGGGTCAAGGCCAATGACTACCTGGTAGGGAAGCCTGATGAAGCATTGAAACTCATCCATTCCAAAGCCTATTCCAATATACCTTTTTCTGACATACAGGCGAGTTGGGAGGCCCAGAAGTGCGAGACATCGACACAGTGGGTTAAGCTCTATCGGGACGGGACAGTGGCCAAGTGGATCGGACAGGTGGAAAAGGTCTTCGTAGAGATCGGCTCGATCGGGGATTGGGTAGATCCCAAGGAATTTTTTGATCCCAGTCTATATCTTTCGGTGGTGAAATAGAAGCGGAGGAGGCGGACCGGAATCCGCCTCCCTTCAGTATTCTCTTTGATGGGTGGAGAGTCAGTCCCACATGGCTTAAAGATCGTTCTACGGAGCAGATGGCATGGGTGACAAGAAGGAAGACAAGGCGATTGAGAAACGTTTCGACCAAAAAATGAGAAAGGAACGGATGAAAAAGGTGGGGTATTTCTTTGTCTCCTTTGCCATTGTCCTCTTTGTCTGGGAGATGTGCCGAGCACTGGGCCTGGTCAACCCCAAGCTGTTTCCTTCTGTCCTGGCCGTCGGGAAATCCTTCGTGACCATGTCCCGGGACGGGAGCCTTCAGACCCATATGTATGCAAGCTTCATGCGGGTGCTCGTCGGATTCTCCGTTGGGATTGTCCTTGCTATTATTTTTGGCTTCTTGATCGGATGGTTTCAGGTGGTAAGGCTCCTGATAGACCCAGTGATTAATTTCTTCAGATCATTACCGCCTATTGCCCTAATTCCGCTGATGATCATATTCTTCGGCATCGGGGAGACCCCTAAGATCATCGTGTTAATATATGCTTCTTTTTTTCCTGCGCTGGTGGTCATCTATCAGTCCATTGTCAGCCTTGATCCCATTTACATCAGGGCCGGCAGAACTCTTGGTGCCACTGACATGGAGATATTCAGAAGGATCATTCTGCCACAGCTGGTTCCCCACATCATCACTGCCTGCCGAGTTTCTCTCGGCGTTTGCTGGGCTACCCTGGTTGCAGCAGAACTCATTGCTGCACAAAAGGGGATTGGAGCCATGATGGTGGAAGCGCAGAACTTTTTTCAAATGGCGCCTCTGGTTTTGGGAATTGTGATGATCGGGGCGATCTCCCTGATCATGGATGGGATTGTAAGGGCGGTTGAACGCCGCGTGACCGCTTGGCAGGAAAAACTCTCTTGATTCCTGAGAGCTTGGCGGACACGGGGAGAGGATATGCAGAAGGGAATCGTTATTGATCATATCCACATGACTTACACCGGCATTGCAGGCAGTTTTACTGCCCTGGAAGATATTAATCTGACCATTGAACCGAGGGAGTTCATCTGCATCGTGGGGCCCTCTGGTTGTGGAAAGACTACCTTGTTAAACATCCTCGCAGGCTTCATTGATCCCACATCAGGCCATGTGTACATAGACGACAGGGAGATCAGAGAGCCTGGACCCGACCGGGGGGTGGTTTTTCAACAATATGCGGTTTTTCCCTGGCTGACAGTGAGGCAGAATGTGGAATTTGGCTGCACTCTCAGTGCGAACAGGCGATCGTCAGATGAAACCTGCAGAACTATCGATCATTTTATTGAACTCGTGGGATTGAAGAACTTCGAGGATTCTTATCCCAAGGAACTTTCAGGAGGGATGAAGCAGAGGGTGGCCATTGCCAGGGCATATGCCGTCAATCCCGACGTTCTTCTCATGGATGAGCCTTTTGGTGCGCTCGATGCACAAACCAGACAGTTTATGCAGGAGTCGCTGCTGAAGATTCTGGATCAGGAGAAGAAGACCGTTTTTTTTGTGACCCATGGGGTTGAAGAGGCCACGTTCCTTGCCTCCAGGGTGGTTATCATGTCTACCAACCCTGGCCGTATCCGGGAGGTCATACCTGTTGAAATACCCTATCCTCGGGAGGCAGGGATAAAGACAACTCCAGAGTTCATCAGGATTCGTGCTGATATCGAAAAGGTTGTGCGCGAAGAATTTCAGAAACAGAAAGACCGCTCATCAAACGGTTGAGATCTGAGATAGAAATCCCTTTGCTCGGAGGGGAGCTTCACTCTAGGAGGCAGGTAGCATGAGGGTTTTAGTGACAGGAGGTGCTGGTTTCATTGGATCCTATCTTGTTCCCCGGCTCCTGGACCTCGGTATGGAGGTGATCGTATTTGATCTTTCTCAGGATCCCCCGGCACTAGCACCGGTCCGAGGGAGGATCATTTACGTGCGCGGTGACCTGAGCTCCCACGAGGACATATACAGAGTCATGCTCACCTATCGTCCGGAGGGCATTTTCCATCTGGGAGCGATCCTTGCCGGACCGTGCGAGGAGAATCCTGTGCTTGGGTTCAAGGTCAACTTTCTTTCCGTTCATGCGCTTCTGGATGCATCGCTGGCTTTGAAGGTGCAACGCTTTTTCATGGTGAGTTCTATCTCGGTCTTCGGGCGGGATGTGGCAGAGCCTGTGACCGATCAGGCCGTGAAAAACCCTGAGACCATTTACGGCCAAACCAAGTTGGCTTCAGAGCATCTGATGCTCTGGTATGCGGGAAAGCATGGCCTGGATGCACGTGCTCTGCGTTTTACGTGGGTGTTCGGACCTGGAAGGACTACAGGGATCACGGCGCTCTATTCATCCTTCATCCTGGATGCCATGGCGAAAGGGATGCCGATCACTATCCCCAATCCCGATGAGCGGGGCGACTGGCTCTACATCAAAGACGCAATCAAGGCGATCATGACGCTCTGGGAGGCAAAGGAGGCGAGACAGAGGATTTATAACGTGGCGGGAGGGGTGCATTCTATCAGGGAGGTTGTGGGGATAGCCAAAAGGTACCGCCCTGAGGCGCCGGTAACCCTTGAGGAAGGGGGCAATGTCCTGTCACCCTATCCTGCAGCCTATGATGACTCGACTGCCCGTCGAGAGATCGGGTGGGAACCCGACTATACTATTGACATGGCCGTTAGAGAGCATATCGAAATCATCTCCACCCGCTAGACCGGGATGGGTACAACACATAAGAAGGATGAACATGAAAGAGGTTCTTTTGGATTACGGCGACAGCCGGATGCGCGTTGAGCTTCCGGATACATCCGTTGTAGTGCGGTACGGGAAGACCTATACGGACCCGCCGGAGGTTGATCCTTACGAGGCGACACGAAGGGCGCTGGAGCACCCTTTGGGTTTTCCTCCGCTGCGGGAGCTCGGGGGGCCTGGCAAAAGAGTGGTCATCGGTTTTCCTGATCGCGTGAAGGGGGGTGCTCATCCCCAATGTCACCGGAAGGTTGCCATCCCGTTGGTGATCGAACAGCTCGTCAAAGGAGGCACGAAACCCGAAAACATCAAACTCCTTTGCTGCACCGGGCTGCACCGGAAGAACACCCTGGAGGAATGGTACTGGTACCTGGGCAAGGAGATTGTGGACAAGTTCTGGCCGGACAGGATCCTCAATCACGATGCTGAGGCACCCGATCTCTGCGATTTTGGAAAGGATGAGATGGGCAACGTCGTTCAGTGCAACCGTCTCATGGCGGAAGCTGATTTGCCTATCGTCATCGGCCACTGCTCCGGCAATCCTTACGGTGGCTATAGTGGCGGGTATAAAATGATTGTGACCGGGCTATCGGGATGGCGCTCTATCGCGTCCCACCACTGCCCTGCAACCATGCACCGCAAGGACTGGCTCGGCGCCTCAACCTCGTCGTACATGAGGCATCAGTTCAAGTCCATTGGCCGGGCCATGGAAAAGGGGATGGGCAAGAAGTTCTTTGCGGTGGATGCGGTGATAGGGCAACTCGCCCAGGTCCTGGATGTTAAGGCTGGAAGCCTGGAACTCATTGAGGAAGCTACCTGGCCTCTTGCAGACAAACGCACCAACGTTTATCTGGATATGAAGGAACCTGCGGACATCCTTGTCATCGGCCTGCCCCGGAATTTTCACTACGGTCCCGGCATGGGGACCAACCCGATTCTCATGAGCCTGGCGATCGGCGGGCAGCTGGCCCGCTGCTGGCAGGCATTCCGCGAGGGAGGGGTCATCATCGCCGCTTCGATCTGTGACGGATGGTTCAACGAGAACTGGTTCCCTTCCTATCCGGAGACCTATGGAGCCCTGCAAAACTACTGCACGGCGGCTGAGTTTCTTGCCTCCGCGGATGCGGAGAGGATCACCATGAACACAGAATATCTTTTCAAGTATTCGAACCATTACACCTATCATCCCTTCCACGCCATGTCGATGATCAGCGGCGGGAGTGTGCCTCATCTCTGGACGTCAGGCGTTTTCCTCGTCGGTCCGAAAGCACCCAAATATGCCAGAGGCATGGGATTCATTCCCGTGAATACTTTTGCGGAAGCCATGGAACGGGCCAAGAAGATCGTGGGAAACAATCCGGGTATTCTGTGCACTCCGGAGTGCTTTACCGGGGGCGTGCCTGTCCATCTTCGGCTCAAGTAAAAGAAGGAAAGTACTGAAACAGGGTTAGGGGGAAGAGAGAGGGGAGATAATTGGATGAAACCAATTGGTTTACTGGGGGCGGGCGTCATGGGCCAGGCCGCGGGGCGAAAAATCGCTGAATCAGGACATTCTCTTCTGGTCTACGATGTTTCTATCGGAGCGCAGGAAAAAGCCCGCGAGATGGGGGCTGCTGTAAGCGCAACACCTGCCGAAGTCGCACAGCAGGCAGATGTCATTGTTATGTTCTTACCCGGCCCGAAAGAAGTTGAGTTATGTGTGGCTGCGCAGGATGGACTGCTTGCCGCCTCTCATCCCGGGCTCGTGATTGTGGATATGAGTACAGTCGATCCTGGCATTACCCAGCGGATGGCTGAGCTCGCCCTGCAAAAGGGCGTTGGATATCTCGATGCGCCAGTGCTTGGCCGTCCTTCTGCCATCGGGAACTGGGTTCTGCCTGTGGGAGGAAGGAAGGAACATTTCGAGCAGTGCCGACCCATCCTCGAACTTCTGGGAGGGCAAATTTTTTATATCGGAGAATCTGGGTCTGGGAACAAGGTCAAACTGCTGAACCAAATGATGTTCGGTGCAATCAACGCCATGACAGCCGAGATGATGGCCATAGCGGAAAAGCTGGGGATAGAACCTAGAATCCTCTATGAAACGATCAGTGCCAGCCAGGCAGCCACGGTGAGCGGGTTATTCAAGGAACTCGGCAGAAGAATAGCAGGTGAGAATTACGATAACCCAACCTTCACGGTGAATCTTCTGATCAAGGATGTGCATCTCGCTGTGGAGATGGCAAAGGCGGGTAACGCTCCTCCGATACTGGGAAGGACAGTGGAGCTCATAAACGAGATCGCCAGGGCCCAGGGCTTCGGCGAAAAGGACACATCGATCATGTGGAAAAGCATCCAAAAAGTCTGGGACGGACTGAAGTTGGGCTGAGTCCCGTGTGGGTGTCAACTTGCCAGTAAACGAAAAAAAGCCAACCCCGCTTTAGAGGTGGTTTGCGGTTGCGGCCTGTTTTGCGGGAACACTGATAGTATCACGACCGCGATCGGCCCCTTCATCGGCGCTTTCGCGCCGTGTTTTTCGGGATTCCTTTTATGGAGGCATGAGGTCCTGTCTTCGGTTGCCCTTGGCTTCTTCAAAGACGTCCCCCCATGGGAAAGAAGATCATTTGATCCTGAGCGGTTCAAAGCTTAGAAAGATGCTTCCCTGAGAGGCCTGCAGCGGAGCTTAGCCGGCCTGAGGTTCTGGATATTTTGATCGATTATGACCAGCACCTTGAAGAGGAGGTCGAGATTAAAATGCATAAATTTGCAGAAGGGAAGATGTGAGAATTCAGAAATAGAAACATGGAAAATAGTAATTGGGCGGCCTTACCTCTTATTGGGCTGATTGGCGGCTTCATCTCCGGACTCCTCGGATTGGGAGGAGGAGTGGTCATATTACCTCTTCTGACATTTGTAGGGAAGGTCCCCTTGAAGCTCGCCACAGGGACAAGCTTGGTATACGTCTTTATTACTTCCGCGGCTGGCATGTTCTCCCATTACCGCGGAAGAATGGTGGATTTGAAGGCTGGTCTCATTCTGGGAATTGCTGGGGTTGCAGGAGGACTTGTGGGTTCCTTCTTATCAGTTCCACTCTCGACGCGCTCACTCGAATATATCTACCTTTTCGTGGTCATGATGGCAGTCATCCTCCTTTTCATACCCCAGAGGCTCGGCGATAAAAACTACAATGAAGGGGATTTCAATAAGCCCGCCGGAATTACGATTGGCCTCGGGGTTGGTTCCCTAACCGGCCTTTTGGGTGTGGGAGGGGGTTTCATTATGATTCCCCTCATGACTTATTTTCTTAAGATCCCCCTGCGAGTGACTATCGGGACCTCTCTTCTGATCATTCTGGTGATTTCTTTGGGGACACTTTGGGCCAAGTTTGGAGTCGGACATCTCAATCTATTAATCACTCTTCTGGTTATTTCAGGTGCGGCAATCGGGGCCTTGCTCGGTGCTTATGTCAGTCGAAGAACCCCCGTGAAACTGCTTCGTCTATTTCTCCTTTTTATCCTGATTCTGATATTTTTTGCAGTAGGATATAAAACCTTTTAACAACTGCTATTTGATCGATATGTCAGAAACGGGGAACTATTACATTTTCTAAAAGGAGGAGCCGCACGGTCATGCGACGTTTTCATAAGGGCGAGGGGCAGAAAAAAAACCCTCTCCGGGCTGCAGCTTAACGGGAGGGTTCGTGCCTATTTGCAACTCATAATCTTCAATTCCTTGATACGGTTCCCTCCGACGACTCGTAGTGTAACAAGTAACCCCTTCTGCAGCGCTTCCTTGTTCCTCTATTAATCGTTATTTTTAAATCCTACAACACAATTCAACATTTCGGGTAAAGTCACAGATCGAAACAACGATATGTCTTGATGCGATTGACAATCTGCGTTGAGAAGAATAAGCTGGAGTCGTTTTCCGACACAAATAAGGATCGGAGGATTTTTTGATGTGGCGAAGAGGATGGCGTGAGCAGATCTGGTCCGGGATTGACCAACCCTGGGATCTGATGATCATTGGGGGTGGTATTACCGGTTCGGGTGTGCTTCGCCAGGCAGTGACAGTAGGACTAAGAACTCTGTTGGTTGAAGCAAAAGACTTTGCGTTCGGTACTTCCAGCCGTTCTTCTAAATTGATCCACGGCGGGTTTCGCTACCTCCGCAACAAGCAAATAAGCGTCACGAAGGAATCGGTGCACGAGCGGGAATGGATACTGCGCGAAGCGCCTAATCTGGTCACTCCACTCAGTTTCCTGCTGCCGAATTTCGAGCGGTATCATTTCCCTTCCTGGAAACTCGGCTTAGGGGTGGCCCTCTACGACCTTCTGGCTCCGAAGTGGGACCACCGGAAGTACAACGGCCTCAAACTTCTGGAAGCCTGCCCGTCCTTAAATAGAGAGGGACTGTTGGGAGGCTTCCAGTATTACGACGCAGTCATGGATGATGCTCGGGTTTTGTTGCGCATCCTTCGTGAGTCTGTGCAAGCAGGCGGCACGGCACTCAGCTATGCCAGAGCGGAAAAATTATTACGGACAAGTGATGGACAGGTTTGCGGCGCATTGCTGAGAGATATGGCCACTTCTGAAGGAAAGACCGTCGAGGTGAAGGCAAAAGTGGTGGTCAATGCTTCAGGGGCCTGGTCCGATGAGATTCGTAACCAGTTGGGGCAACCTGCGCGATTGCGCAGGCTACGAGGAAGCCATTTGGTATTTGCTCGAGCCAAACTTCCTTTCAATCAAGCGATGACCCTTTTCCATCCGCGGGATGGCCGCGCCATGTTCGTGATCCCCTGGGAAGGAACGACTATCGTCGGCACGACCGACATTGACCATGATCCAGCCCTTGATAAAAAATATATTGAACCATTCGCGAGCGGGGAAGAGATCAGCTACATGATGGAAGCGGTTTCATTCCTTTTCCCAAGCCTCGGCTTAACTGAGGGTGATATCATCTCCTCCTTTTCAGGCCTCCGGCCGGTGATTCATACAGGCGCATCTTCTCCGTCCAAAGAGTCGCGTGCTCATGCCTTGTGGGAAGAGGATGGGCTGATCACGATCACGGGAGGGAAGTATACTACCTTCCGCATCATGTCCCGGGAGACAATTGATAAGGTTCTGGCGCGACTTGGTAAGCCGAGGGCTGCTACCAGCAAACGTATCTTCAGCCCGCCGCTGGACCTCTCGTCATTTTCTCTCGATCCATTAACTCTTGCTTATGTGGCAGGCCGGCATGGAAACGAGACCGTCGAACTTCTGAAGGCTGCTAAACAAGACGAATTGGAGCGAATCGAGCAGGTTCCGAACTTATGGACGGAGCTGCGATGGGCGGCGCGCGAGGAAGGGGTAGTGCATTTGGAAGACTTGCTTCTTCGAAGAGTGCGCCTCGGTTTACTTTTACCCCAGGGCGGCCGTGATCTCATCGGGCGGATTCGTGACATCGTTCAGCCTGAACTGGGATGGAGCGATGACCGTTGGTAACAAGAGGAAGCCGCATACCTGAAGACCTGGCAAAGCTATTATAGCCCGAACCCAGGATAGAAGCGGACTGATGATTTTCAGGAGATGAGAATGGCAAGAAAGGATGAGTTTTACCCTGAGTGGTGCGAACAGGAGGCGCCGCCGCGTTCTTACCGCAGCCTAATCAAATACGGCAATCCCAAGGGCTTCAAACATCCTAACCGAGGTCTGTTCAGACTTGTGAAAGAGGCCCTCGGCATGAGCGACGAAAACTTTCAGAACCCCAAACTCTCCATGGAGCCGTTCGATGTCGAGATTCCACCGAGCTTAGCAGAAGAACATATTGAAGCGCTGAGATTGATTGTCGGTGGAGAAAACATTTTTACGGACAGCTATACCCGAACCCGTGCCTCTTACGGCGCGGCTACGATCGATGCCTTACGGTTGCGGCAAAAAATTATTGAAAACATTCCTGACGCAGTCCTCTGTCCGCGCAGCCAGGCAGATCTCGAAAAGATCGTGCGCTACTGCCACGAACATCGTTTGCCTTTGTATGTCAACGGGGGTGGCTCATCTGTCACTCGTGGCAAAGAGGCTGTCAAGGCTGGAGTTAGCCTGGACATGAGCATACACCTGAATAAGGTAGTGGCGTTCAATGAAGCCAACCAGACAGTGACTGTACAGGCTGGCATATGGGGGCCGGAGTTGGAACGCATCCTGAACGACGCCCCAAAGACGCTCGGAGCTAAAAGGCGCTATACATGTGGTTACTTTCCGCAGTCCTTCGATCATTCAAGCGTGGGCGGCTGGGTGGTAACGCGCGGGGCTGGGCAGAACTCGACCTACTACGGAAAGATTGAGGACATGGTGATTGCCCAGGAATATGCCACACCCATCGGCGTATTTAAAACGCCTGAGTATCCCCGCAGTGCTACGGGTCCTGACTTCGATCAAATCATGATCGGCAGCGAGGGCACCTTCGGCATCCTGTTGAACGTCACGCTCAAAGTGTGCCGCTACACTCCTGAAAATACTCGGCGCTTTAGTTACCTGTTCAAGAACTGGGAAGATGCGCTTAACGCCTACCGAGAAATTATGCAGGCTGAATTCGGTTATCCTTCGATTTTCCGCCTTTCCGATCCGGAAGAGACGGATGTGGCCATGCGCACTTACCATGTGCACGGGACCCCTGCCGACAAGTTGCTGCGCTCTCTTGGCTATCAGCCCATGGGGCGCTGCCTGTTGCTGGGCACCGCTGACGGTGATTCAGATTTCACCAGATTAGTCGCCAGAAAAGTCAAACGGATATGCAAACAGTATCACGCCTTCACACTTACACTTTTCAAAGTGACGCAGGCATGGGAAAGGAGTCGCTTCACCGATCCTTTCATGCGTGAAGACCTCATGGACTATGGCATTTTGATCGATACGTTGGAGTGCGCCGTCACCTGGTCGCAAATCGCTGAAGTCCATGAGAAGGTACGTTCTTTCATCAAGCGCCGTCCTCATACGATCTGCATGGCCCACATTTCGCACGCCTATCCTCAGGGCGCAAATCTCTATTTCATCTTTGTTGCAAGGAGTGAAGATATCAACGAGTACCTTAGCCTGCAGTATGGAATCTTAGAAGCTATCTTTAGAGCAGGTGCGGCCGTGAGCCATCACCATGGGATCGGAAAGCAGACTAGCCCTTGGTTCGAAGAACAGGTAGGGAAACAATGGGTTGATGTAATACGCATGCTGCGCGACCATTTCGACCCAAAGCAGATCATGAACCCGGGTGGAACATTGGCCCTGGATATGACCGAGGAACAGAGAAACAAGCGCTGGGGATTCAGAAAATGATTACATAGAAAATAACCTTATAATACCTCCTCTCCCCTACGCGGGAGAGGATTGAGGTGAGGGGGGACAAGATCTTAAAGTCCACCCCCACCCACACCCTCCCCCTCGGAGGGGGAGGGGATAGCCTGCCTGCGGCAGGCAGGGGTGAGGGCCTTAAAGACTTAATGCGTTGTTTTAGTTCTGTGTGTGCAGTAGCAGTTTGTAATCGGTGACAACAAATATGGGTGAGAATCTACTGGCAATCGACAATGGCACACAAAGCGTGCGGGCGTTGCTATTCGATCCGCAAGGAAAGCTGATTGCCAAGCATCGGGTTCCCATTGAGCCATACTATTCAGATGCCCCTGGGATGGCAGAGCAAAAGCCACACGTCTTCTGGGATGCGGTCTGCCAAGCATGCCAGGGGTTGTGGCAGGAGCCAGGTGTTTTAAAGGATGGCATCGCTGCCGTTACACTCACCACCCAGCGCGGGACAGTAATCAACGTTGACCAGAATGGAAAGCCGCTTCGACCGGCAATCATCTGGCTGGACCAGCGCCGCACCGAAGGCCTGCCTCCCCTCAGTGGATTCTGGGGGTTTGCGTTTGCCCTGATGAGAGCCAGTGAGACTGTAGCCTATCTCCGCGCAGAAGCTGAGGCGAACTGGATACGTACGAACCAGCCTGAGATATGGAAGAGCACCCATAAATATCTGCTCCTCTCGGGCTATCTTACTTTCTTGCTGACTGGCAGGTTCGTAGACTCTGTGGGTTGCCAGGTGGGGTATATTCCCTTTGACTACAAGAGTCAGCGCTGGGCGCCTAAATGGGACTGGAAGTGGAAGGCGTTAGAAACCGGTCGGAGCCTGCTTCCCGATCTGATACCTCAAGGACAATTGCTCGGACAGATAACGCGCCAGGCATCGGAGGCCACCGGAATCCCGGAAGGGTTGCCCCTAATAGCGGCCGCTGCCGACAAAGCGTGTGAAGTGCTTGGATCGGGTGCACTCGAACCGAACATCGCCTGCCTCAGTTACGGCACCACCGCTACTATCAACACCACCCACAGGAAATATACCGAGGTCATCCGACTTATCCCGCCTTACCCCGCAGCCCAGCCGGGGCTCTATAACATGGAGATCCAGATATATCGCGGTTATTGGATGATCAGCTGGTTCAAACATGAATTCGGGTTGCGCGAAATACGTATCGCCGAAGAGCGCGGTGTAGAACCGGAGGTACTGTTCGATGAGTTAGTTAAGGCTGTGCCGCCGGGTTCTGAGGGTCTGGTGTTGCAGCCATACTGGTCGCCGGGACTCCGCCACCCGGGACCCGAGGCGCGCGGTGCGATCATCGGCTTTTCTGATGTGCACACCCGAGCTCATATCTACCGTGCCATTCTGGAGGGGCTGGCTTATGCTCTAAGGCAAGGGAAGGAACTCACTGAGAAGCGGAGCGGTGTCCCGATTACGGACCTGAGGGTTGCCGGCGGCGGCAGTCAGAGCAATGCTGCCATGCAGTTAACTGCAGATGTCTTCGGCATGACCGCTGCCAGACCAAGTCTTTACGAAGCTTCCGGACTGGGAGCGGCTATTGTTGCGGCAGTAAGTGCCAAGCTTCACCCGGATTTCAAGGCGGCTGTATCCATGATGACGCATCCTGGCGAGAGATTCGAACCCAACCCGAAAACTCATGAGATTTACGACGAGCTTTACCATGGGGTCTATCTCAAGATGTATAACCGCCTGCGCCCTCTTTATCGTACTATCCGCCACATCTCCACAAAGCGGTGATAATAAAATTTCTTTTTGAACTGTCAGTAATATATGCTATCGAGTCCGTTACGCTAGATTTAGTACTTCCTGAAACATTCACTTCCCTAATCTCCTAAAGAAGTGTATACTACAATCGTAAATTAGCAATGCAGATATGCCTTTCAAGGAGGATGTCATGCGGTTATTCATCATAATCATAATTTTTATATCTCTTGCTTCGACAGCATGGGCCGAAGGGACAGCATATGAGGATACTCTCTCTGGCAAGAAATGCAGTGAACATCATCAGCAACTGAATTGTCAATATAAGGTTGGAAAAGATTTAGAGTTCTCCATTGATGGTATTGGTATGCCAGATACCGCAATTACTTTTACTCGAACGAAGGGTCTTCAAGGTGACTATTATGCATCGTTTGGTTTAATGCATGGTTGTATTATCATAAAACACGGTGAGAAATCCAAGCTATTCTTTAAGGATTTTGCCTTCGTATCTCCAAAAAACGGGAAAGTATATCAAACATGGCAGCAATGCCAAGCAGGGTATTAGTGTGAAAGTCGGAATTTGGCCATAGAAACATTGTCAAGTGTGTTGGTGAGTTCTTTCTGTAACTTTCGCTTCCATATTTTTTAAAAGGTATATATTACAACCCATATTTATCTCAAAAGAGTCTTCTTATAGAGGCACATACCTTTGGCTGAAATTGAACTTTACCTAAATTCCTCCGACAAAGAATTTCTAAAGGTTCTCGGTGATAATGATATCCGTTATGTGGTAGTCGGCGGTCATGCGGTGAACTATTATGGATATGATAGACCCGCGGCTGATTTGGATATTGTCATTGACCGAACATCGGAAAATGTGGGAAAAGTTCTATCGGCTTTGAGTGATATGAGAATGATACTACCTGCAAATGCACTTGAGACCTTGACGCAACCAAACAAGAAGATCCGAATACCACTCTATGAAATAGACCTTCTTACTTCCATTGAAGGTTTGGAGTTTGATGACCTCTACGATGCCCGAGTCGTTGTCGAGATTGACTCTTTACAAATATCTATGATTTCAAAGGAACACCTCTTATTCATCAAACAAGAATCAGACAGAAGAAAGGATCGGTGTGACTTTTGTGCTCTTGAGAAAATCTAGGACAGAGGTCAATCTATGGGTGACGATATGAAGATAAAATACTCGTTTTGTTTACTCCTCATAATAATAGTTGTCGTATTTGCCAGTGAAGCGCTTTCAGGAAACTGGATATTATGGGTAGAGGATGAACGCTTTGGGAATCCGAAGGACAATAACTGGGGAACTCACACGCGCGAATGGAGTGTGATTGATGGTTTTTCAACTGAAAAAGAATGTCGAAAGAGAATGGAGGAAAGAATGAACTACGTGAAAAACCCAGAGAATTGGTCAAAAGATGACCAAATAATGTATAAAATAACTGGAAACGCAATAACTTTTTTAATCTATGCTAAAGATACGAAACCAGACGAATCTGGCAAAATGAGGGGTATGCAGATCATGCATCATGCCTGTTTGCCTGATACCGTGGACCCGCGCATACCGAGTCAAAGGAAGTGACAAATAATAGGTATGGTCTTCACAAAATAGAATAGAATCACTATTGTTGTCAAAGAACGAAGGCAGGGTCAATTCGGCGCCGCCTTTTTGTCTATTTCCTTTGGTAATCATCAACCACAAGATAATCTCACCACTGTAGATTGGTAGGTGATATATGTATCTTCGGGTCACTCTCCGCTTATGGCTATGCTTTCTGCGCCTTATACCATTTCACAAATCGTTTAATGCCTTCTTCCATCTTCACGTTTGGCTTATATTTCAGCATTCGCTCTGCCTTGCTGATATCTGCGTAAGTCACGGAAACATCACCGGGTTGCGATTCGAGCATTTCGATATTTGCTTTCTTACCAAACGCCTCTTCAATCAATCGGATCAATTCTTTTAGAGAAGTGGTCTGGGATTCTCCAAGGTTGTAGACCTCAAATCCTTTATGGTAACGAACGACACCAAGGATCCCATCGATCAAATCATCGATATAGGTGTAATCCCTCCGGGAAGAGCCGTCCCCATAAACTGGGATTTTTTCACCCTGGTCAATCAAACGAGTGAATTTATGAATCGCCATCTCCGGCCTCTGTCTCGGTCCATAGGCCGTGAAGATCCGGAGGCAAGCGATATTCATCCCGTAAAGATGATGATAGGAATAGCAAAGGAGTTCACCGGCCCGTTTGGTTGCTCCGTACGGGGAGATGGGCTGAATGTCGAGGTCCTTTTCGGTGAACGGAACTCTTTGATTTTCTCCATAGACCGAGGAAGAGGAGGCAAAAATAAAGTTCCTGATCCCATGCTCTTTACAGGCTTCCAGAAGGACGATCGTCCCGCGAATGTTCACGTCCTGGTAAAGAAGAGGGTCGGCGATAGAGGGTCTCACTCCAGCCCTCGCAGCGAGGTGGACAACGAAATCAACCTGGTTTTTTTGGAAGATTCCCCTAAGATGCTCGGGATTTCGAATATCTCCTGTGACCAGTTCGAACAGCCCTGGAAAGTTTTTGACTATCTCCTCTACATTCTTGATTTTTATCTGGGGATCATAGAAGCTGTCGAAGTTGTCGAGGCAGATGACACGAATGCCATCGCGCAAAAGTCGTTCACAAAGGTGTGAACCAATAAATCCTGCCCCACCGGTCACCAGAATCGCGTTCATACCTCACCCGATTTTTTTCTCAAGAGGATACTTTACCAATAAAGCAAGACCGAATGCAACTAAAGGGAGTGCAAAGATCGCTTTGATCGCTACGGGAACCCCCCAGGCGTCGGCGATCGTTCCGAGCAGAGTGACTCCCATCCCTCCTGCACTGATCGTAAACCCGACCATCATCCCTGATGCCATTCCAAGACGTTGAGGGAGGAGAGCCTGCCCCATCACGGTGGTGAGGGCGAATGTGGAGATTAGCACCATCCCCGATGCGCCCAGGAGGACGAAAGCCATCAAGCCACTGCCGTAATGGAAAAGAGTATAGTAAAAAAGAAGAAGGAGAGGAAACGACAGGATCAAGGTTGTAATCAGGAGCTTTTTATGACCCCACCGATCCGCCAACGGCGCACCCAGAAGCGTCCCCAGAACGCCTGCCATCAAAAAGGTCGAGACAAGTTTTCCCGCATAGAGAGGATTTCCCTTCAGGTAATTGATGTAGTAGAAAGGGATATAGGTGGCCAGTCCAAACTGGATCCATGCTCGAATCGTGGCGATGGCCACGAGAAGAGAGAACGACATGATTTGATCTTTGGAGAGGGGTGCTTTCACCCCCTTCGCTTCTCTGTGGGCGGATTCGACAGGAGTGGTCAGCATGGACATGTTGAAGAATAAGATGACGGCCATCAGAATTCCGAGCAGGACAATGCTCGATAATCCCTTCATGCCAAAAGAGGTGACGAGGACAAGGCCCAGAGTGGGGCCAATGGCAATCCCAAAATTTCCACCAACTGCAAAGATCGACATGCCCGTTGCTTTCTTATCCCCTGTAAAATAATAGGCCGTTTTGAACCCTTCAGGATGGAAACTTGCAACCCCGATCCCGCTGATCATGACACAAATAAGGAGGAGAGGATAATTGGAGACCAGACCCGTGAGGGACAATCCGAGACAGGCGATCAAAGGGGCAAGAGGAAGAAACCATCCCATCGGTCGTCTGTCAGAGAGATGTCCGAATGCGGGTTGGATGACGGAAGAGGTCAGATTGGCGGACAGAAGGATGACGCCCGACATCGTATAGGAGAGATTTAGCGCTTCTTTGAAAATAGGAAGAAGCACAGGCAAGGCGCCCTGGTTGATATCAGTTACGAGGTGGGCGGCGCTGAGAACAGCCAATGCCTTCTTATTTAGCTTCATTGCCCTTTCCTAATTAAGAATTAATATTATTGACGATAAGCGTACCTTTGTCAATTTATGCTGTCCTCCCAGTTTTGCCTTTGCACATGATCGGGGTAGATCCCCTCCAAGACTTCATAAGGCCCACGTTGAGGCAAACTGGATGAGGACGGGCAATATTGGAAATCTGCTCTCCTCATGAAACGTGAACAGTTAAGGCTAAAAAGGTTGGGCCGATGAAGCCTCTTCGGGGACCTACCCCGAATGGGCAAGAAGAAGACACGTGATCCGTCCGCCTTTTTCTATGAGAGAAAAGTTAAAGTCTCCCTTTGTAAAAAGGAGATTTAGAGGGATTTTCCCGTATTGACGAAATCGTAAAGAGTCGTCACTCCGGTGAAAACCGGAGTCCAGGAAATTTGTAACGATTTAAAGACACTGGATTCCGGCCTTCGCCGGAATGACGGAAATAGGACAAGAGGGACTTTTTACGAGACTATCATATGTACCTTATGCGGCTTTGGCGGGCCCTAACGCCACGATAATAGACATTTGGTCATTTTTTGATTATGATTATTGAAGGCTTGAGGGTTTGGATTGTGAGGCACTTGAACTCAAGAGTTCTTTTTAGTATTTTAGCGGAGAAAAAGAGAGATGAAAATCGCCATTTCAGGTAAGGGTGGAGTTGGAAAAACGACGCTCGCGGGAGTGATGGCCAGAATTCTGGCAAAACGGGGGAGAAAAGTCCTTGCGATTGATGCTGATCCGGATTCCAATTTAGCCTCGGCCATCGGACTTCCCAAAGAAGCCCTCGCCAAACTCTTACCCATCGCCTCGATGACTTCGATGATTGAGGAAAGGACCGGTGCGAAAAAAGGGACGTTTGGCTCCGTGCTCAAGCTCAACCCCAAAGTGGATGATCTCCCCGATGAGATGGGAGTGAATTATGAAGGGATCAGACTCCTTCTTTTAGGCTGTATCCCGCAGGGAGGTGGGGGCTGCTTCTGTCCGGAAAATGTTCTCCTGAAGAATCTGGTACGTTATCTCCTGGTCAAGCGGGAAGAGGCTCTGATCATCGACATGGAGGCAGGGTTGGAACACCTCGGAAGGGGGAGCACAGGGCAGGTGGATGCCCTCATCATTGTCGTCGAACCAGGACAGAGGGCCATGAATACGGCAAGACAGATTAAAAAGTTGGGTGAGGATCTAAAGATCAAAAATATGATGATTGTTGGAAACAAGGTCAACTCCGAGGAGGACAGGCGACTGATCGAAGAAGAACTTTCCGATTTTCCCGTCTTAGGCTATATGAGTTTCAACCCTAAAATTCTCCAAGCGGACAAAGAGGGTAAATCTCCCTTTGACATGGATGAGAAAATTAAAGAAGAAGTGAATACTATCCTCACGGAGTTGGAGAAAAGAATCTAACGACTGGAATGATGGAACATTGGAATGATGGAATGATGGGTTCTAAACCTCAACGTGAATCTAACCTGAGAATTAAATGGCGTGGACCTGAACCTGATTGTATTTTATCCAATATTCCAGTATTCCATCTTTCCATTATTCCAAGGTTTAGTTTATGATCCGTACATTTTTTGTTTGGTTTTGTGTTGTGATCGCGACCCTGGCCCTTGGGGTGTTTGCTTTCATCACCTATCCCTTTGACCGGAAGGGAAAGGTGGGTCATTATTATGCAAGACTCTGGGGGAAAACGGCTCTGTTAGCAAACGGGGTAAGGGTCAAGATAGAAGGGGTGGAGTATTTGAACGGAAAAGGTCCCTACATTTTTATGTCAAACCACCAGAGTTATTATGATGTCTTTGCGTTGCTGGGCCATCTTCCGTATCAGTTTAAATGGTTAGTCAAGAAAGAGCTCTTTTCCATTCCCTTCTTCGGTTGGACCATGGCCGCTGTGGGCTATATCAGTGTCGATCGGGGAGGAACCCGGGACACCGTCGAAGCCATGAACGAGGCGGCCCAGAAGATCCGAGACGGGATGTCCGTCACCATTTTTCCCGAGGGATCGAGAAGCCCTGATGGTTCGATCCAGCCTTTCAAAAAAGGAGGATTCACCCTGGCGATCAAGTCAAAGGTTCCTATCGTTCCCATTGCGATCGACGGAAGCCGGGACATCATGCCAAAGGATAAATTCACCGTCACCTCCGGAGAAATCCGGATGCTGATGGATCGTCCCATCGAGACAGAGAACTATTCTTTAAAGGATAGAGAGATTTTGATGAAGAGGGTGAGAGATACGATCTGCAAGAACTTTGAGTTACTCTCTGGAAAACGGAGTGAGGAGAAACTGTGATAGAGGAATCCGTCAAAGAAAAGCTGAAGCACGAAATCATAGGAATTTTACTGATCGCTGTGGCGGTCTTTCTCTTTCTGAGCCTGGTCTCCTATCACCCCATGGATCCCTCTTTCTTTTCGTACAGCTCCTCAAGGCTGAAGGAGATTCATAATTGGATGGGAATTGTAGGAGCTTATCTCTCCGGCCTTCTCTTCCAGGGATTCGGCTTCCCTTCTTTTCTGATTTCCTTTGTCCTGGTTGTTTTTGCCTTCAGTTTCATTTTCAGGTGGGAGTGGAAATACTTATCTCTGAAAATAGCCGGCTGGGCGGTGATCCTCATCACCACCTCATCCTTCTTTGGCTTATGGCTGAGCCCCTTCCGCATCTACCATCAGGACTTCTTAATGGGAGGTTTTATCGGGGAAATTTTCGCGAGAAATCTTGTCCACTATTTCAATCGCCCAGGGGCGACCATCCTTTTGTTGGTGATTTTAATCCTTTCATTCGTTCTGGGAACAGGGATCTCCTTCATCGCACTCGTCAATCATTTTGGCGCTGCCGTTCAAAAACTGATCGAGAAGATCGTCACGTTCAAAATGGTCAGAAGAGAAAGTGCGGAGAGGGAGAAAAAGTTGGTGAAGCGAAAACAGGAGAAAAAGGATACGAGGGAGACCCTCCCCGCAGTCGTTGTAGAAAAACCGTCACCTCCTCCCAGAAAAGAGGAAGTAGCGAAACAGGAGGCCTTCGAATTTTTAGATTCCTCAAAAGCCTTCCAACTCCCTTCTATTTCTTTGCTCGAAGCCGAAGTGGAGAAGAGGCAGAAGATCGACCGGGATAGTTTAATCATGAACTCCCATATCCTGGAGAAAAAACTTTTGGACTACGGCGTGGAAGGCAAAGTGGTCGAGGTCAGACCCGGCCCTGTCATCACGGTCTACGAATTCGAGCCAGCTCCTGGGGTGAAGGTCAGTCGCATTGTCAACTTGGCAGATGACCTCGCCTTGGCCTTGAGCGCTCTGTCCATTCGTATCGTCGCTCCTATTCCCGGGAAGTCCGTGGTCGGGATTGAGGTTCCCAATGTCAATCGGGAGACGGTCTATCTCAAGGAGATTATCGATTCCGATCCTTTTCGAAATTTCAAATCGAAACTCTCTTTTGGGCTGGGAAAGGACATCTCGGGAGATCCCTTTGTCGTGGATCTTGCAAGAATGCCCCACCTGCTGGTCGCTGGATCGACGGGCTCCGGGAAGAGCGTTTCCATCAATGCAATGATCTGCAGTATCCTCTTCAAGGCCAATCCGGAGGAGGTTCGGTTTCTCATGATCGACCCGAAGATGCTGGAGCTCTCCGATTATGAGGGCATTCCGCATCTGCTTCTACCGGTTGTGACCCACCCGAAAAAGGCGGCTGCCGCCCTCAAATGGTTGGTGGAAGAGATGGAACGGAGGTATACGGTCTTAGCTGAAAAAGGGGTGAGAAATATCGAGCATTACCATCAGCGGATGGAAAAGGAGCTGAAGGAGAAGGGGAAAGTTTATAAACGGAGGGGCGATGTTTTAGAGGGAGAGGAGACAAAAGCATCGGAGCCGATGGAAAAGATTCCTTATATCGTGGTGGTCATCGATGAATTGGCGGACCTGATGATGATCTCATCAAGAGAGGTGGAGGAGTCGATCACGCGGCTCGCCCAAATGGCACGGGCGGTGGGCATCCATCTTTTGTTGGCGACCCAACGGCCCTCTGTCGATGTGCTGACCGGGATTATCAAGGCAAACTTTCCTGCACGGATCTCTTTTCAAGTCACCTCCAAAGTGGATTCCCGAACGATTCTTGACACCATTGGTGCTGAACATCTCCTTGGAGCCGGCGACATGCTCTTTCTCCCGCCGGGCAGCTCGAAACTGACACGCCTTCATGGTGCTTTTGTCTCCAGCGCGGAGATCAAACGGGTCGTTGAATTTTTGAAAAAACAAGGAAAGCCTTCTTATTTAGACCCTTCGATCCTTGCTGAAGTGAAAAAGGATGAAAGAGGGAGTCCTGAAGAGGACGAATACGACGAAAAATATGATGAGGCGGTGGCCTTTGTGGCCGAGACCGGACAGGCCTCCATTTCCCTCATCCAAAGGCGATTTCGAATCGGTTATAACCGGGCAGCTCGGATCGTCGAAAAGATGGAGCAGGAAGGGATCGTGGGGCCTTCCGATGGGGTGAAAGCCAGAGAGGTTCTGGTTAAGAAGATCGAGCCATAAGATTCTTACAAAAATCTTTGAAAGGTTGACGAGAATGAGAAAAGTATCCCTGATAATTTCTTGTGCTTTTATACTATTCCAATTCGTACCCATCCCGGTGGTTTTTTGCGCAACGGGTCAAGAGGTATTGAACGAAATCCAGAACCGTTATGAAAAGACGAACGACTTCGAAGCTAATTTTATGCAGGAATACATTGGTAAGGTGATGAAACAGGCTAACAAAGGAGAGGGGAAGGTCTATTTTAAGAAGAAAGGGATGATGCGGTGGGACTATACGGTTCCAAACCAAAAGCTTATCTCGGATGGCCATACCCTTTGGTACTATCAGCCCGAAGAAAAGCAGGTTCTCGTTTCCGATATTTCGAAAGTTCTCAAAGAGAAGACACCCCTGGCCTTCCTGGCCGGAGAGGGGAATCTCGGCCGGGACTTCAACCTCCTCAATCTGAATGAATCGGTTTCTCAAAAAGAGGACAACTATGTTGTCGAGTTGGCTCCCAAAGAGCCTCTTGCTACGTTGTCGAAGTTGATTTTGACGGTTGATAAAAAGACTTACATTGTTCTTCAGGCAGATGTCGTCGATGGATTGGGAAATGTGACCCGAACCCGTTTCATCGAAACCAAAACCAATGTAGGGCTCTCTAATTCTTTCTTCCAGTTTACCATCCCGCCCGGGACAGATGTCATCAAGATGCAGGAACCCTCTGCCCCTGCAAAGGGTGGAAAGAGCCCCAAGTAGTTTGGTGAGAATATGGTTGGGGCGATTTAAACTCGAAGCACGAAATCCGAAATTCACAAGTGGATCAGATTATCAGGCTATCAGGAGGTGGGCATCAGATGATCAGAATATCAGGCTACACAAAAGTCTTTACTGATGCCCTGATAACCTGGTACCCTGCTTTCTGATTTACTGATATCCTGATAGCCATAACCTTTCGATATTCGGATTTGCCACGGTTCTTTTATGCCTCTCTTCAAGACGAATGCCATTGTGATTCGATCTCTCAACTACGGTGAGTCCGATAAGATCGTCACTTTCTTCACCAAAGATTTTGGCAAGCTGAAAGGGATTGCAAAGGGGGCGAGGAGGAGCAGGAAGCGATTTCAGAATGCCCTTGGCCTCTTTTCTCATCTTCGTCTCATCTTTTTCGATAAAGAGGGGATGGGGTTAGTCAGGGCTGAGGGTTGCGATATTCTCCATTCTTTTCCGAAGATCAGGGAAGACCTCAAGAAAATTCTTTATGGAAACTATTATCTGGAATTGGTGAATGAGATGGCCGGAGAAAGGGAGGGGAATCCAGAAGCCTTTGAGCTCCTTCTCTCCTCCTTATGGAACCTCGAAGAGCCGGACCTCCAGGAGGAACAGTTGAGGATCTTCGAAATCCGGATGCTCTCCTTGTTTGGCTATCGGCCCAATATGAGGAGATGTAATCTCTGCAAGAAAGATTGGGAAGATTTGAAGGAGACCCCTGTTGTCTTTTTCTCGCTGGAGAGAGGAGCGTTGATCTGTGAAACGTGTTCGAAGATGCGGAATAATCTGATCCCCATCTCCCTGGGAACGGCAAGATTGGTAGAGAAAATTTCACAGATGGAATTTTCCAAGATTCCAAGGTTGAGATTCACCCTTCAGGCCTTATCCGAGAGTCGAGAGCTTCTTCCAAGATTCATTAGCTATCAATTGGGGAAGGAATCGAAGTCATTGAAGGCAATAAGGGATATTCCTATACCTAATTCCAAATTTCAAAGTTCGCACGAAGTGATGAACCGAAGGTGAATCAATGTCAAATGAATATGATCATCTGTAACTCAACCCGTTCAGGGTTGAATATAATCAAGGCTGAAGCCTTGAGTTACAGTTTTTGGGTTTGGCCCTAATTTGACATTTAACATCTGTCATGCTAAACCCTACTCCATCCCACAGAAGATCGCAAGGCGCATTGAGTTTAGCGGATAGTGTAACTTCAAAAAGCATAAGAGATATTTTCTTAACGCCAGCCTTTGAATTAGAGGGGAAATGATGAATTTTCAAGAGCTGATTTTCGCATTGGAGCGATTCTGGGCGGATCAGGGGTGTGTGATTCAACAACCTTATGATACGGAGGTGGGAGCCGGGACTTTTCATCCTGCTACTTTCCTCAGGTCCTTGGGTCCCGAACCATGGAGAGTGGCTTATGTCGAGCCTTCTCGCCGTCCCACCGATGGCCGATACGGTGAGAACCCGAACCGGCTTCAGCATTATTATCAATACCAGGTGATCATGAAACCTTCGCCTCTTGATATCCAGGAAATCTACCTTAGTAGCTTGAAGTCTTTCGGAGTCGATCCCCTTGATCACGATATTCGATTTGTTGAAGACGATTGGGAATCTCCAACGTTAGGTGCGTGGGGGTTGGGGTGGGAGGTCTGGTTGGATGGAATGGAGATCACGCAGTTCACCTATTTCCAGCAGGCTGGAGGCATCGAGCTGAATCCCATTCCGGTAGAGATTACCTATGGGATTGAAAGAATCGCCATGTACCTCCAGAATGTTGACAATGTCTTCGATCTGGAATGGGCAGACGGAGTGAAATACGGGGATGTCCATCATCAAGGGGAGGTCGAATTTTCGAGATATAATTTCGACGAAGCAAATGTAGAGATGCTTTTCCGTCTCTTTGAGATGTTTGAGGAAGAGTCGAAGCGAATGGTCGAAAAAGGCCTGATTCTCCCGGCCTATGATTATTGCTTGAAGACTTCTCATATCTTCAACCTTCTCGACGCGAGGGGTGCGATCAGTGTGACCGAGCGGGTAGGGTACATCTTGAGGGTAAGGACACTGGCGAGACTTTGTGCGGAAGGCTATCTCAAACAGAGGGAAGAGATGGGGTTTCCGTTATTGAGACAGAAGGCGGAAAGCAGTAAGCGGTAGGCAGACAGAAACTTTTTTTCTCTTCTGCCGACTGCCTTCTGCATACTGCTTACTATTCAGTGCCTGATTGGTACTGACTTTTTACACTGACACTTGGAGTTTTTCATGAAAGAATTATTATTGGAGATTGGAACGGAGGAGATTCCGGCCGGATTTGTACCGCATGCCTTGATGGATTTGGAGGCCTTCGCAAAAAAGGAATTGGAGGCGAGCCGGATCGACTTCAGTGGGACAAGAACTCTTGGGACTCCAAGACGCCTTGTCCTGGTGATTGAATCGGTCTCTGAAAAACAGAGAGATGAAGAGACGAGAAAGATCGGTCCTTCGAAACAGGCTGCCTTTGATGCAAAGGGAAACCCAACGAAAGCAGCGATTGGATTTGCAAAGGGTCAATCGGTTCCTGTCGAATCCCTGACAGTGATTCAAACAGAGAAAGGGGAGTATGTCTGCGCCGTCAAAAAGGAATCGGGGAGGTCAACCGCCGAACTCCTCTCTGCTCTGCTCCCCAAATGGATCCTTTCCATTCCATTTCAAAAATCGATGAGATGGGCAGATGTTCCGATCCGCTTTGTCAGACCGATTCATTGGATCTTAGCGCTCTTCGGAGGAGAAGTGGTGTCTTTCGAATTGGATCACATCCGAAGCGGAAATGTGACGTACGGCCATCGTTTCATGAATCCGAGTCCTCTTACGGTAAAGGATTTCCAGTCCTACCTACAAAAGACAAGAGAAGCTTTTGTTATCGTTGACCCCTCGGAGCGAAAGAGAAAGATCGAGGATGAGATGATCCGGGAAGGAGCCGGGGTATCGGGAAGAGTCCTTAAAGATGAAGATCTCCTCGATGAGGTCAATTTTCTGGTGGAGTACCCTGTGGCCTTGTGCGGAGGCTTTGACCGTAAATTTCTTTCCCTTCCCCGGGAGATCCTCATCCATTCGATGAAGGAGCATCAGAGATATTTCCCTCTGGTGGATGACCATGGGGTATTGCTTCCCCATTTTGTCTGCGTCAGCAATATCAAGCCAAAGAACCGGGAAGTGGTGGTGAAAGGAAACGAGAAGGTCCTCAAAGCAAGGCTTTCTGATGCGGCTTTTTTCTTTGAAGATGATTTGAAGGTTCCTCTGGAGAAGAGGTTAGAGCAACTGAAGAAGGTGGTTTTTCAGGCGAAACTGGGAACTTCTTATGAGAAGGTGATGCGGTTTAAAGAATTGGCTTTGTGGATGGCAGAACGAATCGATCCTAAATTGCGAGAGGCCGTTGAGAAAACTTCCCTGCTATGTAAGGCCGATTTGGTAACTGGAATGGTCGGCGAGTTTCCAAAACTTCAAGGGGTCATCGGAAGAGAGTACGCCCGGTTGGCCGGAGAAAGGTCGGAGATTGCGGAAGCAATTTATGAGCACTACCTTCCAGGTTTTGCAGGAGATCGACTTCCTTCCAGCCCCATCGGAGATATCGTCAGCATCGCTGACAAAATGGATACCATCGTAGGTTGCTTTGGAGTGGGTCTCGTGCCCACCGGAACAGCCGATCCCTTCGGGTTGAGGCGACAGGCCCTGGGAATCATCCGGATCATCATTGAGAAGAGATATTCCCTTTCTTTAGAGGGATTGATCGAAGAGGGCGAAAGGCAGTTGAAAGAAAAAATCGAGCGTTCCGCTGAAGTGGTCAAGAAGGAGGTCCTGGATTTTTTTAGAGTCCGTTATCAAAACTTTTTATTGGATAAAGGATACCCTTTTGATGTGACCGATGCCGTGCTCTCTATCTCTTTTGATGAATTACTCGACGTGCAGGGCAGGATTGACGCTTTAAGGAAGGCCAGGGAGTGGAAGGATTTCGAGTCGATCGTGATTGCCTCTAAACGGGCGATGAATATCTTAAAGGGGTCTCTACCCGGAAAAGAGATGAACTCATCCCTCTTTACCGAATCTGCTGAAAAGAACCTCTATCAGGCTTTTGTCGTCGCAAAAGAGAAGATCAGCGCTTCTCTAAGCGCGAAGGACTATGAGGCTGCACTCCTCGAGATGACCCGGATGAAGAAACCAATCGATGAATTCTTCGATGGGGTCATGGTGATGGTTGAAGATGAGGCGATTCGGAATAATCGCCTTGCCCTCCTGGATGAGATCGGAAAACTCTTTCTGAGGATCGCCGACTTCTCAAAGCTCACTTGATACCGCTTTTCGCTCGCTTGATATGGATTTCTAATCAATATAATCGTTTTCTAACCCCTGCCTCCCGACAGAACAGGCAGCCAAAGATATTTGAGATTTCGTGGATGTGTCATCCTGAGGCTTGCCCTGAAACGATTTCAGGGCCTTCGATTTCAGGGTCTCGTTAATTGGACCAACGGGGAGATGCTAAGTGAGTGAGATCAAAAAAAGCTGGGAGGATGAGTATTCCATCCCCTTCTGCGAGGTCGATACGAAGAAGGAAGTCTTTCTTCCGACCCTCTGGAATTTCATGCAGGAGACGGCATGGCACCATGCAGACCATCTGCGCGTAGGGTATTCTGATCTGGTGAAGCATCAGCATTTTTGGGTTCTGTCTCGATTGTCCATTCAGATGAACGAATATCCTCGTTGGGAGGATCGAATAAGAATTAAGACCTGGCTTACAGGAATAGGCCGTCTATTTGCCCTGCGGAATTTTTCCATCGCCAATTCAAAAGGAGATATCCTCGGGACGGCGAAGAGTGCCTGGTTGGTCCTCGACCTGAAGAGCCGGAGGCCTCAAAGGATTGAACCTATATTTGAACACGTTCGGCATCTCTTCGACTCTCTTCCACCCGCCGAGGAACCTGAAAAGCTTCGCGGCCCTGTTCAGCCTAAAATGAAAAAGTCTTTTGCGGTTCGTTACAGCGATATCGATATGCATCATCATGTGAACAATACCAAATATATGGAGTGGATATTGGACAGTTATCCCCTGGAGATGCATCAGAGCTATCGTATCAATACTTTTCAGATAAACTACCTTGCCGAATCTTCCCATGGAGACGAAATATCGATCCATTCAGAGCCTGGTGAAGATTTCCCCCTGACCTTTGTCCACGGTGTCCTTCGAGAAAATGATGGTCGGGAACTCTGCAGAGCGAGAGTAAGTTGGAAACCGAATCGATCCGAATGGGGGACACCTTAATTCCGTGATGGGAGGATGTACCTTGCAAAAAGCAGACAAACCGGCTTCGAATGATTTAGAATTGCGGACATTTTGCAGCATTTTCAAAAATCCGATAGGCCGGACATTCCTGTCCGGCAGCTGCATTTTCGCCGAGACTTCTTGTAGGGAACGCATATATGCGTTCCCTACGCTGAACGAGAGGCCTGACCGCCCTATGGGCAGGGGCGGGGGAGCTTCACTTCGCGGTGAATCGCTCCATGCAATTCGTCAAAGTCTTTCTCAGCCATTCGGGAACTTCTATTTTCTCAAAAGTATCCGTCTTGACGCAGACCGTTACATTTTGCCCTTCCACAACAATTTCTTCTCTACCATTGATTCGATAGCCTTTATATCCCCAGGTAATGGAGGTTTTGCCGATGTGGATCACTCTTACTTCCATGTTGATCTGATCGCCGTAACGCAATCTTCGTCGAAAGTCGCTTTCAAGGTGTACGGTAGGAAGGGAGAGGTTGCGTTTGTGCAGGACATCCGCATAATCGATGCCCACCTCAGCGGCGAAGAATTCCTCCATGGCCAGATGAAAATAATGCATGAAACGTGGATAGTAGACAATACCCGCGTTATCGATGTCACCGAAGCAGACCCTTATCGGCGTTCTAAAGGGCATCGGTCGTCTCCTCCTCCATTTACGATGACGGGATCTCGGAAAAGGTTTGGCCTCGTTTGCATGGGGCAATACACGAATTTAGAAAAAGAGGCCAAAAGTGGAACCAGGGTCATAGCCTTCGAGAGGTTTCTTCTCTTTTTCTTTCAATTTGGCGTGAGCAGCAGCCAGTCTCGCGATCGGAAGACGCGGGACGGAGCAACTGACATAAGAGAGTCCGATGCTATGACAGAATTCAACCGATTCCGGATGACCCCCATGTTCACCGCAAATTCCAATCTTTAGGTCCGGCTTCGTCCTCCTCCCCCATTCGATCGTGATCATCATTAACCTTCCCACTCCCTTCACATCCAATACTTCAAAGGGATTGTCCTGGAGGATCTTTCGTTGATTGTAAAGGGGAAGAAATTTATTCTCCGCATCTTCCCTGGAAAAAGAGAAAGTGGCCTGAGTAAGATCATTGGTCCCGAATGAAAAGAAGTCTGCCACCTCTGCCAGTCTCCCGGCCCTCATGCAAGCCCTGACCACTTCGATCATCGTCCCGAACTTGAACGGGATCTCAATTTCATATTGTTTCTCCACTTCCTTCTGAATCTTTTTGGCGAGTTGGTAAACCCATTTCAACTCCTGGGCCGTACAGACTTGAGGGACCATGATCTCCGGCTGGACTTGAACCCCTTCCTTCAACAACTCGGCCACTGCTTCCAGAATAGCCTGAATTTGCATCGTATAAATCTCGGGATAGGTGATTCCCAGCCTCACCCCCCGATGGCCCAGCATTGGATTGACCTCCATCATCTCTTTCACCTTCCTGAGGGTGTCCTGTTGCTTCCGGATAAGCTTTCTGTCGAGTCTCTTTTCCTTGATCTCTAAAATGTCGGTCACCACATGATCGAGAAGTCCGAGGGATTCCCGGAACGAAGGCTCCAAAAACTTCATCGTATCGGAGATGTTTTCCATGGTGGAGAAGGCATTTTCAACCTCCTTCAGCTTTCTCAATTCTTCGGCCAATTCTTCGGCGGATGGGAGAAATTCATGAAGCGGCGGATCGAGAAGCCGGATGGTTACCGGCCGTCCTTCCATGGCCCGAAAGATCTCCTTAAAGTCGCTACGCTGCACGGGAAGAAGTTTTTCAATCGCCTCCTGCCTCTTTTCTCTCGTACTCGCCAGGATCATTCCCCGAACAATGGGGAGACGATCCGAAGCGTTAAACATTCTCTCCGTTCGGCAGAGACCGATTCCTTCCGCACCCAGCTGTCTCGCCTTCTCCGCTGCCTCAGGGGTATCCGCATTGGCCCGAACGCCCATGGTCCTCATTTCATCCGCCCAGCTCAGCAGGGTGAGAAGTTCTTTACTGATCTCGGGATCTACGGTAGGAATCTCTGCCAGATAGATCTCACCCCTGGAGCCATCGATGGTGATAAAATCTCCTTCCTTGATGTGAACATTTTTAATCGTGGCCTCTCTCCCTTTTGGATCGATTCTCAGATCTTCACATCCCGAGACGCAAGGTTTCCCCATGCCTCTTGCTACGACGGCAGCATGGGAGGTCTTTCCTCCACGGCTTGTCAGGATTCCCTGAGAGGCGAAGAATCCGTGAATGTCTTCGGGTTTGGTCTCTTCTCGAACCAGGATCACCTTGTTGCCGAGTTTTCCAAGTCTTTCCGCTTCATCGGCATCGAAGACCGCCTTGCCAGAGGCTGCCCCAGGTGAAGCGGCAAGGCCGGCTGCAATCGGTTTTCCCTTGAAATTTGGATCGATCCGCTTGTGAAGAAGTTGTTCCAGCTCTTGAGGTTTCAATCTCAGGACAGCTTCTTCTAGTGTAATCAGTTTTTCAGCGACCATCTCTACCGAAGTTCGGACGATCGCCTGAGCATTCATCTTTCCATTTCGAGTTTGAAGGATGTAAAGATTTCCTTTCTCCACGGTAAATTCGAAGTCCTGAACTTCATGAAAATGTTCTTCCAGTTTCTTTCTCACTCGGTCCAGTTCCCGGTAGATTTTCGGCATTTCCTTCTTCATCTCTTGAATGGGTTTGGGCGTCCGGATCCCCGCGACGACATCTTCGCCCTGGGCATTGACGAGGTACTCGCCATAATGAACGTTCTCTCCTGTGCCAGGGTCTCGCGTGAAGGCGACCCCTGTTGCCGAATCGAAACCCATATTTCCAAAAACCATGGTACATACGTTGACAGCGGTTCCATTCGCCATTTCAGGGGTGATGTTGAATTCCTTGCGGTAGGCCACTGCCCTCTTTCCCATCCAGGATCTGAAAACCGCTTCAATGGCGAGCCTTAATTGAACCAACGGGTCTTGGGGGAAGGGAGTTCCTGCCTTCTTCTTGGTGACTGCCAGATATTGTTTACAGATATCCTTGAGGTGATCGGCATTGAGATCGGTATCCTCTTTGACCCCCACCTTTTCCTTTGTCTTGTTGAGGATCCGGTCAAATTCCTCTTCTTCCACTCCCAGGGCAATTTTCCCGAAGAGTTGAATAAACCTGCGGTAGGAATCGTAGGCAAATCTTCCATCCGAGGTGATCTTGATCAGACCCTCGAGGGTTTTATCATTTAGACCCAGGTTGAGAATGGTATCCATCATCCCGGGCATGGAGATCGCGGCACCTGAACGAACGGAGAAGAAGAGGGGATTTTGAGCGCTTCCGAATTTTTTACCTGTCTTTTCCTCAATCGTTTTCAGATTCATCTCCACCTCTTCCATGAGGCCTTTCGGAAGTTTCTTTTTGTTCTCAGAGTAATCGAGGCAGGCCTCGGTGGTGACGATAAATCCAGGCGGGACAGGAAGACCCATACGGGTCATTTCGGCCAAACCCGCTCCTTTTCCTCCAAAGAGTTTCTTATTTGTCCCATCCGCTTCTTCAAAAAGATAAACGTATTTTGCGCTTTTCATAAGCTTGACTTCCTTCTTATTAAAATTGAGCGGTCATGATTTTATTATAGTTAATTGGTACCAGTCTCCATTTCTGAACTTCATCAATAAATCTTATCACGTTATCCTTTAAATTTACCATCGAAAATAGCCTATCCCTACCAAATCAAACATCATCTCGACAATAACCATCTCGTCTTATTCAAGCTGCATTTTCGACGAGCCTGCCTGTCCACCGGCAGGCAGGGGTAGACAGGGGCGGGGAGCTTCACCTATCTAACGGGGTTGACAATCCCAGTGCGTTCGGGTACATATAAGCATTATAACTCAGGGAGGGAGTTATGGGGAAAAAACCTTATATCCTTTGGTTTGACGAAATTGGACTTACCGATCTTCCCGTTGTTGGAGGAAAGAATGCCTCCCTGGGAGAGATGCGAAAGGAACTGACAAAACAAGGGGTGAACGTCCCGAATGGATTTGCGATAACCGTCAATGCCTACCATTCCCTTTTGGACGAAGGGATCGTCCAGGACTGGCATGATGTTAAGGGGAAAACAAAAATTAAAGAAGGTATTCAAGACATACTTTCTAGCCTCGATGTCGAAGATGTGGAAAACCTTTCAGAGAGGGGAAGCCGGGTCCGAAGGCTTATCCATAGCCTCGAATTTCCCAGGGAGATCGTTGAAGAAGTTGTTAAAGCCTATCGGAAGTTGTGCAAGGAGTATGGGGAGGATACGGATGTTGCGGTCCGTAGTAGTGCCACAGCCGAGGATCTTCCTGGGGCGAGTTTTGCAGGTCAGCAGGAGACCTACCTTAATATCCGCGGGGAGTACGCTTTGGTTCAAGCCTGCAAACGATGTTTTGCCTCCCTCTTTACAAACCGCGCTATTTCTTACAGAACCCACAAAGGTTTTGACCACTTTTCAGTCGCTCTCTCCATTGGAGTTCAGAAGATGGTTCGCTCCGATAAGGCGTGTTCCGGAGTGATGTTCACGATCGATACTGAATCCGGCTTTCCGGACGTGGTTTACATCACAGGTGCCTATGGATTAGGGGAGAATATTGTCCAGGGGGTCATCAATCCTGACGAATTTTATGTATTCAAACCCTGCATCAAAGGAAATTATAAACCCATCATTCAGAAAACCCTTGGGAGCAAAGAGATCAAAATGATCTACACGCTGGAGGGAGAGGGTTCAACCAAGAATATCCCTGTCTCCGCACAGGAGAGGGCAGATTTTATACTCCACGACGAGGAGATTATTAAGCTTGCCGAATGGGGGATAAAGATCGAAGATCACTATTCGAAAAAAGCAGGTGTCTACAGACCCATGGATATTGAGTGGGCAAAGGACGGTATTACCCAGGAACTCTTTATTCTTCAAGCAAGACCGGAGACAGTAAAATCCCAGGGAGCCATGAATGTTTTGGAGACCTATTTTTTAAAAGAGAAAGGAAGGGTTTTGGTACAGGGAAAGAGTGTCGGTGAAAAGATTGGAGCCGGTCCTATCAATGTCATCACCAGTGCGAGAGAGATAGAGAAGTTTAAGAAGGGTGAGATATTGGTTACTCAGATGACAGACCCGGACTGGGAACCCATCATGAAAATTGCCGCTGGCATTGTGACGGACCGCGGAGGGAGAACCTGTCATGCCGCCATCATCAGCCGGGAACTTGGTGTTCCCTGCGTGGTGGGGACAGGGGACGGAAGTGAAATTCTGAAGGATTATCGGAGTTCTACAGTTTGTTGTGCGGAAGGGGAGACAGGATTGGTTTTTGAGGGGATTCTTGATTATGAGGTGAAGCACTTCGATATGGCACATCTGGAGAAGCCCCAAACGAAAATCATGATGAACGTAGGAAATCCGGATAATGCTTTCCACGTTTCCTTTATCCCCAATGATGGGGTAGGTCTGGCCAGACTGGAATTTATCATCAATAATTCTATACGAATCCACCCCATGGCACTTGTCCGATTCGATTCTTTGAGTGATAGTCATGCTAAAAAGGAGATTGAACAGTTGACCATCGGGTATGAAGATAAAGAGGCCTTCTTTGTTGATAAGCTTGCTCAAGGAGTGGCCAAGATCGCTGCCGCCTTTTATCCAAGAGATGTCATTGTGAGAATGAGTGATTTTAAGAGTAATGAATATGCCAATCTTATTGGAGGAAGCGAATTCGAGCCTGTGGAAGACAACCCCATGATTGGCTTCCGTGGGGCCTCCCGCTATTATGACGAGGCCTACCAGGAGGGGTTTGCTCTTGAATGCATGGCCATGAAAAAGGTTCGGGATGAAATGGGCCTGATCAATGTGAAATTGATGGTCCCTTTCTGCCGCACCGTCGAGGAGGGAAGATTGGTGGTTGCCGAGATGAGGAAGCACGGCCTCATCCAGGGGAAAAACGGTCTCGAACTCTATATGATGTGTGAGATTCCGAGCAATGTGATCATGGCGGATGAATTTGCCGAGGTTTTCGATGGGTTCTCCATCGGATCAAATGACCTGACCCAGCTCGTGTTGGGATTGGACCGTGATTCGGAGAAAGTTTCTCATGTCTTCGATGAGCGGGATCCGGCTGTGAAAAAGATGGTTCAATCGGTCATCGAAAGCGCCAAGAAGAATGGTAAGAAGATCGGCATCTGCGGCCAGGCCCCGAGCGACTATCCGGAATTCGCCGAGTTTTTGGTCCGTTGCGGCATTGACAGCATCTCCCTCAACCCCGACACCGTCATCAAGACGACCGATAGGATCTTGCAGGTGGAGAAAGAACTGGGGATTCCACGGAGAAAAGACTCAGAAAAGGAAACCCTGGCCGCCAACTGAATGAAGATCTTGCTCCATATCTGTTGTGCCAACTGTGCCATTTATCCCCTTGAACGAATGAAGGAAAAAGGGGACGAGGCCGTCGGATATTTTTTCAATCCTAATATCCACCCCTACCAGGAATATCAGAAAAGACTGGACGCATTGAAGAAGTACTCGGAAAGCGTCGGGTTGAAGGTGATCTACCGGGACGAATATCTTCTTGAGGAGTTTTTAAGAAATGTTTCCCATCGAGTAGAAGAGCGATGTCAATATTGCTACTCGCTTCGCCTTGAAGCGACTGCTCGCGAGGCAAAGGATAGGGCTTTCGATCAATTTTCAACCACCCTTTTGCAGAGTACTCATCAAAATCATGATAAAATTAAAGAGGTAGGGGAGCGTGTTGCTCAGGAGGTCGGAATCGCTTTTTATTATGAAGATTTTCGACAGGGATGGAAGAGAGGGCTGGAGGTTTCGAAAGCCATGGGCTTATATCGCCAGCAATATTGTGGCTGTATCTATAGTGAGAAAGAAAGATACCTTCGCCCGAGCAAGGGCTCAGGAAGCACCAAATCCCAAACACCAAATATCAAATAAGCTTCAACAATCAAATTCAAAACACATTGCCAGTATCAGGAGTTGGACTTAGAATAGTAACAGGGAGGTTTCTTGGGTGGTTGGATTTGGTCCCCTTGGGAAAATACTCATCCTACTTGGGGTTTTCATTATTTTGATCGGCATTTTTTTGCTCATTGGAGATAGAATTCCGTGGTTAGGCAGGCTACCGGGAGATTTCATCATTCGAAAAAAGAATTTTACTTTCTATTTCCCTCTCGCCACCTCCATCATCATCAGCATTATTCTGACATTGCTGTTTACCTTTCTCTCCAGAAAGTAGTCAAGGGTCAGTTGTACCTACACTAAGTCGCAACCTCCTTAATAATCTCCACCAGCATCTTCACTCCGAATTTCAGATTTTCTAACGTGATCCGTTCATCGGTCCCGTGAACTAAGAGCAACTCTTTCTCCTTTAATCGGGAGGGACAGAAATCATAGGTGGTGATCCCCTTTTTCCTCAAAAAACGGCTGTCCGTCGCCCCCGAGAGAAGAACCGGAACGACCGGGCAACCCGGGTCATTTTTTGCTGCGAATTTTTGAATCGCTTGGAAAAGATCCGTATTGAGAGGAGAGGGGGGAAGAGAAAGGCTTTCCGAAATGACTTCTACTTCAATCTCATCTCCTAATCTCTTCTTAATCTCTCTTAAGAAATTCTCTTTAGACGATCCCGGTATGAGGCGGCAGTCGAGAGTTGCTGTTGACTCGGAAGGAATTACGTTCTCTTTGTTCCCTCCCCGAAGGATGGTAAGGGAGATGGTATCTCTTACGATGGCATTATAGATTGGGTTCGATGCCAACTTGGCTGAAAAAGAGGGGTCGCTCACGCCTTTCTCAATATCTTCAAAAAATTTTCTTTCACCCGGCGGCTGTTTTGAAGCGATCTTTGAAAAATATTCTTTCACCATGGGAAGGATGTTGTAAGGAGTCTCCCATTTTGTTACTTTCTCTAAGGCATGAACAAGTTTCACATTCGGATTATCGGGGAGGGGCCGGGAGGCATGGCCTGAAGTCCCTTTGGCCCTTAGTTCAAGCTGGAAGAGAACTTTCTGACCATTCGAGACCCCGTATTGATCCGCAATGCCCTCCTCATTGAGAATGACATAAGAGCCTTCGTTGAGAGCGTATTCGGATTCCTTCAGGGATGGAATATTTTCCACTGCCCATTCTACTCCCCACCTTCCACCGGTCTCTTCGTCGGCAGTGGCAAGAAAGAGGACGTCTCTTTTTAAAGGAACCTTCTCACGCTTCAGGATTAAGAGGGCCATCATCTCGACAATACCCATGGATTTATCGTCAAGAGCGCCGCGACCGTACAGGCATCCATCCTTAACGGCCCCCTCAAAAGGATCGAAGGACCATTGCTCCCTTTCGGCGGGGACGACGTCCATATGATTAAGCAAGAGGAGAGGTTTCCTCTTTCCATTCCCTTTTAGGGTAGCGAGCAGGTTTCCACGGCCCGGAGAGGGCTCAAAAATCTCGCATGGAATTGACTCCGCCTCGAGAATCTTTTTGAAAAACCTTGCTCCCTCTACTTCGTTCCCGGGCGGATTGGCTGTATTGATGCGAATATATTCTTGGAGATGACGAACTGTTTCTTTCAAAAGTTGATCCCAATCCATATCACGCTCCCGTTTAGTAGGCAGTAGGCAAAAGGCAGTCGGCAGAAAACTGAATTTTTTATTTTGGTGCCTACTGCTTACTGCCTACTGTTTTCTGCATTCCGCTTTCTGTCTCTCTGCATACTGCATACTGCTTTCTGCCTTCTATTTTTGCATCATTCTTCTCCAAACAAAGGAACAAATTTAAATTGGTTCACATCCACCAAACCCTTATCAGTGATTTTTAATTCGGGAATTACCGGTAGAGATAGGAAGGAAAGTGCCATAAAGGGGTCCGGAATTTTACATCCAAGTTTTTTTACGGCACGATGGAGGGCTTCCAATTGAAGGTGGACTTGACGAACCGTCGATTCGGACATCAAGCCGGCAATGGGCAAGGATAGAGAGGATAACACCTTTCCATCTGAAATCGCAGCCAATCCCCCTCTCATGGCCTGGATGACTTTTACGGTTTTCAAAATATCCTGATCGTTGGTCCCTACGATCACAAGGTTATGGGAGTCATGCGCCACGGATGACCCGATGGCTCCCTTCTTCAGGCCGAAACCATTGACGAAACCAATCCCGGTATTCCCCGTGGCTTTATGCCGTTCGACCACCACGATCTTGAGGATATCTTCTTCGATATTCGGATGGGCCACCCCATCCTTTAATATGATCTTCTTTACGTCCTTTTTGGTGACAATTTGACCTGGTATGAGGCGAATGACCTTGGCCAGAGTTTGGTCGCTTCGGAGTAAAAATGCATCTTTTTTGAGGGGCCTGACACGAACCGATCCTCCTGTTTTTAAAGCGCTCCTTTTCGCGGTAGGAGTGATGAGCATCTTTCCGTTCTCTGCAACCAATACTCCGTCTTTAAAAACCTTCCCAACTCGAAACCGACCCAAGTGATCGAAGGTGGCGATGTCGGCCCGAAAACCCGGGGCAATGGCCCCAAGGCCCTCAAGCCTAAAATATTCTGCAGTATTAAGTGTTGCCATCTGAATGGCAAGAATCGGGTCCAGGCCCCTTTGAACTGCTTGTCTGATCATGGAATCGATATGGCCTTCTTCGAGAAGCTCCTTGGGATGACGATCGTCTGTGACAAAGAAGATTCGTCTCGAATTCTTCGTTGTGACCAGAGGAAGGAGATCCTTGAGATTTCTCGCTGTCGTTCCCTCGCGCATCTGGATCCACATGCCATTTTTCAATTTTTCCTTTGCCTCTTTGAGGGTGGTACATTCGTGGTCAGAGCGAATCCCTGCGGTGAGGTAAGCGTAAAGCCCTTTTCCTGAAAGCATGGGAGCGTGGCCGTCAATTGGCCTTCCCTTTGCCATCTCAATTTTCTTGAGAACTTCTGGATCTCTGAAAATGACACCCGGAAAATTCATCATCTCTGCCAATCCAATAGCCCAGGGTTCTCTGAAAAGAGATTTTAAGTCGTTTGCCCTAAGGACGGCTCCAGAGGTTTCCATATGGGTGGCTGGGACACAGGAAGGGAGCATGATAAATACATTTAAGGGAATGCCTCTCGCAGATTCGGCCATGAAACGGATGCCTTCCCGACCATGGACATTGGCAATTTCATGGGGATCGATGACGACGGAGGTGGTGCCGTTGGGAAGAACAGCCCGGGCGAATTCAGGTATGGTCACCATGCTCGATTCCACGTGGACATGGCCGTCGATCAGCCCCGGGCAGAGGAAATCACCTTTTGCATCGACGATCTTTTTGGTTTGATAATCTCCAAAACCTACGATGACCCCTCCAAAAATAGCCACATCCTTTCTCTCAATCTGACCAGAGAAGACATCCACCACCCTCCCGTTTTTGATGAGAAGATCAGCCGTCCCATCGCCCGAAGCGATTCTTATCTTTTCTTTTAGCGATGCCATTCTCTTCTATTCCTCCTAATCAACTTCATATCAAATCTCTTGTTCGGTATCAAGGAAATTTGATCCCCGTTTGACAGAGATGTTTTCTGTAGGCTATTTATGTTTATACCACCAGGCCCTCGAACTGGAAAAGCAGGCGTTTCAGGGGTTAGTCCGTGCCCTATGCCGTTTCCAGCGATGTTTGAATGAGGAACACATTGAAAACTCGCTTGCTCTCCAATGGAAAAGATTTCTATGTCGTCTCGGTAATTGGAAAAGATCAGGTCGGGATTGTCTCGGAAGTGACCCGGCTCCTTTTTAGGCAAGATCTGAACATAGTGGACATTGAGCAGACGGTCATCCATTCTCAATTCACCATGGTGCTCCTCATCCAACCACTTCAGCGTCGTTTTGAACCGGCTCAACTGGAAACGAGTCTCAGTCGATTGGCAAAGAGAAGGGGGATGAGTATTACAATGACCCCCCTCCACGAATTTAAGGGACTACGGTTGGCTGAAACCAAGAAGCCCTATGTTCTTACCCTCCTTGGAGCAGACCGGGCCGGAGTCGTAGCAGCCTTCTCTTCCGCCCTGGCCAAGCATCATTGCAACATTGAGCGGATTAAAATGATCGCCAGAGGAGAATTCTTGGCCATGGAGATCTGGATTGACCTTCGGGAGGCGAATTTTTCTCTTTTGCGTCAGGATCTCGCCACTGTTGCCAAGAAGGTTGGAATGGATATCATTGCCCAGCCCGAGCATATCTTCCAAAAACGAAAGAAGGTCATTGTTTTTGATATGGATTCAACCATTGTGGAGGGAGAGATCATCGACGAAATGGCAAAGCTCGCGGGAGTGGGCAAGGAGGTAGCGGTCGTCACGCAAAGGGGAATGCAGGGAGAGATTGACTTTTCAGAATCTCTACGAACAAGGGTGTCTTTTCTGAGGGGGTTGAAGATTAAGAGCTTGGATTCCATCGCCAAGGCATTTAAGCTCACAAAGGGGAGCGAAGAGCTCATTGCGGCCTTGAAGGAAATGGGATTTAAAGTTGCCCTCATCAGCGGTGGGTTCAGGTATTTTACGGATGTTTTGAAAAAAAGGTTGGGATTCGATTATGCATTCGGAAATGAATTGGAGATAAAAGAGGGAAGGCTCACCGGAAGAATTAAAGGAAGAATTATAGATGCGAAGAGAAAGGCCGAAATCCTGGATGAAATCTGCCGTAGGGAAGGAATCACCCGCGATGAGGCCGTTGCGGTTGGAGATGGATCGAACGATAGGATTATGGTTGCGAACGCAGGCTTGGGGATCGCTTTTAATGCGAAAGAGATTTTGAAGAAAGTGGCGGATGGCGCCATTACAAAAAATCATATGAAAGGAGTACTTTACTGCCTGGGGATTTCGGATCGCGACCTGAGAAAAGGAAACAGAATAATGGAATAGTGGAATAATGGAATGATGAAAGACAATTTGTTTTCAAAAAAGCCAATATTCCAACATTCCAGTATTCCAATATTCCAGATGAGAAATGTTCAATAAGAATGGTATGAACGCATCTGCTAACCAAAAGTCACTCGATGGGATTCGAGCCATCATCTTCGACTTCGATGGGACCCTTGCCATACTCAATATTGATTTTTCTCTGATGAGAGAGCAGGTATTCGATTTGATGGGCCGTTATGGCATTGAAGGAAAGACGGTTCGGGAAAAGTACCTGCTTGAGATCATTGACGAGGTCTATCGTACATTGTGGAAGCAGAGTCCTTCCGCCGCTGAGGCATTTTATAGGGAATCCTATCATATCCTTCATGAAGTGGAAATGAAGGCAGCAGAACAGGGGAGACTGATTTCGGGAACAGAGGTGACTTTAAAAGGTTTAAGAGAGAAAGGAATTAAAGTTGGAGTCATCACGCGGAACTGCGAGGACGCGGTTCGGAAAGTTTTTCCTGCCATCGATGATTTCTGTGATATTTTTGTGTCGAGGAATTCGGTGAAGAAGGTGAAACCTCACCCGGACCACCTGACCTATGTGATGAAGTCGTTGAAAATTTCAGGGGAGGAATCAATGATGGTTGGAGATCATATCATCGATATTCAGGCGGGGAAGAGGGTAGGGATGAAGTCCATAGGCGTATTGACCGGAAGGACGAAGAAAGACGAGTTTGAGAAGGCAGGAGCGGATTATGTTTTGAGAGATACTTCAGAGATAATCAAATTATTGAAATAGTGAAATAGTTTCCACCGGAATGATGGAATAGTGGAAGATTGGAATAATGGAAAGAACGATGAGCGGTTTTAAGAGGAGGCTCCAAGAATGAAAAAGAAGGTGATTCAGACCGAGAAAGCCCCTAAGGCGATTGGTCCATATTCACAAGCTATCGAGGCAGGGAATTTTCTCTTTCTCTCCGGACAGATACCGCTTGATCCCAAAACCGGGGAGGTGCAAGGGGATATTCGGCAACAAACCAGACAGGTTTTAGAAAATATAAAAGGAGTGTTGGAATCCGAAAAATTAGGGATGGAAAGCGTGGTCAAGGTGACTATCTTTTTAAAAGATATCGGAAATTTCAATCAGGTGAATGAGGTTTATGCGACCTACTTTCCGTCTTCACCACCCGCAAGGTCAACGGTCGAGGTGGCAAAACTTCCAAGAGATGCCGCGATAGAAATTGAGGCTATCGCTCTCGTCTAATTTCCACTTTCCCACTTTACCATACTATTTTCTCCATCCGGGGGATTAATCTGGACTTCAAAGGTGATTGATTCGGGTTTCTTTTCTGGAAGTGAGAAGCCGAAAATCACCATACGGCCTGTGTTGGGGGGTAGGGGAACCGTGACGGTTATTTCCTCCTGGGCTGGGTTAAATTCGACCGCAGAAGTCCCTTCCGGGAATTTTATTTCTTTTGGAACAACAACCACCCTGATTGAATTGGATGGAGCAGCTATCCTCCGGCTCTTGTTAAGGATTTCAACTTGAACTTCTAACATTCTAAGGGGAGGTGTAGCAGATTCAAAATCCCTGGTCTGGAAGGTTATTTTCCCAAACTTGATATCCGGACCTTTTTCTTCTGCGGCCTTAGGCTGGGAGAAACCCACACCCGCTGCCTGAAAGAGTAAAAGGGACAGGAGGGACGAATAGAGAATAATCTTCTTAATCATTTGCACAGCTTATCACCCAGGGTTTTTCGCTTGTTCCCGAACATTAATTTATCACATTTATCCACGAATGAGAAGAATTTTGAAGAACGCAGCCAGAAAATGGGTTCGATGGAGGTTATTTCAGCTCTCAACTTATTTGCTTATTCTATCCCCTGAGCCTCGCATAATAATTTAAATCTTCCATTTTTTGCGATCAGTTCATCCCAGGTCCCGGATTCTACCAGACGTCCTTCCTCTATTACGTGAATGACATCGGCCCCTCGTATCGTGGAAAATCTATGAGATATCAGCAGTATCGTCATCCGGCCATGGAGGTTTTCTATTGCATTCTGGATTCGTTTTTCATTTTCAGAATCCAGAGAACTCGTGGCCTCGTCAAGAATCAATAAAGATGGTTTTCGTAACAATGCCCGGGCTAATGCTATTCGTTGCCTTTCGCCTCCAGATATAAGCACGCCACGGTCCCCGAGGTTTGTTTCTATTCCTTTAGGAAGTCCTGAAACGAACTCCATCGCCGCCGCAAATTTAAGTGCCTGATTCACTTCTTCTTCGCTCGCATCAGGCTTTGCCCAGAGGAGGTTAGCTTTAACAGTGTCATTAAATAGAAATGTATCTTGAGGGACATATCCGATTTGGTCACGCCAGGCTTTCACACCTTTAGGACTGAACTCTTTTCCATCTAATAAAATGCCTCCTTCATTGGGGACGATAAGTCCCATTAGCAGATCAGCAACAGTGGTTTTGCCTGCACCAGATGGGCCGACAATTGCTGTGGTCTGTCCGGACTTGATGGCTATGTCAATGTCTTTAATGACCGTAGAGATGTCGTCGTAACTGAAAGAAACCTTATCCAATTTTATTCCACTTTCTATATCCACTTTTTCATATCTTTGAGCCTCTGTTTCAGCTGCTTCTTCACAACGCTTTTGTAATTCCATTACTCTTGAAAAAGAAGGCAGCATGTTGAGAGAGGATTGAAAGTTCTGTTGAATATTTGAAAGCTTCGGCATGACGCGGGCAAATAGGAAGAGTAATAAAAGAACTCCTGCAGTTGGAATGGAAAGGATTTGGATTGAGACATAAAGAATCAGGCTTAAGATGATCACTGAGCCGATATTAAACCAGTAATTTACCTCTGCCTGGTTTTGGATCGCGTAAGTATACTGGTGCCTAACTTGCTCAGCGAGCCCCCTAAAGATTTCAACATGGCGTTCCTGTACACCATAACTTTTGGCAATTTTCATTCCGTTGAGGTGCTCAGCGATCGCATTGTAAAGACTGCCCATCGCTTCCGATAACCCCTCGCCGGTTTCATGGGCTATTTTTGTCTTATTTTTCAGCAAGAACATCAACCCCATACCGCAGAGAAAGACCAATCCTGTCATGATTGCTGAAAGCTTTAATGTAAACAGGAGATAAACAATCGCCACAATACCGGTAGCAAGGAGATTCAGAAGATAATAGGTTGCTGCCCCTATTCTTTCCATTTCATTGGTCAATGCATGAGTAAAGTCAGAGACTTTGTTTCTGGCAAAAAATAACCAATTCGTATTGGCAATAGCTCGATACAACCTTTCCCGGAGACGAACCACAAATTCGTATTCAAGTGTTAGACTTATGGAGGTTTCCCAGCGACGGAGAAGAGAATGGATGATGACAATAAAAACATAAGCACATAGAACTACGATCAGTGTGGGACGAATCCCAATAGTCGAGAAGATCGAGGATATAAATTCGGCAAGACGACCTAGGGAACCCTGCTGCACATCCAATCCAACCAATTGCAGAAGGGGAACTAACATCAACAAACTGACCCCTTCCGTCAGCCCAAGACAGACCATCAATCCCAGTGCCAATGCGACTTTCCAAGTCATGATATTAATGAGAGTAGTCAGATATTTTCGGGGGGTTGCAGATAGGGTTACCGAATGGCCCATCAATCAACCATATCTTTCAGGTCTTGGAGGATGGCCCCGCGAACGGCTGGAAGGAGGTTAAAGTCTCTTGGGAAAGCAAGGCGTCGGACTGAAATCTTTGCAGCGACCCGTTCAAGAAAGTGGAATTGCCGTGCGAGCATTTTATGGTCGGTAATATCAAGCCGGAAGGCAGATTCCACTAAAGCCATAAAACTTTCCCGGGAAGAAAGACGTTCGATCTTGATACCAGATTCCCTTTCTGTCTCAGAAGGATTAACAATGGTATAGAGCCGTCTAAGTGGCTGGGGTTGTGTACAATGTGCCTCTAACCTCTTTTTGAGTTCTACCCTGCGTTTATCTGTGTAGTGAGCAACCGATTCATGAGAACCGTTGTCTCCAAAAAGATGGGTTAATGCGTCGTCCCAGAGTCTCAGCCCTGGATAAGCAGGCAATGCATGGAGTTCGTTGACGTTTTCCAAAAGTGTTAAACAATCATCGCTCACGTAGCCATAACCTGAAAGCAAGAAACTTCCAGCCAATGTTGATTTGCCGGAGCCAGCGTGTCCGGCAAAAGCTATAACTCCCTGAGGTGCCAGCACAGAGCTTGCATGGAGTGCCTCGCCGCCTTTGAGGTTGATGACCAAAGGAATCACCTGGTCCAATAGGAGGTGTTGGATGGTCTCTGGAGGGATTCCATCTTTAGTCATACAAATGATTTCATTACCGTCATCCGTGACAAAAAAGTCGGCAAATTTGTCAAATTTAAGAAGATAACCGCCGGCTACTTTTGCAAAAGAACACCACAGCTCACCACTTGGAAGGTACCATTTCATGAACAAACGGGATGGTTTGTCGAGAGTTTTTGCAGAACCAAACTGAACCGTGACATCAGCCTCTATATCGTTAGACGGAATCAACTCTGGCAATTCTTTTTGGCTGGCGATAGAAAGATTATATACCCTGTATACAAACATAATTTGTAGAGAGATCTATATTTGTCCCGTTTATACGATAAGGGGTGAAATGGTTCTAAGGGCCTTCCGCATCAGTGCCAAGGTCCCTTTGTGTCGTTCAAGTCCTTGTAATTGCCACTTGCGCCTTGCGTCAATTTTTCTATGGATCCGTATTCTTTAACTTGGGGTTTCTCATACAGCTTTCCTCCATTACGACGAAGAATCTTTTCTTCTTTCTTGTTTTCATGTTCGCTTTTTTTGAGCATTTTTCTCCTCCTTTCTTAAGCCTCCCATTGTGAGCGGTACCATAATTCTAACCCAAGGATTGTTTCAAGGTCGTTCCTGACATTGTTCTGGGTCTTTCCACGACAATAATTCTCAAAGAGTTGATTAAATCGATTGGCATGGACCAAGCCAATTTCAGCAAGGCGAGAAGATTCAATAATTTCACGCAATCTACCTACCTGTCGTTGCCTCAGCTCCTGATCGATAATCAGGGAGAACTCAGCCTTATCATTACGGTTTCTTATAAGATCAGGCAGAATCTCTTTCATCCCCTCTCGCAGCACCGCCTTGGGCCTTTCCTTATACCACCGCTGGTCCTCTGGCAAGGCAACAGAAAATTTGACCACCCTTGGGTCAAAAAAAGGGTAACGACCTTCTATACCGAAATGGGCACAAAATCTATCTGATACATCTAATACTATATTTGTGTTCCGCCCATAGAAAAGGAATTGATATATCCGTTGTTGCGAGCGAGACGGAAACTTTTTTGAAGGGACCACCGTTTTAATCCGATCATTCAAACTCTTCATTTTTATGTCTGCAAGATTAATCCAGGAAGGGATTCCGTTTTCGCGAAAAGGTCTTAAGATTTTCTTAAGGGGTATCTTTACAGGTCTTGGAATCAATGGCTTGAGACAATAGTTTAAGAAGAGAGAATATTGTGAACATGAGCAAAGAGATGAATCACACTTGAGTTGCATCAGCAGCCTGTGAATGTTTCCCTGCATCAAGAGATCTGTAAGGTGATCCATGCCAAGTGCCAAGAGATCATCCCCTCCAATCCCATTGAGCATCGTTCTGATTCGCCTTTGGCCAGCGTCCCTTAGAACCGAAGCGAATATAAATAACGTGGGGGCGTAGAAAATATCGGAATAGTTTTTGGTCTGTTCAAAATTTAGCTCTGAGAGGTGCTCTTCATGCGTGAAGTAGTTCGCTTTAATATTCCATTTGCGGATGACCTCATCTATAAACTTCCGCTCATCACAAGGTAGTTGCCCGAAGAGAAGCGAGAAAGTTTCAAACCCGTTATTTGGAACAGCTTTCTCTTGATATATTAGTTGAGCAGTACAAACGATGGATGAAGAATCCAGCCCGCCACTCAACAATGCTCCCACTGGGCCGGCACTGCGTAACCGAACCTTCACAGCCTCTTCAAACAAACTTAGAAAGTGCTCTGCGTATTCTTCGTCGGTCTTGTAACGGATCGAGTAATTTGGGTCGATATCCCAATATTGATCTTTTCGAATCCTCCCATTGTCAATGACCATGGAGTGAGATGAGGGTAATCGGAAGACGTCTTTGTAAAGAGTTTCTTCCCTCTCGTCAAACTGATTAAGAAGATAAAGACAGATAAGAGGCAAATTAGGCTCTTTAGGTATCGCTTTGTCCTCAAAAATTGCCCTAGGCTCAGAGGACCACCTGAATTTTTTATCTTTGAAGTAGTAATAAAAGGGTTTGATTCCTATTGGGTCGCGGGCGCAGAAAACGGTATGTTTTCTTTTATCCCAAATTGCGAATGAGAAATCTCCGAGGAGCTTTTCGGGGCATTTTTCACCCCATTTTTCGTAGGCGGCTAAGATAATTTCACTGTCGGGAATCATTTCACGGGGACGGCCATTGAAGTTGAGGGTAGGGATAAGTTCGTCCCGATTATCAATTCGGGCATCGGCGGTGATGGTGAGGTCTCCGGTTCTGTTTGTCAGAGGGAGTTTTTCATGAAGGGATTCGGGAGTTGTCCAGAGCATTCGGTGACCAAGGCCAACAGGTCCGTCTGTCCAAACTGCGGATCCATCCGGTCCCCGATGCGCAATGCGATCTATCATGCGTTGAACATCCCCTCGCTCAACAGGCCGACCATCGAGATAATAGATGCCAACAATGCCGCTCATCATTACTCCGAATGTATCTACTCCAGAGCCAAAAGATGTGTGTATTTATTAATATCGAATCCTCCGATGAGAATTCTGTCCTGGCTTTCTACCCAGGCATGGGCCTTTATGCCTCCTTCTTCGGCTTCTGTGACGCCAATATGGAGGCAAGCCTGGTGACCTGCCTGTTGAAGTAAAAATTGTGTGGTCAGCGCTTGAGCGAGACAGGTTGCTTTGGGAATATAACGGCTAACAACTTCCACTGACCAGACCAACTCCTCTTCGGAAAAATCTATTCCAAAACCACCCGATATAGGTCTTAATCTCTCCAAAAGTTTCTTCAGACTCGAAAATGGGGAAAATTCCATTCCTAACCTGATCAATCCAAGAAGGACCCATGCTCTGAGCAAAAGGCACTTTTCTGTTGCAGATAAATTGAAAAATTTACGTATTTTTCTCATCGATGATTTCAATCAGCCCATGTTTTGAGAGCTCCTGGAGAAGTTCCAGAATATCGTGCTCGCAACGGCCGGGATCAACATCGTACTCTTCAATGATGGCATCCCGTATTTCGCTCACTTTCTTCGGCTCCTGGATGAGTTTCCAGATACTGGCTCCAACAGTATTTAGACCAAAATAGGTGCTGGTCTTTAAGTTTAGGATCGCGGCCTCGCCGCTCAGATCGGCAGAAACCTGATCCTTTGTCACTACGACTGTGGAACGCCCTAATACCATTCCCATTGCCTCTTACGTGACTCTGAGTCTGGACAAAGTATATACAATTCTAATTTTTTTTCAAGCTTTTTTTACATTTCACGGTTTGTGTAAGCCAACGGAAAGATAGGAACCGGCAAATTGCCGGCAAATTCATGTTCTATTGTGTGGACTTTGTGAGCATTTTATAATAAAAGTTGTCAGAACTAACTGCCGCTTTTCGATGGTTCTTTTGCTCTATGAAGCCTATCGTTGCGATTGTCGGAAGACCTAACGTCGGTAAATCTACCCTTTTTAACCGGATCTCCGGGGGAAGGAGGGCCATTGTCTGGGATGAGCCTGGCGTGACCAGGGATCGAAATTATTCTGATGTGGAGTGGGGAGGAAGCGCTTTTACCCTAATTGATACCGGCGGGTTTGAGCCGGCTTCAAAAGATCCGATTTTTATCCAGATGCGCGAGCAATGCCAGCTGGCCATGGATGAAGCCGACGTTATCCTCTTTATGATGGACGGAAAGGAAGGCCTGACCCCCTCGGACAAGGAAATCGCCGATATTCTTAGAAAATTGAATAAACCTGTGTTTTTTATCGTCAATAAAGTTGATGGGTCAAAGCATGAGGAAAGAGTGCTTGAATTCTACGGGTTGGGCGTGGAACCAATCTATTCAATTTCGGCAGAGCATGGGTATGGCGTGAATGAGTTGATGGAAGAGGTGAGCAAGGCCCTTCCAGACTTGACCGAGGAGAAATGGGATAAAGATGCGACAAGGGTGGCTGTCATTGGACGGCCGAATGTAGGGAAATCCTGTTTGATTAACAGATTATTAGGATATAAGAGAGTGCTTGTGGACGAAGTGCCGGGTACGACCCGGGATGCGATTGATACCCGTTTTGAGAAAGATGGCCGAAGGTACGTCTTGATCGATACCGCGGGCATCCGGAGGAAAAGCCGGATCAGCTTGAGGCTGGAGAAGTATAGCATTGTGGAGGCACTTCGAACCATTGATCGATCGAATGTCGCCCTTCTCTTGTTAGATTCGAGAGAGGGAGTCACCGATCAAGATGCCCGTATCGGAGGGTTCATCCACGAAAAAGGAAAGGGATGTATTCTTATCGTGAACAAGTGGGATCTGGTTGAAAAGGATTCTCAAACCATGGTCCGGTACGAGGAAGAGGTGCGAGAGAATCTCAAGTATCTCTCTTATGCTCCCATTCTCTTTATTTCAGCCCTGACAGGCCAAAGGGTCAGGAAGGTCCTGGATGTTGTAGATCATGTTTCAGAGCAGACGAGAAAGCGTATCCCGACCTCTCAGTTAAATAAATATTTTGGAAAGTGGATTGAAGAATTTCCCCCTCCTCTTTACAGAAATCGGATTGTGAAAATGAACTATATCACTCAAGTCTCTGTCTCTCCTCCCACTTTTGTGATATATACCAACATTCAGGGGGGTGTCCATTTTTCTTACGAACGCTATTTGAAGAACAAGATGAGGGAGGCCTTCGGCTTCGAGGGAGTTTCGGTCCGCTTCCTCTTCAGGAAAAAAGGAAGGAAAAGTGATGGGTAACTCAAAAAAGAAATATCTAATAGTGATTGTGATCGTCATCCTCGTTTTGGCAGGAGGGTTCTTTCTTTACCAGTGGAGCGGCAAGGATGGATCGAACCAGAAATTTCGTTTGGCGAAAATAGAACGGGGGGAGATCAATTTTGTCGTGACCGCTACTGGGACAATCAATCCTGTCATCAATGTCTTAGTGGGAAGCCAGGTTTCAGGAACGATCAAAGCCCTCCATGCTGATTTTAATTCCCAGGTCAAGGAAGGACAGGTGATCGCCCAGATTGATCCTTCGATCTTTCAGGCTCAAGTCGATCAGGCAAAGGCCAGCGTCTTAACCAACCAGGCTAATTTCCTCAATTCCCAGTCGAACCTTGAAAATGCCAAAGCGAATCTTGTTAAGGCAGACGTCGCTGTTTTAGATGCAAAGAGGACGCTTGATCGAAACCTTCCGCTTGTGGAAAAGAAGGTGATTGCACAGGCCACCATGGATACGGCCCAGACCAATTATGATACGGCAGTGGCGCAGAGGGATGTGGCTAAAGCGCAGGTGGGGTCGGCTACGTCTCAAGTGGCATCTTCAAAGGCTCAGGTGGAGCAGGCAATGGCCGCTTTAAACATGGCAGAGACCAACCTGAGATACGCGACGATTCGGTCTCCGGTCAATGGGACCGTGATTTCGAGGAATGTCGATGTCGGTCAGACTGTTGCCGCCAGTCTGCAAGCCCCGACTCTTTTTACGATTGCAAAAGACCTCACCAAGATGCAGGTGGATACCAATGTGAGCGAAGCAGATGTCGGCCGTGTTACGGTGGGCCAGGATGCGACCTTTACCGTGGATGCTTATCCCGGAAGAAATTTTCGCGGAAAGGTTTTTGAGGTTCGCAATGCTCCCATTATCGTACAGAATGTTGTCACTTATGACGTTGTGATCCAAGTGGACAATAAGGACTTAAAGCTGAAGCCAGGGATGACCGCCAACGTCTCTGTGATGATTGCCCATAGAGAAGGAGCGTTAAAGATACCCAATGCTGCCCTCAGGTTCCGGCCGGAGTCTGCAAAGCAGGGGAGCCTTCCTGAAAAAAGCAGTGAGAGCTCTGAGTCGAGGGGTCGCCTCTTGATCGAACGATTGACAAAAGAATTAAACCTGACACCGGATCAGCAGTCAAAACTCGAAATGGTTTTGAAATCATCGAAGCAGGAATTTCAGGAGATCAGCCAGAAGATGAAGCCCGAGGAGGCGAGGGGCCGGATCCAAGGTCTCATCCGACAGAAAATCACCGGGATTCTCACAGATCAACAGATTCAGAAGCTGAAAGAGCTATCTGAGTCTTCTCAGTCGGAGAGAAAAACGGGGAGGGTATGGATTCTGTCTCCAGAGAGGAAACCGACTCCAGTCTCTATTGTCCTTGGAATTACTGACGGTACTTTCAGTGAGGTGATGTCCGGAGACCTTCGGGAAGGTGAAGAGGTGATTGTCGAAGAGACCTCGGGGAAGAAAGGTACCGGGCAAAGCACTGCTCCTCAACCCTCGATGAGAGGAATAAGGTAACATAGGCACGGGGGCAGAGCGCATGGGGCATAGAACTTGGTAAAAATGTCATCCTGAACTTAATTCAGGATCTAATTGATTCAACCAATTACGAGACCCTGAAGTAAATTCAGGGTGACAAAAAGCGGTTGCCACACAGTCTGTCAGGCGACAGGAGGGGGTGAGGGTGCCCTTTGCGCTTTGGGAATGAAATATGGATTCATTAATTCAGGTTCAAGATTTGGTGAAGGTTTATAGTTTGGGCGAGGTGGAAGTTCAAGCCCTTCGGAGTGTTTCTCTGTCCGTTGAGCGAGGAGAATTTGTGGCCATCATGGGTGCTTCGGGCTCCGGGAAATCAACCTTCATGAATATCTTAGGTTTCTTGGATCGGCCCACGAGCGGGACCTACCTTTTAGAGGGGATCAATGGCGAAAACCTTTCAAGGGATAAGCTCGCGGAGATCCGAAATCGTAAGATCGGTTTTGTCTTTCAGGGGTTTAATCTCTTATCCAGGACTTCAGCCTTAGAAAATGTTGAGCTGCCTTTGACCTATGCAGGAACACAAGCTTCGAAAAGGAAGGAGACGGCACAAAAAGCTCTTTCTGAGGTGGGCTTAAAGGGAAGAGAACATCATCACCCGAGCCAACTTTCCGGGGGTGAACAGCAACGAGTGGCCATTGCCAGGGCCTTAGTCAACCAGCCTTCCATTCTTTTAGCCGATGAACCGACGGGCAATCTCGATTCGAAGACGAGCGAGGAGATCATGGCTATCTTTCAGCGTCTCAATCGGGAGCTGGGAATTACCATCATCATGATCACCCACGAGCCGGACATTGCCTCATTTGCTAAAAGGAATATTCTCTTCAGGGATGGAAAGATCGTTGATGATCACAAGAATTCAGCTCCTACCATTGCAGGAGTGAGGACGGGGGGAAAATGACACGTCTTCTCGCAAGTCTCCGGATTGCCCTGAGAGCGCTGATGGTTAACAAGATGCGTTCAGCCCTGACGATGTTAGGGATCATCATCGGCGTGAGTGCGGTGATCGCGATGATCGCCGTGGGGTCAGGGGCAAAGCAGCGGATCTCAGATCAGATTGCCAGTATGGGATCGAACCTGCTGATCGTCCTCTCGGGGAGCTCGACAAGCGGTGGACTTCGATTTGGATCGGGAACAGTCCCAACATTAACCGCGGATGATGCCAAAGCAATCCTCAACGAGATTCCATCGGTCAAATATGTCGCGCCTACCCTCGGCGGGGGAGCTCAGGTAGTCTTTGGGAACCAGAACTGGTCCACCATCATTAATGGAACAACGCCTGAGGCCCTCGAAATCAGAGACTGGCCGATTGCGGAGGGTCGCACATTCACGCAGCAGGATATCGATGGAGCAACCAAAGTTTGCATTCTGGGGAGGACCGTTGTGGATAATCTTTTTGGAGGGATCGATCCAATCGGACAAATCATTCGTATTAAGATGGTCCCTTTCACCGTGGTCGGGGTGCTTGCTTCCAAGGGACAGTCGACTCAGGGGCAAGATCAAGACGATACGATCGTCGTCCCCCTGACGACGGCCCAAAAAAAACTCTTTGGAATGCAATTCCCTGGGATGGTGAGATTGATCCTGGTGCAAGCAACGGCGCCGGAGGTGATGAAGGATGTGGAGAAGCAGATTAACGACCTTCTTCGGCAGAGACATCATCTTCAACCAAAGCAGGACAATGATTTTTCAGTGAGAAATCTCACGGAGATTATGTCGGCCGCTGAGCAATCGGCGAGTGTCATGTCCCTCCTTCTGGGTGCCATCGCCTCGATCTCGCTCATCGTTGGGGGAATCGGCATCATGAACATCATGCTTGTTTCGGTCACGGAGAGGACCAGGGAGATTGGTATCCGGATCGCGGTGGGTGCAAAGGGGCGGGATATCCTGCTTCAATTTCTTATCGAATCTTTAGTTCTCAGTCTGATCGGAGGAACCGTGGGAATTGGGATTGGAGTGGCAGGAACCCTCGTCTTATCAAGTTTTACCCAATGGCCAACCCTCTTTTCGGTGGAAGCGATCCTCTTGGCATTTCTCTTTTCCGGATCGGTCGGAGTATTTTTTGGATTCTACCCGGCCCGAAAAGCCTCCATGCTCAATCCCATCGAAGCCCTTCACTATGAATAATGAAAATGAGGTCATCAGAAAATCAGGATATTCGGATCAAAATGACACGCAGTGAATCCTGATCATTTGGCGACTCAGCACTCTATTCACCTCATAACCTCCACCTTCCCCCGGTTCTTGCAGTGTTTCATCCTGTTTGGTCCTCAACGCGGGCCTTATGGAGAGGCCCTAAGGGGGATCGACCCGGTCATGGGCAAAGATAAAAAAGGGGGTTCGAAGGTTGACAAAATCATGGGGAATAGGGTATTCTTCGAATGGTCTGATCTTTATACCAATTTGTCCGCGCAGGAGAGGCGTTTTTTTGTGGAAAAGTTTCTTGAACTGAAGGTGGCCGAGACCCTGGCCGAAGATGTAGGAAAGGGGTTAGCGAGACTTGACCCAGAGGACATGAAGGCCCTGGGTGGCGTTCTGGGCGATTTGATCGAGATCGATGGAGAGAAGAAAACAGTTGCTCGAATGACGGCGACGTTCCAGGAGTTTTTCGGTAAAAGAGTGATCCAGATTGATGGGATCACCCGCAGTAATGCCAGGGCTAACTTAGGGGAAGTGGTAAAGGCTAAAAAGATTTCCCGCGTAACCGCCCTCACTGTCCTGATCACTCCCCTGGATCTTGCTATGGTATTGCCCGAAGAGCGTGAACTGGACCAGTATTCGAAAGTGCTCCAGGGCTTAGCTGTCATCGCCGGAGATAAAATCAATATTCCCTTCTTGGCAGGAAAAGAACGCCTTTTCCAGGTGGAGGCGACGTCCCCGACAGGGGGAGTCATCATCAATCAAAAGACGAAGTTCATCCTAAAGAAGCCCGATTTTTCGTTGGAAGCCCCCTCCCACGTCTCTTATGAAGATGTCGGTGGACTCGGACACGAATTAAGGCTCGTCCGTGAAATGGTGGAACTTCCCCTGCGGTATGCTGACGCTTTCGAAAAATTAGGAATCGAGGCGCCCAAGGGAGTGCTTCTATATGGTCCTCCAGGAACAGGAAAAACCCTCATCGCCCGTGCGATTGCAAGCGAGACCAAACTCCACTTTATCAGAGTGAATGGGCCAGAGATTATCCATAAATTCTACGGTGAGAGTGAAGCCAAGTTGCGGGAAATTTTCGAAGAAGCCTCTCACAAGGCACCGAGTATCATCTTTATCGATGAAATCGACGCCATCGCGCCAAAGCGTGCGGAAGTCCTGGGAGACGTCGAAAAAAGGGTGGTTGCCCAACTCCTCGCACTGATGGACGGGATGGTTTCGCGGGGCAATGTGATCGTTATTGGTGCAACCAACATCCCGGAGATGATCGATCCTGCCCTCAGAAGGCCGGGTCGTTTTGACCGTGAGATCGCCATCCCCGTTCCCAACACCGAGGGACGCCGCGCCATACTCAGGATTCACAGTCGTCGCATGCCTCTTGCCCCGGATGTGGATATCGACCGTCTTGCTCAAATCACCCATGCCTTTGTTGGGGCCGATTTAGAGGCTTTATGCAAGGAGACGGGGATGGTGGCCTTGAGGAGATACCTTTCCCTCGAAGGCGAGAATCATCTTGACTCTATTCTCGCGACCCCGGAGCGTCTACAGATCACCATGGAAGATTTTTTGGCGGCCCTCCGGGAGATTGAGCCCACGGCCACACGTGAATTCTATACGGAGAGGTCCACGGTCAAATGGCATCACATCGGCGGGTTGCACAAGATTAAAGAGGCTCTCATTTCCGTCGTGGATTGGCCTTCAAAATATCCGAATCTTTTTGCCGAGGGGAACGTGGCGCCTCCCAGAGGAATACTCTTCTCCGGTCCTTCGGGTACGGGCAAGACGCTGATGGCAAAAGCCTTGGCAGGCGAAACCGGATTGAATTTCATATCGGTCAGCGCTCCCCTCCTTTTTTCGAAATGGTTAGGAGAATCGGAAAAAGCGCTGCATAACCTCTTCAAGAAAGCCAAACAATCAGCCCCCTGCATCCTCTTCTTCGATGAGATCGATGCCCTGGGTGTGGCCCGCGGTTTCGTGAGTGAGAGCGGGGCGGTCGAACGCATCGCCAGCCAGTTCTTTAACGAGTTGGATAACTTAAGCGATCTCTCTCAGGTGATTGTTCTGGGGGCCACCAATCGTGAGGACCTGCTTGATCGTGCGTTGATGCGTGCGGGCCGGCTCGATTATATTCTTGGATTTCCGATCCCCGGTGAAGAAGACCGACTGGAAATATTTCAGGTACACACGAGGGAAAAGTCGTTAGGGAGTGATGTGGATTTAAAGGTGTTGGCCCAGGTGACGGAAGGGATGGTCGGTTCGCAAATCGCGTCCGTCTGCAGGAGTGCGGCGATGATGGCCATTGCAGAAGCCATCCATACGCCAAGAGAAGGGTCATCAGAGCATCTTTTGGTTGGTGCGAAACACTTCCAGGCGGCCATCCGGCAAATGCAGGAAAAGGAGGGATCTTCTGCATGCTGAAGGCGGTGAGAAAAAAGCGGGCCTATGAGGATATCGTCAAACAGATCCGCAATCTCGTTGAAAAAGGGAGATGGAAGAAGGGCGATCAGCTTCCTACCGAGAGAGAATTATCGGAGACGTTCAAGGTATCCCGGGCCACCGTGAGGGAGGCCATCTTTTCACTGGAAACGATGAAACTGGTCGACAGGCGCCAGGGGAATGGAACTTATGTGATCGCTTCCACCGGGGAAACCCTGGTGCAGCCCCTCGCCGCAGCGCTTTTCCACGAGAAGGATGATTTGATTGATATCTTTTTCCTCCGGAAAATCATTGAACCGGAAGTTGCCCAGCTCGCATCAGAAAACGGCACGCCGGAGGAAATGAAAGAGTTAGAGGAAATCCTCAGGGAGCAGGAGGAAGAGGTCGTTAAAGGAAAGGACCCGATCCGGGCGGATTCCGAGTTCCATCATCTTTTGGCCAGAATGTCGAGAAACCGGATTTTGGAGCGTCTTCTTCCCGCTCTTCTGGACCTGCTCAGCCAGACCCGTGAAAAATACCTTCAAACGGAGGAGAGAAAAGTAAAATCCCTTCAAGGCCATCGCGAAATCCTCGCCGCCGTCAAAAATGGAAATCGTTCCGGTGCCCGGCAGGCGATGCGCCGGCATCTGGAGAACGTAGAAGCGATCTTGCTCAAGAAAAAGAAAGGAGGTGCGAAACCTGCATCCACTTGAATCCAATTCATCTCATTGGACCGGTAAGTTGCCGAATAATCTTCGAAGGAGGTAATGGTTTATGGGTAAAGTGACTGAAATAACTGTTTGGACAAGAGGGGTGGTCATGGACAAAGAGGCGCGTGATATTGCCAATGCCTTTGGCCAGGCCGCAAAGATGGAAGGAAAATTTGTTCAGGCTTTTGATAACTATGAAGACCTGCCCGACCGCGTGCTCGTGACGACTCGAAAATATGTGAGGATCAGTAGCGAAGAGATTGAGATGAAGTACCTCTATACCAACAGCCACCCGGATGTGGTGGTCATCGTTGAACCCACGATCGTCAAAGGCATCAACGTGCTGAAGGGGATGCCTGATGGAGGCCTTCTCATCATCAATACAAACCGCCCCATCGACTATATGCTCAAATTCATCCCCAATGCGGATGTCCTGGGTGCGATTGCTACGGTGGATGCCGACGGAATCTCAGGAATACGGACCGTCGACTTCTCGGGTTCGGAAGGAGGGGTCGATGCTGCGGGTCTGGGAGCGGGTATCGCGTCGCCCATTGTCGGAGCCATGGCGAAGGTGACTGGGATGGCGAAGAAGGAGAATCTTGCTAAGATCGTGAGTGATGTCGCGGCGCTCGAACGTGGTTACAGTGAAGTGAAGATTCAAAAATTTCGGAAGCCTCGTGCGGAGTATTTCTGGGGAGGCTAAGTCGAATGCGGAATGCGCCCCGAACCATACAAGATTCAGGGCTGCCATGCACCCCATGCGGTGCGTGGCGGAATGCGGAATAGAATAGAGAAAGAGAAAGGAGAAAGGTTATGGCTATAAAGGTTCCCAAAGATAGAGAAGTCCCTTTTGGAGCGATCACTCCAGCCCCGGTCAAAGAGCAGGAACTTTTCATCACTTCGAACTGGCGGATTGTTCGTCCCGTGATTGACCATGAGAAGTGTACTCGCTGTTTTACCTGCTACGCCTCCTGTCCAGATTCATGCTGGTCCTATAGCGAGAAGGAGGATCAGATGGAATGGAACTGGAGATTCTGCAAAGGCTGTCAGATCTGCATCCACGAATGCCCAGCAGATGCTTTAACCGCTGTCCCGGAGCTTGACTTTGAGGACGGCGTCGTTCGTTTGGAAAAACCTTTTTGAAAAGGAGGAAATGTTATGGCTCAAGAAAAAATGCTCAGCGGCTGTGCTGCAGCAGCTCAAGGAGCGAAATATGCAGAAGTGGAAGTGATCTGCTCATTCCCCATTCGTCCCTATACGGCAATCATGATGGAGCTTGCCAGAATGGTCGCCAGTGGCGAACTGGATGCAGAATTTGTTCATGGTGAAGGGGAGCATGCCCAGGTCTCGGTAGCACTTGGGGCTTCGGCAGCCGGTGCCCGTGCCTATACAGGAAGTTCGGGAGTGGGTGTTACCTATGCTTTTGAAGTCTATAGCCCGGCAGCGGGCGGGCGCTATCCTCTCCAGATGGCCATTGCGGACAGAACCCTTGACCCGCCCGGTGATTTTGGCTCGGAACATACGGATGCCATGTCCGCAAGGGATCAAGGTTGGTTAATGGGTTGGGCTGCAACACCCCAGGAGGTTTTCGATAACACATTGATCAATTATCGTGTGGGAGAAGATCCTCGCGTGATGCTGCCACAGTTTGTGTGTCAGGATGGTTATTTCCTTTCTCACATTCCGGATAAGGTCATTTTACCCGACATGGCACAGGTAAGAGAGTTCTTGCCTCCTTATAAAGCACCTCATCCATTGAGTCCAATGTGTCCGGTTTCGCACGGTCCTCAGATTCGCCCGGATCAAGGGGCACCCATGGATGCGCAAAGGGCGATCACCTTTTTGGAGGTTCCTAAGGTGATCGAGGAGGCTTATAGCGATTTCAACCGCATTTTTGGTCGTCGGTATGACCCCTTTCTTGAGAAATATAAGATGGATGACGCGGAGATTGCATTCTTCGTCCAAGGGGCTCATGCCAATACCTGCAGGTCGGCGGTCAATCAGCTGCGCAGTCAGGGCGTGAAAGCAGGCATGGTGAGGCCCCGCTGGATGAGGCCCTGGCCCACGGTCCAGATTGCGGAAGCACTTTCACGGGTGAAGGCTGTGGCTACCGTCGAGACCAGTACCTCTTATGGCGGTGCGATGCGGGGTGGAAATCTGATCCATGAAGTTCGAGCTTCGCTGTACGATCTAGACCATCGGCCCCTGGTCACGTCCTTCATGGCTGGCTTGGGTGGCGATGTCGTTTTGCTCGAAGATTTCTACTACATGGCTAAAATTCTAACGCAAATGGTTCAAGAAAAGAAGACCCGCCAGCATGTATACTGGATCGGGTTCGAAGAATAGGAGGTGTTCAATGAGTCAAGCTTTCGATTATAAGAAACAGATATTGGAACCGATCAAATCTCTTCGTGGTGCACCGAGAGAGGAGATGTATGTACCCGGACACAGGACTTGTGCTGGTTGTGGCCCGGCCCTGAACTATCGCCTGGTCGCCAAAGCGGCAGGTAAGAATACGATATTTATTGGGCCAACCGGTTGTATGTATGTGGCCAACTCGAGCTATCTGTGCACCCCTTATGCGGTTTCCTGGATCCATGCCCAGATCACCAATGGCGGCGCCGTGGCATCGGGGATCGAGGCTGCCTATAAGGCGCTGGCCCGTCGGGGTAAATATGACGGACCTTTTCCAAATGTCATCTGCATGGCCGGGGACGGAGGTTCTGTGGATATTGGCCTTCAGGCGATGTCAGGGCTGATGTATCGCGGCCATGATGTTCTCTTCGTCTGCTATGATAACGAATCCTACGCCAATACAGGGATCCAGACCTCACCCACCACCCCTTACGGGGCGAATACGACTTTTACCCCTCCGGGAAAGGTCATCCCAGAAGGGAAAACTCTTTTTCCCAAAGACCCTCCACAGCTCGTCATCGGAGGACATCCGGCGGTGAAGTATGTTGCGACGACCTGTGTTTCCTATCCCCTTGATCTGATGAATAAGGTACGCAAAGCGCTTAATGTGAATGGTCCCACTTTTCTCCATATGCTCGCTCCTTGTCCCAAAGGTTGGAAGTTTGATGAAAAATTGACTCTGGAGATGGGCCGCATGGCGGTGGAAACCGGGATGTGGACTCTTTACGAGTGGGAAAACGGACAATACAAATATTCCCATATCCCCAAAACTTATCAACCTGTCAGCGAGTATATGAAATACCAGGGGCGCTTTACGCATCTGAAAGAGGAGCATATCGCGAAGATGCAGGCCTTTGTCGATGAGAAGATTCATAGGATTAAGGCAATTGCTGTCGAAGCCCCTGTTCGAACACCAAAAGCCAAGGCCTGATTCTGGAACGAAGACGTGACGAACGCGTGATTTATGAGAATACCCCGTCATTTTTACGGCGGGGTATTCTCTTTTCTGGTGACGGAGGAGATCAAACATGAAGATTTTGATCGTGGGGGGCGCAGGCGAGGTCGGAAAATATTTGATAAAAGATTTTTCCAACCAAGGCAATGAGGTAGCCGTTCTCGACCGAGCCCAAAAAACGGAAGAGATGAAGAAACTTCCGATCAACTATTTTGAGGGGAACTTAACCGATGGGGTCCTCGTCAACGAAATCGTCCAGGGGATAGACGTGATCATCAATTTAGCCTGGAGTTTTGCTGACGAACCACACACGATTTTTGAAGAAGACATCAAAGGTCATCTTCATCTTTTAGAAGCGGCTTCGTCCTCTGGGGTAAAGAATTTCATTTATACGAGCACGGCCACGGTTTACGGCCGTGCGATGCTGCACCCGGTTACAGAGTCTCACCCTTGCCTGATTGGCGATGCGCGCAAGCCCCTTTACGCCCTGGGAAAATACACGGCCGAAGAACTCTGCAGATATTATCACAAAGAGCGAGGCCTGCCAGTAACTATTTTCCGATTCTGGTGGGGTTTTGGAGAGAATATCGGAGGGCGTCATTTACGAGATTTGATCAGAAAATCTTTGAATCGCCAACCCCTGGAAATGGTGCGCGGAGCAGGGGGAACGTTTCTTACCATGGACGATCTGAGCAGGGCCATCGCATCGACTATGGCGAGACCCGCTGCATCAGGGCAGATTTATAATTTGGGCAGCCTGTTTTTGAGCTGGGAAGAGATAGGTGCGTTAATTGTCAATCTGACGCATTCAAAATCTTCGATCCAACTTGTCCCTTCTGATCAATGGAAGGGTCCCGCCTTTTTGAACGAAGTTTGGGATTTGAGCTTGGACAAAGCAAAAAAGGATCTGGGTTTTGAGCCTCAATACCCTACAGAAAAGATTCGATCCCTCTTTGTCGAAGCCCTCCGAAACTGCATTGACCAAGTTTCGAAAGAGGGAAAATAATCTTTACGAAAATGCCGCAGAATGCCCCGTCCTGTGCCTGCCTGCCGGTAGGCAGGGGTGGGGATGAATGCGGCGATTTCAAAAATCCGATAGGTCGGACATTCCTGTCCGGCAGCTGCTTTTCGCCGAGACTGGAAAGTCTCGGCTATCCGTGAAGCCCTGTAAACAGGCAGTTCCGTAAAGGGCGGCCGCTTGAGGGCCGCCCCTATAAAAAATTTCTATTTCCTTCCCCGAAAAGGATTCCTTCTTTAGGTTTGAACGGTTGCCTTTTTCGCAGCGAGCCTCTGTCTCCACTTTGAGATGGTGGGCCAGAAGAAGAGGAGAAGGGCGATCAACGTCAAAGGAAGGGCGATGGGAGGTCTGAAAAAGATCAACGGGTTTCCACGACCCATGATGAGGGCTTGTCTGGCGGCTGACTCGGCCATATTTCCAAGAACTAAAGCCAGCACCATCGGTGCCATGGGGTAGTCGAGTTTCTTGAAAAGATACCCAACGATTCCAAAGATGATCATGTAGTAAATATCAATCATCCTGTTATTGACTGCAAAAGCCCCAATCGCACAGACGTAGATAATGACAGGCATCAAAATGCTGAACTTGATTCTCAAGATGGCTGCAAAGGCTGGAGCAAAGGCCATCACGAGGATCAGGCCTAAGAAATTAGCCACCCAGATGCTACCAATAAACCCCCAGACGAAATCGGCGTGTTCTTTGAAAAGCATTGGCCCGGGTTGAAGACCCATGATCATCAATCCCCCCATGATAACAGCCATGGTGGGTGAACCCGGAATTCCGAGGGTGATCATGGGAAGCGTGGCGGCGGTTCCAGCGCCGTGACCGGCTGCCTCCGGTGCAATAATACCTGAAGAAGCCCCTTTACCAAATTGATCTTTGTCGGCTGCTGAACTCTTGGCGAAGCCATAAGCCATGAAGGAGGCTGGTGTTGCCCCTCCTGGCTGGATGCCCAGCCAGCATCCGATGAGAGAACCCATTAGGAGTATCCTTCGAAATCGTAAGAGATCCCTCAGACCCTCCCAGATGTCGTTCAATGTTACCTTGGCTTTGACGCCCTCCATCTTGAGGCCTTCTTCAACGGTGAGGAAAATCTCCCCAAGCCCAAAGAGCCCGATGACAGCAACAATGAAGTGAAACCCTCCCATCAAAGGAACAGTCCCAAAGGTCATACGGAGTTTTCCACTCACGATGTCCATCCCCACAGCGGCCAGAATGAATCCGAGGAAAATGGCGACCAGAGATTTTAAAGCGGACTTTCCACCCAATCGGGTCATTGCGCTGAATGTAAGAACCATGACGGCAGCGGTTTCAGGAGGTCCAAACCTTAGGGCGAACTCTGCAATGATCGGAGCAAAAAAGGTGAGTAAAATTACGCCTATAATCGCCCCAACACCATGCGATAAGAAGGATAAGACCAGGGCCTTTCCTGCCCGGCCGCTCTTGGCCATAGGGTATCCGTCGAAAGTAACCGCTACGGCCCAGGGTTCGCCGGGGATATTAAACAGGATGGAACAGATACCACCACCATAAAGCGCCCCCCAGTAGATACACGCGAGCAGAATCACAGCCGACGTAGGACTCATGGCGAAGGTGATAGGGATCAGGATAGCAACTCCATTTGCTCCACCCAGACCAGGCAGTACCCCTACGATGATTCCTAAAATGAGACCGACCA